>OKVN01000984.1_pt1 | contig 9279 bp, 7 predicted proteins | sample 1606961 | NCBI WGS metagenome assembly OKVN01 (sample SAMN03281020, study PRJEB24777) | human gut metagenome | isolation source: fecal sample PR170 from 1 month old male Malay infant, vaginal delivered... | place: Singapore | collected 2005-12-29 | reverse complement strand
ACCGCGTTGCATACGCATCTGGAGCCGGCCGATATTCCGATTATCGACAGGGCGACATTGGCGATACGCGGCAATGAAGATTTTACCCTGTCTTTGCTGCGTGACGGCAAATCGTCGGCAATGATCGACGACTATGTGGCGTGGGTGGTTGGTTCAACACGCGCTCTTGGCGTCAAAGTCATCAATGCCGGCGCAGCTGCGGCGTTCAAGGACAATGTCCGCTCCTTCGCGCTGGATGACGTGGTTCCGGAATATGGCGTCAGTTCACGCAAAATCGTTAAGTCGCTTCAGTCCTCCGTGACCCGGCTTGGCATCCCGCATCCGCTGCATGTCCACGCCAACAATCTCGGCATTGCCGGCAGCGCCGATACGGCGGCTGCAACCAGCGCGGCAACGGAGGGCGTGCCCCTGCATCTGGCCCATCTGCAATTCTATGGCTATGGCACCGGAGGCAAGCGGAAGTTCTCGTCGGAGGCAGCGCGGCTGGCCGAAGCCGTCAATGCCAATCCCGATGTCACAATCGATGTCGGTCAGGTCATGTTCGGCCAGACCGTGACAATTTCCTCAGACGTGATGCGGCAGTTTTCCGCCATCGGCAACGCCAGTCCGAAGAAGACGGTCATCTTTGATGGCGACGGCAATGGCGGTGGCGGAATCGTGCCCTACCGCTACAAACAGGATTATTACGGTTCGCTGCAATGGGCTATCGGGCTTGAGCTCTTCCTGCTGATCACCGATCCATGGCGGGTGTTCTTCACGACCGATCATCCCAATGGCGCACCATTCACGGCCTATCCGGAATTGTTCGAGCTGCTGATGAGCAGTGCGTCCCGCGACACGAAATCGGCGGAGCTCAATGCTGCCGCGCTTGAACTGACGACGCTCGCGTCGGTTCGTCGCGAATATACCCTGGAAGAGATCGCGATCATGACCCGGGCGGCGCCCGCCAAATTGCTTGGCCTCAAGGATCGCGGTCATCTGGGAGCAGGGGCGATTGCCGATATCGCCATATACCGGAAGGACAGGGATATCGCCAAAATGTTCCGCGAGGCCGCATTGGTTTTCAAGAATGGCGATCTGGTCGTTAAAAATGGCAAGGTCAGTCGATATCGTTGGGGCAAAACGCTTCGGCTCAATCCGCCGCCCGACAAGGCAATAATCAAGCGCATGAAGACCTATCACGAAGAGCGTTATGGACTGTCACTGGACTGGTTCACATTTCCGGATTCTGCCATCCAGCGCGACGAACCGTTTGCCGAGGTGCCATGCAACAGCTGAGCCGCAATGGCGTTCTTATTGACGATACCTTCGCCGAAGCTTTCGGCATGCGTGCGACGGCGATCATCATCACTGCGCCGAGCCTGAAATGGGCGCGGCAGGCCGCCATCACCATGACAGGCTATGCGACCTCGGTTATTGGCTGCGGTTGCGAGGCCGCTATTGATGTCGATTTGCCCGCATCCAAGACGCCGGACGGGCGGCCGGGATGCCGCGTGATGATTTTTGCCATGGGAACCGACGATCTGCAGAAGCAATTGAAAAGCAGGCTTGGCCAATGCGTGCTGACTTCGCCGGGAAGTGCCTGTTTTGCCGGTCTCGAAGGTACGGCACCGCTCGACCTCGGCAATTCGCTGCGCTACTTCGGCGACGGCTGGCAGATATCGAAGAAATTTGGCGGAAAGCACTATTGGCGCGTTCCGGTCATGGATGGCGAGTTCCTGTGTGAAGCAACAACGGGGCTGACCAAGCTTGCGGTTGGCGGTGGCAATCTGCTGTTTCTCGCGGCCGATAACGCCAAAGCCTTGAATGCAGCGGAATACGCGGTTGCCGCCATTGAGAAAGTAGCGGGAGCGATCATGCCATTTCCCGGCGGTATCGTCCGTTCCGGTTCGAAAGTGGGCGGAAAATACAAGGGGATGATGGCTTCTACCAATGACGCATTTGCACCGACATTGCGCGGCGTTGTTGACAGTGCCTTGACGCCCGGGGTCAACGCGGTGCTTGAAATCGTCATTGATGGAGAAACCAGTGATGCTGTTGCGGCTGCCATGCGCGCGGGGTTGAAGGCGGCCATTGATCTTGGCCCGGAGAAGGGCGCGTTGCGGATAAGCGCTGGCAACTACGGCGGCAAGCTTGGCAAATTCCATTATCATCTGAAGGATTTGCTGCCATGAAAGCGTTGACCTTCTCGCTGTTGGCCCTACCGGACGAACGTCTGGATCTATCATGCCTCACGCCTGCTGCTTTGGCCGGACTGACGGATGTCCAGATTGCCAAATTGCGCATCGGGACGAGTCGCAATCCGGCTCTGGTCGGCGATGTGTTCAGGATCACCGGCAAAGACGTGAATAATATCGTGTTCGAGGGCGGCAGTTCGCGGTTTGACAAGGTGGGGGCAGGGTTGAGTGCCGGATCAGTCCGAGTGATGGGCGATGTCGGCAACCAGGCGGGCAGAAGGCTGTCCGGCGGCACGCTGTATGTGGACGGGAGTGCCGGAACCCATGCCGGTTCGGGCATGATCAATGGACGGCTCGAGATCAAAGGCAATGCCGGAGACTATCTCGGTGGGCCGCTTGCCGGTGAAATCACCGGCATGGAGGGCGGCCTGTTGATCGTCCGCGGGAAGGCCGCAGATTATGCGGGGGACCGCCTTCGCCGCGGAACAATCGCGATATTCAAAGGTTGTGGCGATTATGCCGGCTATCGCATGATCGCCGGAACAATTGTCATTACCGGCCGTACCGGCGCCATGGCTGGCTATCTCATGAAGCGCGGTTCATTGCTGCTTGATCGCCCGCCGGAGAATTTGTCGCCAACTTTCATGCCGTGCGGCGAGCCTGATATTGCTTTTTCCCGGCTGTTCGATCGCTTTCTGATGGATGAGAAAATCATGGACAAGCCGCTTCTCGGTCCAAAACCGGGAAGATATGGTGGCGATACTGCGGTGTCTGGTAAAGGGGAAGTGCTATTTCGACAACAGCATCGTTGAAGGCCTGAGCCGAATTCAGCGATGGCTGCGCATGAACTGTATACTTTATTGGTGCCAATAACAGAGAAAATTGTCGACAATATCGTTGACAAAGCAAAATCCTTGTGGCCTATGGAGGGAAATAAAAGTCGCGGGCAAGCCTAGCGACGGGGCACACATGAGGAGGAAATGCCGATGACGCGACTGCGAAAATCCGTCTTGGTGGCAATGACATCGTTGCTATTGTTTGGAACAGCGGCAGAGGCTGCGACACTGCGGTGGGCCGGGCAACGGGACATATTCTCCCTCGATCCCTATTCCTACGGTTCGACATCCAATCTGGCATTTCTCAATCATATCTATGAAGGCCTGGTCCGTTACACGCCTGAGTTCAAGGTTGTTCCGGCGCTAGCCACGGAATGGCAGCTGATCGACAACAAATACTGGCGTTTCAAACTCCGCCAGGGCGTGAAGTTCCATAATGGCGCGGATTTCAATGCCGATGATGTCATTGCATCGCTCAAGCGTGTGAGTGATCCGAGCTCACCGCTCAGGGGCAACATTCCTCTCTACGTCGGGTCGAAAAAGGTCGACAATTATACGGTCGATATTGAAGTCTCGGCACCGTCGCCGCTCTTTCTCAACGATCTGACGAACATCTTCATGTTCAATGCGCAATGGCTGATCGACAACAAGAGCGAAAAGCCCACCGACGTGGGCGCGCAAGTCGAGGGCTACACAACCTACCACACCAACGGGACCGGGCCTTTCAAGCTTGAAAGCCGCGTTCCAGACAGCAAGACAATCCTTGTCGTGAACGACGGCTGGTGGGACGAGAAGAAGCACAATATCGATCGCATCGAGTTTACACCGATTACATCTGCGGCAACGCGGGTCGCCGCTCTGTTGTCCGGGGAAGTCGATCTGGTTGATGCGGCGCCTATCCAGGATATTGGCCGGCTTGAATCAACGCCGGGCATCAAGGTCGACAAGCGCTCGGATCTGCGAACCATTTCCATCGCATTCAATCGCCGGGAAAAACTGACGGACGGGCGTGACAATCCATTCAACGATCTGCGGGTGCGGCAGGCGTTCGATCATGCGATTGATCGGGACCTCATCAACAAGAAGGTGATGCGCGGGCTGGCGCATCCAGCCGGGGCCCTGGTTGCGCCGGAGATACCGGGCTACAGCGCGGAACTGGACAAGCCTGCAACCTATGATCCGCAATTGTCGCGCAAGCTTCTGGCCGAGGCTGGAAAGAGCGATCTTGCCTTTACCTATCTTTGCATGAACGATGAAAGTGTGAACGAGGAGGACGTTTGCTCTGGTGTCGTCAACATGCTGACGCGCGCCGGCTTCAAGCCGACGCTCGATATCGGCCCGCGTGCCGTGCAGACACCAAAACGCTCGAGCGGTAAATCCGACGTGTACATGGTGGGCTGGGCCAACGAGCCCACGCTCGATGCCTATTCGATTCTGGTTCAGGTGCTTTCCACCCGTCACGGTGCCGATGGTGTCGCAAACTATGGCGGCTGGTCGTATCCCGAACTCGACAAGATGGTCAAAGAGGCCGCCACGGAGCAGGATCGCGACAAGCGTCTGGCGATTGAAACCGCCGCGCTGAAATTTGCGAAGGATCAGGCAATCATGATCCCGCTGCACCAGCAGCCGATGGCATGGGCCATGACCAGTAAAATCGAAAATGTCGTGATCCGAGCCGACAACAAGCCGCGGCATTGGCTGACACGCATGACAGACTGATCTGCAGCGCCTTTGGCGCTGTCTGATAACCAAGGCAAGACCTCCGTTCAAGGAGGCGGCAAACGTCCAGAAGCGGAGCAAACCACAATGTTGAAGCAACTAGGCCTCGCGGCCACGGTGGCAATGAGCCTGATTTTTCCAGGCCAAGCCGCAACACTTAAATGGGGTGCGCCCCATGATATATACTCACTCGATCCCTATTCCTACGGTGACAGCTATACGCTTGCTTTCCTGAACCACGTCTATGAAGGCCTGGTCCGGTACGACGCCAAGCTGAAGATTGAGCCAGCCCTTGCCACATCGTGGGAGACGGTGTCGGACACGGTCTGGCGGTTTCATCTGCGCAAGGGTGTGAAATTCCACAACGGCGCGGGTTTTACTGCCGATGACGTCTTGGCGTCGCTCACACGCGTGAGTGACAAGACCTCGCCCTTGCGTGGAAACCTGCCCGCCTACAAATCGGCAAAAAAGGTCGATGACTATACGATCGACATCGAGCTGACGGGTCCGTACCCGCTTCTGCTCAACGATCTGACCAACATTCACATCTTCAATGCGGCTTGGCTTGCGGAGAACAATTCTTTGAAGCCGACCGACGTCGGCGCAAAGCTCGAGGGCTATGCGACCTATCATGCCAATGGAACCGGCCCCTTCACCATTGAAAGCCGGGTGCCGGACAGCAAGACGGTTCTCGTCAAGAATCCGAATTGGTGGGACAAGTCTGAAACCAATATAGACCGTATCGAGTTCACCCCGATAACATCGGCAGCCACCCGCGTTGCGGCTCTCCTGTCGGGGGAGATCAATTTTACCGATAACGCGCCCTCCCAGGACCTGCCCCGCCTCTCGGCCCAACCCGAACTCAAGGTCATGGAACGGACCGATCTGCGGACGGTCATGATGGGGTTCAATCGCAAGCCGAAGCTCACCAACGGCGATGACAATAAGTTCAATGATCTGCGTGTCCGGCAGGCATTCGCCCATGCACTGGACCCGCAACTGATCCAGAAGCGGATCATGCGCGGTAAATCACGTACGGCGGGTGCGATTATTGCACCGGAAATTCCGGGCTATACCGAGGCGCTCGACAAGCCGGTTTCCTATGATCCGGAACTGTCCAAGAAGCTGTTGGCAGAGGCTGGGGCAAAGGATTTCGCTTTCACGCTCGTGTGCACGACAGACGCCTATGTCAACGAGGAAGAGCTCTGCCAGGGCATGGTCAACATGCTGAGCCGTGCGGGCTTCAAGCCGCAGCTTGACATTGCACCGGTGGCGGCACAAACGCCCAAACGGACCAATGGCAAGGCTGATGTCTATCTGATCGGTTGGGCGAACGAGCCGATGCTCGACAGCTACTCCATTCTGCTGCAGATGATTGAGACGAAGTCGGACAATGCCGGTGTCTTCAATTGGGGCGGCTGGAGCTATCCCGAAATCGACAAGCTGGTCATACAGGCCTCGACGGAGATGGACAGGAACAAGCGGCTGGCGCTGCAGACCAAGGCCCTGCAGATGGTCAAGGATGAGATCATCATGCTTCCCTTGCACCAGCAGCCCATGGCTTGGGTGATGACGGACAAGATCGATCATATCGTTCAACTGCCCGACAACAAGCCTCGTCACTGGTTGACGCATTTTGCCAAGTAGATGTGGCGGTCTGCCTTGACGGGTTCAGGGCAGACAGAATTAAGGGAGGCGACAGATGCTGGTTTTTATTGTGAGGCGCTTGGCAAACGCAATCCTGGTGATGCTCGCAGTGGCTATGCTCGCCTTCCTGATTTTCCGGCTCGCCGGCGATCCGGTTGAGCTTATGGCGAATGAACAGATGACGCAGGCCGATCGCGACAATCTGCGTGAACGGCTGGGTCTCAACGATAACCTGCCTACCCAGTACGTCCGCTTTGTCATCCATGCGGCTGAGGGCAATTTCGGTATCTCCTATCGCAACGGCCAGGATGTTCTGACGCTGATCGCAGACCGGTTTCCCGCAACCCTGGAACTGGTGCTGGTGGCAACACTGATTTCTCTGGTGTTCGGCATTCCTCTTGGCGTTCTTACGGCGATCAAGCGCGGTAAGTGGTACACGGAAGGGCTTCAATTTCTCTCCATTGTCGGCGTGTCGTTGCCGAGTTTCGTCGTCGGTATCCTGCTGATCCTAGTGTTCTCGGTCAGCATGGGGTGGCTGCCGGCATTCGGACGCGGCGACGTCGTCAAACTTGGCTGGTGGTCGACCGGGTTGCTGACATCGTCGGGACGGGCCGCCCTCATCCTGCCGTCAATCGCGCTGTCGCTCTACCAGATCACGCTGATCATGCGGCTGGTGCGGGCAGAGATGCTGGAAGTGCTCCGGTCCGACTACATTAAATTCGCCCGGGCGAGAGGCATTCCCCGCTGGCGCATCTATTTCCGCCACGCACTGAGAAACTGCCTCATGCCGGTTGTCACGATGACGGCAATGAATGTGGGCTCATTGATCGCTTTCGCGCTCATCACGGAAACCGTGTTCCAGTGGCCGGGTATGGGCATGCTGTTCATCCAGGCTGTAACATTCATCGATATCCCCGTGATGGCGGCCTATCTGTGCATCATCTCTTTCATTTTCGTTGTTCTGAATATGCTCGTGGATATCGCTTATGCGGTCATCGATCCGCGTTTGCGCAGCACACGCTAGCCCCAGAGTCAGGGACCTGTCCGATGACAACAGACGTATCGAAGACACCGAAAGCGCCAAGGCCTGCACGAGCGCCGCTTCTCAGGCGCATGCGCAACAGCGACCTCTGGTGGTCATTCACGCACAGCAAGGTAGCAATCGCGGGCGCCATCATTCTGGCAATCCTGATCTTGACGGCACTGTTTGCGCCGCTGATCGCGGCTCAAAACCCCTATGACGGGGCACAGCTGGACATGTGGAAAGCGGAGCTGCCGCCGATCTGGGAGCAAAATGGTGAATGGCCCTATCTGCTCGGAACCGATACGCAAGGCCGCGATATGCTCTCGGCCATCCTTTACGGGACACGCATCTCCATTTTCATCGGCATTGCGTCGGTCGCCCTGTCCCTGGTGATCGGCATGAGTGCCGGCCTCGTGGCGGGTTATTTCGGCGGCTTTGTCGACAATCTTCTGATGCGCATCGGCGATGTCACGCTTTCGATCCCTACCATTCTCGTCGCCATTCTGGTTTCGACGGTCGTCCGGCAAATGCTTCCCGCGGAACTTCGGGAAATGGGGGCTTCGGCCGTGCTGGTGTTTGCTATCGCGCTGTCGGCATGGGTTCAGTATGCGCGCACGGTTCGCGCCCAGACGATTGTGGAGAGCGGCAAGGACTATGTGCACGCAGCCAGGCTCATCAAGGTACCGGCTCGCCGGATCATGGCCAACCATATCCTGCCAAACACGCTCACACCGGTCCTTGTGGCAGCGACATTGAACTTCGGCATGGCGATTTTGACTGAGGCGACGCTGTCTTTCCTCGGCATAGGTATGCCACCCAGTCAGCCGTCGCTGGGAACCTTGATCCGCATCGGCAACCAGTTCCTGTTTTCCGGTTCGTGGTGGATCGTGCTGTTTCCCGTGCTCCAGCTTTGCCTTCTCGTCGTTGCGGTGAACCTGTTGGGCGACTGGTTGCGCGACGCTCTAAACCCGAAATTGAGGTAGATGACACATGACCAATCTATTGCTCCGTAATGTACGGCCCATGGCTGGCGACAGCTGTGATGTCCTGATCAAGGATGGGAAAATAGCCGGTTTCGGTCAATTCGCACCGGAGCCCGGCATGCCGGTCGAGGATGGAGGCAACTCCATTGTCATTCCGGGTCTCATCGATGCCCATACGCATCTCGACAAGACGACATGGGGCATGCCGTGGCACGAGAACAACCGGGCGGCCGTGCTGCGCGAGCGCATTGATTTTGAGCGCGAGAACCGCAGTGCGATCGGCATTGATCCGCACCGGCAGTCCATGCGGCATGCGATCGGGCTGGCGGCGCATGGTGCAACCCATATCCGCAGCCATGTCGATATCGACCCGACCCACGGCCTGTCCATCGTGGAAGGCGTTTGGGAAACCCGCGAGAAATTGCGCGGCATCATCGATATCGAAATCGTTGCCTTCCCTCAGTCCGGTGTCATGGTCATGCCCGGCACCGCCGAACTGCTTGACGAGGCGCTGCGGCAAGGTTGTGAGGTGCTGGGAGGTATCGATCCCTGCGGTATAGATCGTGACCCGAAGGGCCAGCTCGACACGATATTTGCGCTTGCCGTCAAACATCAACGGCCGATCGATATTCATCTGCACGAGGTCGGGGATCTCGGCGCATTCACCATGGAGCTCATTTTTGAGCGTATCCGCGCAAACGGCATGCAGGGTAAAGTTGCCATTAGCCACGCGTTTGCGTGCGGGTTGATATACTATCTGCTGCTCGTAATGCGGATGGATCACAGCGCAGACCTAGACTTGGCAAGACATACTACGGAATCTACTTGTCATTCTGTTCCGTAAGACATGCGACTGAACGAATCCGTCATACCAGCAGGCGGCGGTGGTGATG
>OKVN01000965.1_pt1 | contig 9413 bp, 9 predicted proteins | sample 1606961 | NCBI WGS metagenome assembly OKVN01 (sample SAMN03281020, study PRJEB24777) | human gut metagenome | isolation source: fecal sample PR170 from 1 month old male Malay infant, vaginal delivered... | place: Singapore | collected 2005-12-29 | reverse complement strand
GCGGCACAGGATCGTATTGCGCAGCCGGAGCACTATTTCAGCGCAACACAGCTCTAAACTATGCCGGGTGGCGCTGCGCTTACCCGGCCTACAAATCCCGTAGGCCCGTGCAAGCGAAGCGCCGCCGGGCAATAACGACCCGGTTAATTCAATCCTTCCGCTTTCAGCGCCGCGGCCACCGCAGGGCGCTCCGCCATACGCGTCATATATGCTGCGATATGGTCTAACCCGTCCAGATTCAGCTTAACCGCACGCGCCCAGCGCAGCACGGTAAAGAGATACGCATCGGCAATGGTGAAGCGTGCCCCGCAGATATACTGGTCGTCCTTCAATGACTCATTGACGTACTGCAGCTTTTTCTCCAGCAGGGCGCGAACGGTCGGTTTGTACTCTTCCGGCGTGTCCGGGCGGAACAGCGGCGTAAATCCTTTATGCAGTTCGGTTGCAATATAGTTCAGCCACTCGAGCGTTTTATAGCGTGAAACCGTACTTACCGGGGCCAGCAGCTGGCGATCGGGCACGCTGTCTGCCAGGTACTGCATAATGGCGACGCCTTCTGTCAGCAGGGTACCGTCATCCAGAAGCAGGGCCGGAACTTGTCCCTTCGGGTTAATCGCAAAAAAATCGTCGCCGTTTTCCAGGCGCTTTTTCATCAGGTCAACGCCGTCCAGCGTGAAATCTTTGCCGCTCTCGCGCAGGGTAATATGGGAAGCAAGAGAGCACGCGCCCGGTTTGTAGAACAGTTTCATCGGTAACTCCTTTTTGCTGAGGTTTCAGCTATGTTAGTGCGCAAGCAAACAAAAAAAAAGCCGCTAATAAATTAGCGGCTCATCGTTTCTCAATAACGTTACGCGGTAGCGGTTTCGGTCGCTTTCGTCGCTTTGTCGTCGTCCTGAGTCATACGGTTCAGCTTCGGTGCCGTCAGCAGCATCAGCGCCGCGATAACCGCCGTTGCGATACCAATCTGCAGGAAGACGGTACCGTATACATTCAGGGAGACCAGCGGGTCAGTCACGTTCTCAGGCACCGCCATCAGGTTTGCGATTTTACCTGCGATGATGGCTGCACCGGCAGTGGTCAGGAACCAGCTACCCATGATGAAGCCCATCAGACGCTGTGGCACCAGCTGTGCAACCATCGCCAGACCCAGACCGGAGATCATCAGTTCACCGATAGACTGCAGGGCATAGCTCAGGATCAGCCAGTTAACGGAGACGATACCGGCGTCAGTCGCAAATTTGGTACCCAGTGGCAGCACCAGGAACGCACCAGAGCACAGCACCATACCGATGGCGAACTTGTGCGGCATTGGCAGACGGTCACCCATCTTGTTATAGATAGCCGCCAGAATTGGGCTACCAATCATGATCCAGAACGGGTTCAGCGCCTGATACTGCTCCGGCTCGAACGCGATACCCAGGATGGAGTGCTCAACGTTGCGAATAGCGAAGAAGTTCAGCGAGGTTGGCATCTGGCTGTAGAGCACGAAGAAGATAATCGCTTCCAGCATCAGAATGAAGGCCACAATCATCTTGCGACGGGCCGCACCCTGCATCGCGAAGGCTTCTTTCGCGAAGATGATGACGATACCCAGTGCCACCACGCCCAGAACGGCACGTGCAACACCCTGGTTATGCAGCAACCAGGTGGCGATGGCCGCGAGGATAACAACACCCACGATGGTGGCCAGCAGTTTGCCCATATGCACCGGTTCGAAATCAGGTTTTGAACCGTAGTCCTTAACCCAGCTACGGCAGAACAGGAAGTTCACAACGGTAATCAGCATACCAACAAAGCTCAGCGCAAACGCCACGCTCCAGCCGAATTTTGCGGCGAGCCATGGAGTTGCCAGCATGGAGAAGAATGAACCAATGTTGATGGACATGTAGTACATGGTGAATGCACCGTCCAGACGTGGGTCATCTTTGCTGTAGCAGGTAGAGAGCAGGGATGACGGGTTCGCTTTGAACAATCCGTTACCAACGGCGATGGTTGCCATACCCATATAGACTACGGCTGCGTCATGACCAGACCAGGCAACCAGACCATAGCCGATTGCCAGAACAATGGCGCCCAGCATAATGACACGCTTCGTACCCAGAACTTTATCACCAAGCCAGCCGCCAATCGCGACCAGACCGTAAACGAGGGCACTGAATGAAGAGAACAGCGTGATGGAATCGGCTTCGGACATACCCAGCTGTTTTACCAGGTAAACCGCCATGATCCCTTGCAGGCCGTAATAACCAAAACGCTCCCATAACTCGATAGAGAAGATGAGATAGAACGCTTTTGGCTGTTTAAAAGCGTTCAAACTCACGCTTTCATCTGTTGGTTTATTGTTTGCAGTTGACACATATACCTCTTTTTTTACATCCCATATTAACGGGGGTGTTCATAGCGTGATGGTCGGAGTCCATCCGCTTTATAGTTATATTGGGAGGAGAAACGGCGGGTAATGTTCACTATCCTGACCCGTCTGGCAATACGTTTGTAATAATCTGTTACATATAACTGAGCCGCTATAATCCTCGGTTTCTGCAAATGTTATTCAGCGTTAAATTTCACACAATGGGTTTTGTTGGTTTTTTTGACTGCGAAAAACCGGCGGAGAGGGTTGTGTGGCGATATGTTCTGCTATTTACCGTTAAATGCAGTCATATAGCCCATATTCTGAAAAATGAGTGGTCTTATCTGCGGCCATTGAAAGATTACATCTTGTCTGGCAAAGGGTTTAGGTGGGATCTGACAACAAAAAATCAACATGAAGTTATCAGAGTGATCGCGATCACAAATGTATAGAAATTTTCGGTAGTGAAAAAACTATTAACCTGTTTGAGCGTTAAATGACCGAACAATTGACAGGGCGTAAGAGAACATAAGCGGACAACTTGCGGCCTAAAGGAAGGTTTTTAGTTAAGCCTTCCTTTAGTAAGGTCTTGATGATGCGAAAGTAAATAAATAGCGCCGTTCAGGGATACACTTTTTCTTTATATTCGCAGAGATCTTCAATGATACATGAGCCGCAGCGAGGCTTTCTGGCAATGCAGGTATAACGGCCATGCAGGATAAGCCAGTGATGACAGTCGACTTTGAATTCAGCGGGAACCACTTTTAACAGCTTCTCCTCCACCTGTTCGACATTTTTACCCGGAGCGAAGTTGGTTCGGTTAGCGACACGGAAAATATGGGTATCAACCGCGATGGTTGGCCAGCCAAACGCGGTGTTAAGTACCACATTCGCCGTTTTACGTCCCACACCCGGCAACGCTTCCAGCGCCTCGCGATCTTCCGGCACTTCACCGCCGTGACGTTCCAGCAAAATGCGGCAGGTCTTAATGACGTTCTCCGCTTTGCTGTTAAACAGCCCGATGGTTTTGATATAAGACTTCACCCCTTCCACGCCCAGCTCCAGCATGGCTTTCGGGGTATTGGCCACCGGATAGAGCAGGGCGGTGGCCTTATTCACGCTCACGTCAGTGGCCTGAGCCGAAAGCAGCACTGCGATCAGCAGCTCAAACGGCGAAGTGAAATTCAGCTCAGTCGTCGGGTGCGGGTTTGCGTCCCGAAGACGGGTGAGGATCGCAATGCGCTTTTCTTTGTTCATGAGGCTTTCCCGGGTATCCCTTCCTGCACGCTGCGCTCAGCCGCGCGGCGCTTACGTTTTTCATCAATCAGGTATTTTATCGCCAGCATCATGCCAAGGCCAATAAACGCACCCGGTGGCAGCATAGCCAGCAGGAACGGCGTATCCGTATGAAACACCTCGATGCGTAAAACTTTAGCCCAGCTTCCCAGCAGCGCGTCTGCGCCGTCGAAGAGGGTACCGTTGCCAAGAATTTCACGCAGTGAGCCCAGAACGAACATCGCGCAGGTGGCTCCCATTCCGATGGAGAAACCATCCAGGGCCGACATCGCCGGGGTGTTCTTCACGGCAAAGGCTTCTGCACGCCCCACCACGATACAGTTGGTAACGATCAGCGGAATAAAAATCCCCAGTGACTGATACAGACCGAACGCGTAGGCATTAATCAGCATCTGAACGACGCTCACCACTGACGCGATGATCATGACGTAAATCGGAATACGGATTTCCGACGGCGTCCAGCGGCGCAGGGTGGAAATGGAGAGGTTGGTCAGGGTCAGCACCAGCGTGGTGGCAAGTCCCAGCCCCAATGCGTTGGTAGCGGTGGATGTCACCGCCAGCAGCGGGCACAATCCCAGCAGCTGTACCAGTGCGGAGTTGTTCTTCCACAACCCCTGGACAATGACCTCTTTAACCTGGCTCATGCTCACTCCTCACAGGCCGGAAGATTGTTAATCTGCGCAGGCAGCGTTTCTGCATACAACCCGGCACGTTTTACGGCATTCACGACGGCACGCGGCGTAATGGTGGCCCCGGTGAACTGGTCGAACTCGCCGCCATCTTTCTTGACGGCAAATGCCGTGTCCGCTTCGCCGTGGATCACCTTACCGGCAAAATGCAAAATCCAGTCGCTCAGGCGTGTCTCAATTTTATCCCCAAGGCCCGGCGTTTCGTGGTGTTGAGTCACGCGGGTACCCAACACGGTACCGGAAAAATCGGTACCCACAAGTAGCTGAATGGCACCGGAATACCCGTCTGGTGCCGTGGCCTCCATCACCACGCCCACCGCGTTATCGCCTTTACGGGCGATATAGAGACGATGCGGGCCTTTACCTAACTGCGGCGCCTGTACCACGAAACAGCTTTTCTGCAGGTCATTATCGTAGAAATCAGACGGCATCACCTGATCGAACAGCGCGCGTTGCTGCTTTGCGGCCTGTTCATCAATGGTCGTTTTGGTCAGTTCGTTCACCAGTGCCGTCATCCCGGTGAGGACAGCAGCGAAAATGGCCAGCGTGACGCCATGTTTTTGCATTGTTTTCAGCATCGCGAAACCCTTACCGATGGCCGTACACGCGCGGGCGCGTGTAGTAGTCAATGAGCGGAACGGTGATGTTGGCAAGCAGGACGGCGAACGCTACGCCATCCGGGTATCCGCCGAAACTGCGGATCAGCCACACCAGCAGACCGGCCAGCGCACCGAAGATCAGACGACCGCGATTGGTGGTCGAGGCGGTCACCGGATCGGTCAGAATAAAGAACGCGCCCAGCATGGTGGCACCAGAGAGCAGATGCATCTGCGGGCTCGCCAGGGATTCAGGAGAGAAGAGCCAGCCCAGCGTGGAGCAGACCGTGAGCGTGATCAGGAAGCTCACCGGAATATGCCAGCGGATCGCTTTCTGCTGCAGCAGGAACAGGCCGCCCAACAGATATGCCAGGTTAACCCACTGCCAGCCTGCACCGGCCAGCACGCCGCTGTAGATGGCTGATTGCATGATCTGCTCTACGCTGTGCCCGGCACGCAGGGACGTTTTAAACGTATCGAGCGGTGTGGCCTGGCTGACACCATCCACGCCCATACGCAACGCATTCATATCGGCACCGGACGCCGTATGGCCGGTAAAGATCACCTGAAGGGCATCCATAAAACCCGGCACCGTGGCGGCGATATCGTGCGGCGGCAGCCAACTGGTCATTTGTACCGGGAAGGAGATAAGCAGTACCACGTAGCCGACCATCGCCGGGTTAAAGGGATTGTTGCCCAGCCCACCGTACAGCTGTTTGGCAATAATCACCGCAAACACCGTACCGAGCACGATCATCCACCACGGCGCAAACGGCGGAATACTGATGGCCAGCAGCAGGCCCGTCAGCAGAGCGGAGTTATCGCTGAGAATACGGGAGATGTTCATCTTACGCAGCTTCAGCACCAGCGCTTCGGCCGCTACGGCGCTGGCACAGCCCAGTGCTAACTGGAACAGGGTTCCCCAGCCGAAAAACCAGAACTGAACGGCAATACCCGGCAGTGCAGCCAGGCAGACCAGCATCATAATGCGCGACGTCTGGCGCTGGTTATGGGTGTAAGGGGAACTTGCGATTCTGAAAACCATTTAATCCTCGTTAACTGCTTGCTGTGCGGCTTTCTTCGCCTGAACGCGTGCAATCGCGGCGGCGACGGCGGCTTTGCGTGGATCGTCGTTCGCGGCAGGCTGTTGTACTTCCTGCTGAGCCGCTTTACGCGCTTTGGCCCGAGCGATGGCCGCTTCGACAGCGGCTTTGCGCGGATCGACTGGTGCCTCTTCTGCGGCTGGTTGTGGTTGCTGCGCCGCTTTCCGTGCTTTGGCGCGGGCGATGGCCGCTTCGACAGCCGCTTTACGCGGATCGACCGGCGCCTCTTCTGTGGCCGGTTGCGGTTGCTGCGCCGCTTTACGCGCTTTAGCGCGGGCTATCGCGGCTTCAACGGCGGCTTTGCGCGGGTCTGTGGCCTCTTGCTCAACGACCACCTGCTGCTCTCCCGCTTTCCGTGCTTTGGCGCGGGCGATGGCCGCTTCAACGGCCGCTTTACGCGGATCGACACGGGTTTCTTCCGGTTGCCCTGTTTGCGCTTTTTCCGCCTGACGCGCGCGCGCCGCGGCCTTACGCGCTTCACGTGCGGCAATGGCTTCGCTGTTATCTGGCTTCTCACCGGCGGAGATCACCACAGGTTGCGCTGCGGTCGCTTTTTTCTCGCGCACGCGAGCCAGCGCCGCGTTAATGGCATCCTGATCTTTCTCGCCTGGCTGAACGGCAGCCTGCTTATGACGCTCCTGACGGGCCAGTTTTTCACGCTCCAGACGAGCCTGGCGGGCTTCAAAGCGGGCTTTCGCTTCGGCAGCGCGTTTTTCTTCCATCGAGATGGCATAAATCTCGGCCTTCTCCTGACGGAAGTACTGCACCAGCGGAATGTTGCTAGGGCAGACCCAGGCGCACGCGCCGCATTCGATGCAGTCAGCCAGATTATGCGCTTGCGCTTTATCGTGCAGTTGACCTTTGCTGTACCAGTACAACTGCTGTGGAAGCAGATCGGCCGGGCAGGCATCGGCACAGGCGCTGCAGCGGATGCAGCCTTTCTCTTCCTGCTCTTCACCCATTTCGGTGGGAGAGGGGGCGAGCAGGCAGTTAGTGATTTTTACGACCGGAACGTCCAGCCACGGCAGGGTAAAGCCCATCAATGGGCCGCCCATGATCACCATCTGATCGCTGCCGGGACAGAATCCGGCCTGCTCCAGAAGATGACGAACCGGCGTGCCCAGACGCGCCCAGACGTTCCCCGGACGAGACACTGACTCGCCCGTCAGCGTCACCACGCGTTCGGTCAGGGGTTCACCGTCTATCACCGCGCGTTTCACGGCGTAGGCGGTACCCACGTTTTGCATCAGCACGCCAATATCCGACGAGCGGCCGCCATGGGGAACCTGCTTTCCGGTGAGTATTTGCGTCAGCTGTTTTGCCCCGCCCGACGGGTACTTGGTCGGAATGACGCGCAGGCTGATATCGTGGCTACCGGCGAGCACCGCGCGCAGCATGGAAATGGCCTGCGGTTTGTTATCCTCAATGCCAATCAGCACTTCACGAGGCTGCAGCACATGGGCGAGGATACGGATCCCCTCCACGACCTGCGCGGCGCAGTCCTGCATCAGACGGTCATCGGCGGTGATATAGGGTTCGCATTCGGCGGCGTTGATAATCAGGGTCTGAATTTTATCGCCGCCACCGCGCAGTTTGACGCCGGTCGGGAACCCTGCGCCACCCAGCCCGGCAACGCCGAACTGATGAATACGGTCGATAAGCGCTTCCCGGCTGCGGGCGCGGTAGTCGCTCCAGCCATCACGTTCGATCCAGCGGTCTTCGCCGTCGGCTTCAATAATGACGCTCAGTTCGGAGAGGGCTGACGGATGTGCAACGGTGTGAGGGGTAATCGCCACCACTTTACCGGATGTCGGGGCGTGGATCGGCAGCATACGCCCACGACCAAAGGTCAATGGCTGGCCGCGAAGGACGGTATCGCCTTCTTTAACGCACAACTCACCCTCAGCGCCAATGTGCTGCTTCAGCGGCATGACGAAACGGGTCGCCAGCGGAATTTGACGCAGCGGCGTGCCGCTGGACTGGGTTTTCATCTCTGGCGGATGGATCCCGCCGTCAAAGTCCCAAATCTTCTCTTTTCTGAAAGCAGAAAATAACTTAAGCATGTTGTTCCACAGGAATATTGCGAACCGGAATGGTTTGAAGATCCCACTTCCAGCTTTCGGTAGTCGTTTCAACCGGGCGCAACTCAATACATTGCGTCGGGCAGGGTGCCACGCAGAGGTTACAGCCGGTGCACAGATCCGCCACAACGGTGTGCATGGCGCGGGTGGCGCCAACAATGGCGTCGACAGGGCATGCCTGAATACACTTGGTGCAGCCAATGCAGTTCGCTTCGTCAATCACCGCGAGGGCACGCACGGGCTCCTGCACCTGCGCATCGCCATCAATGGGTTGTGGGTCGACGTTTAGCAGCGCTGCAATTTTCAGCATTACCGCTTCGCCACCTGGCGCACAGCGGTTGATTTTCTCACCCTGAATACCCACGGCTTCTGCATAGGGACGACAGCCAGGATAGCCGCACTGCCCACACTGGCTTTGCGGCAAAAGCTCATCGATTTTTTCAACAACAGGATCGTCCTCTACCGCGAATCGGCGGGAGGCGTAACCCAGAATCAGGCCAAACACCAACCCCAGCACGCTGATGGAGGCGATGGCAATCCAGATGGTATTCATTACAACTTCACCAGACCACTAAAGCCCATAAAGGCCAGAGACATTAAACCTGCGGTCACCAGCGCAATCGCGTTTCCGCGAAAGGGCGCAGGGATATCCGCTGCGGCGAGGCGCTCACGAATAGAGGCAAACAGCACCATCACCAGCGAGAAACCGACGGCGGCAGAAAAACCGTACAGCGCCGACTGCATGAAATTATGCCCGAGATTAATGTTCAACAGCGCTACGCCAAGAACGGCGCAGTTGGTGGTGATCAACGGCAGAAAGATACCCAGCAGGCGATAGAGCGCCGGGCTGGTTTTACGCACCACCATTTCGGTAAATTGCACCACTACGGCAATGACCAGAATAAAGGCCAGCGTACGGAGATAGACTAAACCCAGCGGGATGAGGATCCAGGTATCAATCAACCAGGCGCAGATGGACGCCATCGTCATCACGAAGGTGGTTGCCAGCCCCATGCCCATTGCCGTTTCCAGCTTTTTGGACACGCCCATAAACGGACACAGGCCAAGGAACTTCACCAGAACGAAGTTGTTAACCAGCACTGTGCCGACAAAGAGCAGTAAGTAATCGGTCATTATTCAGCCTGAAATAAAAAAGCCGCCTATTATCGGATAAACCACAACAGGCGACAACAGGTTATCTGTAAGGTTATTACGGATTCACGAAGGTGTTCTTCACCCGCGTCGAACGCTTGAAATAGGGCACCAGAAGCGCCGCCGCCAGTAACGGGAAAAGCAGC
>OKVN01000957.1_pt1 | contig 9488 bp, 9 predicted proteins | sample 1606961 | NCBI WGS metagenome assembly OKVN01 (sample SAMN03281020, study PRJEB24777) | human gut metagenome | isolation source: fecal sample PR170 from 1 month old male Malay infant, vaginal delivered... | place: Singapore | collected 2005-12-29 | reverse complement strand
TGAGGCAGCATCTGGCAAGGCTGGGCAGGAAGTCACTGTCGTTCTCAAAATCGGTGGAGCTGCATGACAAAGTCATCGGGCATTATCTGAACATAAAACACTATCAGTAAGTTGGAGTCATTACCGGGCATCCCGACACATCAGTTGAGCGGAAAGGCGTTAAGGATATAATCCCGGACGTATGCCGTTCGTCTGTTATTCGCATTACTCTTGTTCCAGGCAAGATAGAGGTGATTTACCGGGGCAGTCTCTGCCTTCGTGACTGAAACCAGTCGCCCGCTTTTCAGGTCATCCAGGCAGTGATAATCAGGCAGAACACTCCACCCATGACCGTCGCGCACCAGATCACGAATAATACGTAAGTCCTGAATGGTAAAGGATGCCTGCATGTCTGGTGCCCTCTGAAACATGGCCGTCCAGACCATCCTGATCAGTGGCAGTTCTTCGTCATAAGCAATCAATGGAACCGAAGCGAGTGTGGCAGCCGATGGCTGTGTTCCCAGCGTTTCCGTCAGCCGGGGGGAATGAACCAGTAACATACGTTCTGTCAGCAAATGCGCATAACCGTACAGGCGATCATCCGGCATCGATGCGGTTACAGCCAGATCAACACTGCCTTCCTGCAGGAGGGAATAAATGCGCTGTTTATTGCCGGTATGAAACCGCAGGCGATATCCTTCTTTCATCAGGGGTGCCATAACTGCACCAAGCCGGGAATGAATAAAATCAGGCGGTCCGGCCAGATTCACCGTCCCCCCGCTCTCAGCGCCAGCGCGAAGGGAAGACAATTTTTCTGCCAGGCCATCAATATACGGGGATATTGCACGGGCAAGCTCATCTGCCGCTTCGGTAGCCTTTACCCCACGGGCCTCCCTGATAAAAAGCCTTTTTCCGGTCAGAACCTCAAGGGACTGGATATGCTGGGATGCAGCTGGCTGCGATATACCCAACACCTGGGCAGCCCTCGAAAAGGAGCCAGAACGGTACGCCTCCAGGAAAGTTCGCAAATGGATAAGATGGCTCATTATGACGCGCCCCATAGTTTAGGAGCGCCCACAATCCTCATTATGGCTGCTCCGGATTTTTGAAGTCGTTTAATCCTGTTGACAGGGTGTGACAGTACCACGCCTGCTTTGGGAGAGCAGTAACAACAATCCCAACAGACACACGATCGCACCACTAATACCGGTATACATCATGCCGGCATGAGTGATAGTGATCCCACCCAGCAGGGAGCCCAGAGCAATCCCGGAGTTAAAACCCGCTATATTTAGACCAGCTGCAACTCCATGCGCCTGGGGCACATGCCTTTCAGCAACATCCATGAGTCTTGCCTGAAGTGCCGGAACGGCCGCATACGTCAGCATACCCAGCAGGGCTACCAGAACGCCCATACTAACCGGTGAAGAGGAAAGCAGCCATATTCCCAGTACGACAACCACAATTCCGCTGATGATGACGATATTGGCCCGGTAAATCCCCATACTGTCGGTAAGTTTGCCACCAAGTATGTTCCCGGCTGCTGCGGTGATGCCATAAATCAGCATAAACAGGCCTATTGTCGTCCCGGAAATACCGGTTACCTCAGTAAGCAATGGGGCGATAAAGGTGAATGCAGTAAATGAACCGGCGTATGCCAGCACTGTAACCAGCGCACCGGAGAGCAGCTTACGATTCAACAACAGGCCGATGTTTTTTGCAGCTGAACCGATGTGTTCTCCGGGCATGCTGCGTACCGGATCTTTCATACCAACAAAGAGCCCGATAAAACCCAGCGCCCCAAATACAGCGATAGCACCGAGTACCAGCCGCCATGAAACCACACCTGCGAGCCATGTGCTCAGCGGAACGCCAATAGCCATAGCCAGGGTAAAACCGCCAAAGACTACTGCAACCGCGCGACCAGCGTTACCAGGCCCTGCCAGACGGGCCGCCGTACTGGATGCGACAGCAAGAAATAACCCGTGACCTAATCCGGCAATAAAGCGCGCAGTCAGTAACTGAGGCAAGGTGAAGGCAAACGCAGCTGCCAGACTGCCCAGCGTAAAAATGACTGACGTTGCCAGCATTACCGTTTTCCTGCTCCAGCCAGCCGTCAGTGCCGACAATACCGGCGCCGAGAACGTCGCCCCCAGCGCATAGGTTGTCACCGCGGCTCCGGATTGTTCAACTTCCACCCCCAGACCACGGGCCATAATATCGGTCAGCCCGATCGGGACAAACTCGGCGAGCCCCAGCGCAAAAGCGCTGATAGTGAAAACATAAATTACGAATGGCATGACTGTCTCCTGAAACATGTAAGGAGTGCAGTCTGATTCATTAATAAGGATAAATAAAATAATCAAAATACCATCTGGTATAAATATATTTATATTATTTGGTGGCAAGTTTGAAACAGCACCCACCTGTTTCATCGTCATACTTTTGTAGCATCTTAAGAACGCCTCTCCGTCATTTGAGCCCTGAGCAAGTGTTGCGCTTTTATAAACACACATATTGGTAATGATGCATCGTTATCGAAATGTTATTTTTTTTCGATGGTGAATCCCCCTGAGCGGAGGGGCATTGTAACCCGGTAATGGACATGCATTGCGGGGCGGACAGAATGCGGACCGGAGCAGGTTACACTTCGGTTCACCGGGAGGCACCCAGCACCATCAACCTCAGAGAAATCAAAGAGTAGCTATCTTTTGCCTGTCTTTTAGACAGGCTTTTTTTGTGTGTCTCGCTGGTAATGACTCCAACTTATTGATAGTGTTTTATGTTCAGATAATGCCCGATGACTTTGTCATGCAGCTCCACCGATTTTGAGAACGACAGCGACTTCCGTCCCAGCCTTGCCGGATGTTGTCTCAGATTCAGGTTATGTCGCTCAATACGCTGAGTGTAACGCTTGCTGATAACGTGCAGCTTTCCCTTCAGGCGTGATTCATACAGCAGCCAGCCATCCGTCATCCATACCACGACCTCAAAGGCCGACAGCACTCCAGCGTGGCCAACGTGCGTTCACCGAATACGTGCGCCACAACCGTCCTCCGTATCCTGTCATACGCGTAAAACAACCAGCGCTGGCGCGATTTAGCCCCGACATAGCCCCACTGTTCGTCCATTTCCGCGCAGACGATGACGTCACTGCCCGGCTGTATGCGCGAGGTTACCGACTGCGGCCTGAGTTTTTTAAGTGTCGTAAAATCGTGTTGAGGCCAACGCCCATAATGCGGGCGGTTGGCGGGCATGCCGCGGTCGTTCAATGGTCTGGTGTAGCATTCAGCGCAACGTTTATCACTGCCGGGTTGATCGCCCCCGTTTGGGGGAAACTCGGTGACAGATATGGACGCAAGTCAATGCTAGTAAGAGCCAGTCTTGGCATGGCGGTTACTGTTTCGCTTATGGGGCTGGTGACAAATATATGGCAACTTGTCGGACTAAGGTTGCTAGTTGGCCTGGCGGGAGGCTACTCATCCGGCGCAACAATTCTTATCGCAGTCCAGGCTCCCAGAGACCGTGCAGCCTGGGCGCTGGGGATTGTTTCATCCGGTGTAATGGCTGGAAATCTTGTCGGTCCACTTGCGGGAGGATGGCTTCCTGGCCTGATCGGTATTCGAACTACGTTTTTCTGTGCAGGTGCGCTGATATTTCTGTCCTTTATCATGACCCTCACCCTCATTCGCGAAAAGGTGCAAAAGCCTGAGGATACAGTGGCAAAAACGGGAGTGAGCTGGTCCCAGTTGCATGCCCGTACTGTGGTTATCTGCATGCTTTGCACCGGTCTGCTGCTGATGCTGGCCAATATGTCGATAGAGCCCATTATCACGGTCTACGTGCGCACTCTCGTCAGTGAGGCTTCTCAGATAACAAAAGTTGCGGGATATGTGATGGCAGCAGCGGCTCTGGGGAGCATTATTTCCGCCTCATGGCTTGGAAAAGTGGCAGACAGGATAGGACATTTACGCATTATCACGTTGGCGCTGACTGCGGCCGGTGTATTGCTGATCCCTCAGGCATTTGTCACCTCCGGGTGGCAACTGATTGCCCTGCGTTTCCTGATGGGACTGGCGCTCGGCGGCTTATTGCCTTGTATTGCAGCAGTGATACGCCACCGCGTACCAGAAAGTATGGTGGGCAGCATTCTTGGCTATTCCGTCGCAGCGCAGTTCGCAGGTCAGTTCATCGGACCACTGATTGGCGGCTTTGTCGGCGGGCATGTCGGTATGCGAGCCGTATTTCTGGCAACCAGCTGCATCCTGCTAACCGGAGCTGCCTGGAACTTTAAAATACATCGCCAGTCAGCAACGCGCTGACTGACTTCATTACCCGTCATCTGCAATCTTCGGAAATTTTATGTCAAATCAACTCAGTAACATCAGTAAAAACAGCGCTCTTCTGGTGATGGATTTTCAGACGATCATTCTTAACAATTTCCTCCCGCAAGAAAGCGCTGGAATCATTATCAGCAATACCGCATCACTGATAGCCGCTGCACGCACGGCAGGCATACCGGTCATTTATGTCAGTGTCGGATTCCGCAAGGGGTATCCAGAGGTCAGTAAAAACAACACGATCTTCTCTTCGATTAAAGAGAATGGAATTTTTATGGCTGACAACGAGAACACGGCTATTCATGCTGATGTCGCTCCGACAAAAAATGAGGTCGTCATCGTTAAGCGCAGAGTCGGAGCTTTCTCGTTTACCGAACTTGATATGATCCTACGTGCTCAAGGCATTGAAAACCTGATTCTTACCGGTGTGACTACCAGTGGTGTGGTGCTTTCTACAGTCGGGCAAGCTTTTGACCTGGATTACCGCCTTATCGTTGTGAGTGATTGCTGCGCCGATCCAGATCATGACACCAATATGTTTTTACTTGAAAAAATTCTACCTCAACACGCGTTTGTTACCAGTTCATCAGAAATATCAGAAGCATGGGCATAAAAATATGAATTTCTGACGTCAAAATAAACGCAGTGTACTGAGAAGAGATGACCGGGAATGCCCGGTCATCTGAACGTCCGCTCATGGCACAAAGCGGACGGGAAACTTTCGGATGCCGCGTTAGCGGCATGGAGGCGCCAGATGAGGTTACATGTGTCTGTGGAGTGAAATGGCGCCGAAAGCCCGGCGTAGCCGGTTACCTGGCTATAAACTCTGCCACCCTACCCCCTGCCCTGATTAGCCTTAACCCGCTCACAGCAATGAAGGAGTAAAAGTAATCCCTTTTAACCCCGGTGAGCGGGCTTTACGGCGTTTACGACGTAAAGGGCGTGATTTCCGGGGCCTTAGCGGCGGCAGCTTGCTGCTGACGCTTAGGGGGATGTTCATAAAAAATTTCAGCGACACTAGGGAACTTAACACGGTTGCTTGTATCTAACAGTTTGTGGTGATTAGCTACCACCACTGAAGCAGAGTGATCCGGCACTTCGTCGGCGGGTCCAGGCGGGACTAAATAAAGGAGACGCCCGTAACGCGCTGGGGCGCGCGGTATTCCTGCACCGTCTAGGTGAAATCAGGGATCGTAAACCGGAAAATCAGAGCTACCGCGCCAGTGGACTGACGCTGCTGACGGCAGCTATCTCGCTGTGGAATACCGTTTATATGGAAAGAGCGGTCGATGTCCTGAAGCGTAAAGGGGTGAAGATCAACGAGCAACTGCTATCGCATTTGTCCCCGCTAGGCTGGGAACACATCAATCTGACAGGCGATTATATCTGGAAAAGCAACCGGATACCGGCTTCAGGTAAGTTTCGGCGGCTGAGGCCAGCTAAAGTCGGAAGGTCAAAAAACAACCTTAACGTACAATAATTTTCGATATCCAAACTGACCCCTAGATCTACTTTGCAGACTGCGGGAAACAGGTCAGCGCCTCGCCCTCTCAATTAAAAACTCTTTATTGAACCCCTGCAAACCAGTCTTTCTCGTTTCCCACGATAAAAAAACATTTCCCCGCTTGACCCTCACGCCGCGTCAGGTTTTAGTCTCTCTGCTCGCACAAAGGGGGAACATACTATGTTACTGAAAGTCGGCGAACTGGCAGGCCGTTCCGGTATTACCGTTCGCACACTACACTACTACGACAATATTGGTTTGCTGATCCCTTCTGCGCGCTCCGACTCCGGCTACCGGTTGTATAACCGGGCCGATATCGCCCGTCTGCATCATATCCAGGCGCTACGCCGCATGGGAATGACGCTGGCCGAGGTCGGGGCGATTCTGGAACGTTCGGATCTGGCGCTGCCAACGGTGCTTGAGCGGCAGATTGCCATGCTGAACCAGCAACTGGCGCAAATCACCGCGCTGCGCGCTCGCCTGCAGACGATGCAGCTGCAATTGACGGCGGGCGATGATCCGGAACTGAACGACTGGCTGACAACGTTGGAGTTAATGACTATGTATGATAAATATTTCACTGCTGATGAACTGGCGCAGCTGCCGTTTTATCAGGCCGATACGCAACGCCAGCAAGAATGGGCGGCAATGGTACAGCAGGTGCATGAACTGATGGCAAACGGCACGCCGGCGGAGGATCCGCAGGCGCAGCGCATCGCGCGCCGCTGGATGCTAACTCTGGAGCGCGACACTGCCGGCAATCCGGCGTTTCTCACGCGTCTGAACGCCATGCACGCCGATGAGCCGTCAATGCGTGAACAGATCGGTATCACGCCGGCCATGACCGACTATATCACCCGTGCATTTGCTGAAACCAAGCTGACAATTTATCAGAAATATCTGTCCGAAGAAGAGTATGCCTATGTCCGCAAACACTATTTCGACCGCATGCAGGAGTGGCCGGCGCTGATCGCTCGCCTCCAATCAGCCCTCAACGACGGCATCGCACCGGACAGCGCACATGCCCGCCAAGTGGCCGCCGACTGGCTGGCGCTGTTCCGTTCTTACGCCGGTGAAAATCCAGCCACGCAGATGAAAATCCGCCAGGCAATGGAGCAGGAACCCACGCTGAGCGAAGGCACCTGGCTTACACCACCACTACTGGCTTATTTGCGTGAAGCTGTCGTAAATTTGAATCAAAAATAATAACTAAAGTATCCCGTCATCCGGCTCCCTCCAGCCGGATGACGCCAATCACATCAGTCACCCTATCCATCAAAGGTAGTAACAAAAAGGTCAGAGTGGATTTAAATGAAAGGTTCATGTTTATGTGGAAAAATCGCATTTGAAATATCGGTAATTCCATCAAAGTTTTATCGTTGCCATTGCTCGCTTTGCAGGAAGCAAAGCGGGGTTGGTTATAATCTCGCGACTATTATAAATGCCAATGATTTCTTCTGGACCCAAGGAGATAGCGGCATTTTCTCATGGTGTAAATCAACTGGTTACCGTACGGATTTTTGCTCGACATGTGGTTCTACCGTACCCAATTTGTTGCGAGATTTACCTTATGTCTGGGTACCTATTGGTTTGTTAGATAAACATTTTGATATGCAATGTGCTGGAGATTACTGCACTGATGATGCCATGCCTTGGGATATAACTCGCTCGGGCATAAGTCATAGCGGACCAGTAAGTTCACTAACATCACTTTTAAGAGACTTAGACATACTTAAACCAGAATAAAGAAAGCCCTTGGCCTCGATGTTCAGGACATTAACACGCCGCTCGTCCGGGTGACCAGCTGGCATCACAGATGTGTTCACGGCCATTGATTAACACCGTACCTGCAAACTACAGGCACGACATTGAATCCAGGAATGCCATTATCCAGAACAAGCGTTAACTGACCAAATGCGTCACAGAGTGACGTGCGAGGTTCGCACTGGGGAGATCTGCGGAACTTCTACTAAAGACGCTCATCCATAAGCAGCGACCAGCCTAGATATCCCCACTGATGCACGGGCATATCAATATGCTGGGGCATTATACGTTCACGCTACCGGAGGATGTTTTGAAGGGAGAACTGAGAACGTTAAACTTAAATTTAAACAATGAATTAGCTTCTTAGCGTACGTTTTCGTTACATTGGCCCTCAAACCCCGTAAAGGAAGAAAAACACCCTATTATTGACGAGCGAGCGTGGAGCGTGTGACCCGATGCTTTGATAAGGATGGTGTTCTTACGCGCTTTCCAAGCAAACGTTCGGATCAGATATCGGTTCTATGGGTGCTTTGGTCTCGCTTGCCGGCCGGACGAAACTGACGGAAGCCGAGGTGGACGCACTTATGAAAGCGTGGCACAGTTTCGGAGATAACGCCTTGCTGCGCCGCGAGATCTGCGATGCCGGTTTGGTATCGAGAACACGGGATGGCCGTGTTTGCATCCGGATAGAGCTGACGATGCCACCTCTAGCGCAAGCTATTGCCCGGCAGAACGCTGATAAATAACCCAACAGCCAATGTACTGGTGAAAGCAGCTATTGCTGCTGAGGATGATCATGACCAAATTTAAGACCGGCTTTTTGCTCGAAAGAATTCCCTATATTCGCATGGGTGATCAAACTGATCCCGTGATCGTGATCAACGGTGGGCAAGGTTTTGTACGCAAACACAGCTTTGACCGGATGCTCCGGGACGCAAAGCGTGTCGCACGTATGTTGCCGCCAACACAGGGCTTCATCCTAATTGGCTACGATCAGCAGCCCGAAGCAAAGGCGACGATTGAAACGATTGTGACAGACTATGAGCGCGCCATCAGAGACATGAAGGTCTCGGCGTTTTCGCTCATAGGGATATCCTATGGCGGATTGCTGGCGACAAAGCTTGCGGCAGCGCGTGAAGGGTGGGTTAAGAAGCTGATTCTGGTGGCGAGCGCTCACAAGTTCAGCGAGAACGGCGAACACAGGATAAATCGACAAATCCAGTTCGCCCAACAGGAGCAGTACTACGAGCTGATCAATGACTTTGCGGCAATATTCCGCAATCCCCTACTAAATTTGTTACTGAAGATAAAGCTCTGGGTGGACTGCAACAAACTTACAGAAAAAATGAACTCCGGTGACGTTATTGTGCGATATCTTCAATTGATAATGCAGGCTGAGCCAGTCGATCTGACCTCGATCACAGCAAGGACATTGATTATCGGAGGGGAACTGGATCAGTTTTTTGGCGACGGCATGATGGAAGCTGCCCGAAATGGTATACCAGACGCCAAGCTACATGTTCTTGAAGGACAAACTCACATGGCTCCGGTTGAATGTAGCCGACAGTTACGGAGATTCCTGACGGAATTTCTCGATTGAGTCTAATCTCGCATGTAGTGGATCACAAAATCAAGACACCGGAATAATCTGTTTCCATTTTTCTTCATGTAAGCAAGGCGATAAACCACCATTGGTCGTATGAGGGCGGTATGCGTTGTAATAACCATGGCTTTGTTGAATAAATCGAACTTTTGCTGAGTTGAAGGATCAGAGCACGCATCCTCCCGACAACACAGACCATTCCGTGGCAAAGCAAAAGTTCAGAATCACCAACTGGTCCACCTACAACAAAGCTCTCATCAACCGTGGCTCCCTCACTTTCTGGCTGGATGATGAGGCG
>OKVN01000956.1_pt1 | contig 9499 bp, 7 predicted proteins | sample 1606961 | NCBI WGS metagenome assembly OKVN01 (sample SAMN03281020, study PRJEB24777) | human gut metagenome | isolation source: fecal sample PR170 from 1 month old male Malay infant, vaginal delivered... | place: Singapore | collected 2005-12-29 | reverse complement strand
CTCCGCAGCCATCTTGCCGTTGAAGCTGTTGGGGTGTGCATCCCAGGGCGTCCTGCCGTGGGACATCCATGTATCGATATCGACGCCGAGCGGCAGGGAAAACGGATGGACACCGGCAACACGCAGCCGCCTGCGCAGGATACCGATGGGTTCCTCGTCCGGCACGGGGGGAAAGCCGTAGGGCGTCGAATGATGCGGTTCCGTCGGGTCTTCGCCTTGGCTTCCGCGCACCTCATAGAGCGCCTCCGCCTTGCCGTACCACGGCTCCAGCTCGTCATAGGCAAACGGCCAGGCGGGTGAGACCCCCTCGAGATGCCGCATCTCGGCAAAGTCCTCGGCCCGGTAACGCGTCAGCACCGCGCCATAGAACTTCGAATTGCCGCCGACATTGTAGTAATTGCCGGGATTGAACGCCTTGCCGTCCGCATCGTACCAGCTTTCATCCGGGCGGAAGAAACCCTTCTGGAAGATCGCGCGCGGATCGCGGTTCTCCGGACGGTCGGGCAAATGACCACCCGCCTCCAGGATCAGGATGTCTGCTCCCGATCCCGCCAGACCGGCGGCAATAGTCGACCCGCCAATCCCCGAACCGATGATGACAATATCGGGGGATTGGCTTCGTTGCGACGCGGCGTTCATGACATCGTGATCGTCAGGCGCCGATACGCAGCTGCGATTGCGGATCGAAGAACACGGCCTTGTCGAGATTGAACGCCAGCTGTGTCTTCTGCCCCGGCAGGATCTGGGCGTCGGCACGCAGGCGCGCCACCACTTCCTTGCTGCCAAGCCTGGTCACGGCGAAGGTATCGGACCCCGCTGGTTCGACCACGTCGATCAGGCACTCGCCTTCCACCAGCGAACTCGCATTGCGGTCTGCCCCATCGGGATCGGTCAGGGCTTCCGGACGGATGCCGAAAATCACATCCTTGCCGGAATGGCCCACCAGCGCGCTGTTGGTCTTCTTGATCGGCAACCGCAACGGCGAGGAATCGGGCCGGTCGAGCACGACGCTCAAATCCGAAGCACCGCCCTCGATTTTCGCCTTGAGCAGGTTCATGGCCGGCGAGCCCATGAAGTCGGCGACAAACAGGTTGGTCGGATTGTTGTAGATTTCCGCCGGGGTGCCGAATTGCTGCAGGATGCCGTCCTTGAGCACGGCGATCTTGGTGGCCAGCGTCATCGCCTCGATCTGGTCGTGCGTCACATAGACGATCGTGGTTTTCATCCGCTGGTGCAGGCGCTTGATCTCGGTGCGCATGTCGACGCGCAGCTTGGCATCGAGATTGGACAGCGGCTCATCGAACAGGAACACCTGCGGGTTGCGCACGAGCGCCCGGCCCATGGCCACGCGCTGGCGCTGGCCGCCGGACAGCTGGCTCGGCTTGCGGTCGAGCAGATGGCCGATCTGCAGCATGTCGGCAACCTGCTTGATGGCCTTCTCACGCTCGTCTTTCGGCACGCCGCGGATTTCCATGCCGAAGGCGATGTTTCCGCCAACGGTCATGTTCGGATAAAGCGCATAGGACTGGAACACCATGGCGATATCGCGCTTGGACGGGTGCAGGCCGCTGATCGATTTGCCCTTGATCGAAATGTCGCCGGAACTGATCGGTTCGAGCCCGGCAATGGTGTTGAGCAGGGTGGACTTGCCGCAGCCGGAAGGGCCGACGAGGACGAGAAAGCCACCCTCGTCGATCTCGATATTGATGTCCTTCAGGATCGGGACATTGCCATAGGATTTATGCAGGTTCTTGATCTGGAGAAATGACATTGGGTTATCCCTTCACGGCGCCGGACATAAGTCCACGGACGAAGTAGCGCCCGGAAACGATGTAGACGATAAGAGTTGGCAGTGCGGCGAGGATCGCGCCGGCGAAATGCACGTTGTATTCCTTCACGCCCGTCGACGAGTTCACCAGGTTGTTGAGCGCGACCGTCATCGGCGTGCTGCTGAACCCTGAGAACGAGGCGCCGAACAGGAAGTCGTTCCAGATGTTGGTGAACTGCCAGATGACGGACACCACGATGATCGGACCCGACGACGGCAGCAGGATGCGCCAGAAAATCTGGAAGAAGCTGGCGCCGTCGATCTGCGCAGCGCGGACCAGCTCCGTCGGGAATGCTTCGTAGTAGTTGCGGAAATACAGCGTGGTGAAACCGAGACCGTAGATCACGTGCACGAAAATCAGGCCCTGAATGGTGCCGGCCATTCCGAGAGCGCCGAGAACCCGCGCCATCGGTATGAGGACGATCTGGAACGGAATGAAGCAGCCGAGCAGCAGCATGCCGAACATGACGTTCGAGCCGCGGAACCGCCACTTCGTCAGCACATAGCCGTTCAGCGCGCCCAGCACCGTTGAAATCGCCACGGCCGGGATGACCATGATGATCGAGTTGATGAAGTAAGGCTTCAAACCTGTCGGCTGCACGCCGATCTGGGCCGTGGACCAGGCCGCAAGCCAGGGCTCGATGGTCCATTCATGCGGCGGCGACAGCATGCCACCCTGACGGATTTCATCAAGGGTCTTCAGCGAATTCACCACCATGACGTAGAGCGGCAAAAGGTAGTAAAAGGCGAAGACCAGCAGGGCGATATAGATAAGGACGCGGGTCATCTTGCCGCTGGAGATGGCATTGTCCGGACTCGGAGCGCTCATTTGCTGCCTCCCCTGACTTCAGAATAGAGATAGGGAATGATGATCGCGAAAATGGTGATCAGCATGATGATGGCCGAGGACGCGCCGATGCCCATGGAATTGCGTGTAAACGTATAGGAATACATGAAGGTCGCAGGCAGTTCGGTTGCCTGTCCGGGGCCGCCGCCGGTCAGCGCGATCACCAGGTCATACGCCTTGATGGCGAGATGGGCGAGCACGACAAAGGCCGACAGGAAAACCGGACGCATCAGCGGAATGATGATGCGGCGATAGATCATGGCCGTCGAGGCGCCGTCGATCTGTGCCGCCTTGATAATCTCGTTGTCGACGCCGCGCAGTCCGGCAAGGAACATGGCCATGACGAAGCCGGAGGACTGCCAGACGGCGGCGATCACCACCGTATAGATCGCCATCTTGGAATCCTTGATCCAGTTGAAGGCGAAACTGGTCCAGCCCCACTGGTGCATGGTGTTCTCAAGGCCGATGCCGGGATCGAGGAACCATTTCCAGGCAACACCGGTCACGATGAACGACAGCGCCATAGGATAGAGGTAGATCGGCCGCAGGAAACCTTCGATGCGGATCTTCTGATCCAGCAGGATGGCAAGGCCAAGCCCGATGACGGTGCAGATGATGATATAGAGCGAGGCAAAAATACCCAGATTGGTGATGGCTCGCCACCAATGCGGCAAAGCCCACAATTTGCGGTAATTCTCCAGTCCGACAAAACCAAAGGACGGCAGCATCTTGCTGTCGGTGAACGACAGGACGCCCGTATAGATGATAAAGCCATAGACGAAGATCAGGACAATCAGAAAACTCGGCCCCAACACCAGTTTGGGTATCAAGTCCTGTATGCGGCTGCGGGTATCCATAGCCTCACCCCTTCAACTCTTAAGTTCTGGTCATTGCCGTGCATGTTCACGGGAACCTGTCCGGGGCTTTGCGCCCCGGACAGAAGGAGCGCGCTTACTTGGCAGCGTCCACGGCGGAAACGAGTTCCTTGACCGCTGCGTCTGATGTCAGGTCACCGTTGAATTCGCGGGTAACCACGTCATAGATCGCATTCTTGATGGCGGCCGGAACCGCATAGCCATGGGCCATGGAACCGTAGAGCGTGCCGGCCTTGTTGGCTTCAGCAAGATCCTTGATCGCCTTCTTGCCGCAGGCATCGAAGGCTGCATCGGACACATCGGTACGTGCCGGAGCTGAACCCTTCACGACATTGAAAGCGGACTGGAAGGTCGGGCTCTCGATGGACGATGCCATGACGAGCTGCGACTTGTGCTCAGCATCGCTCTTCTTGAAGAACAGGAACTGATCAGAGTTGAACGTGACCGAACCCTGGGTGCCCGGGAAGCGCATGCAAACGAAGTCCTTGCCTGGCTCCTTCTTGGCCTTGACGAACTCGCCCTTGGCCCAATCGCCCATGAACTGCACGCCGGCCTTGCCTTCGATAACCATGGTGGAGGCAAGGTTCCAGTCGCGACCGGAGAAGTTGTTATCCACATAGGAGCGCAGCTTGGTCATGCGGTCAAACGCTTCCTTCATCTTCGCGCCGCCCAAAGCCTTGGGATCGAGATCGATGAAAGCCGCCTTGTAGAAGTCATTGCCGAGCGACAGCACGACCGCGTCGAAAATCGTCGCGTCCTGCCATGGCTGACCGCCGTGGGCGATCGGTGTGATGCCCTGCTTCTTGAAGTTGTCGAGAAGGGCAATCAGTTCGTCCCAATTCTTGGGTTCCTTGCCGCCAGCCTTGTCGAGTGCAGCCTTGTTGATCCACATCCAGTTGGTGGAGTGGACGTTGACCGGTGCGGCGATCCAGTGACCGTCATATTTGGAGAAGTTCTGCAGCGCGCCGGGAATAACGTCGGCCCACTTTTCCTTCGATGCGACATCGTCAAGGTTGGCAAGAACGCCCTGCTTGGCCCAGTCGGTGATGTCGAAGCCCAAGGCCTGCACGGCTGTCGGAGGGTTGCCGCCGGTGACGCGGGCGCGCAGAACGGTCATGGCTTCCGTACCGCCACCACCGGCAACAGGCATGTCGGACCAGGTGATGCCCTTCTTTTCCAGATCCTTCTTCAGGACTTCCAGCGCTGTCGCCTCACCGCCGGATGTCCACCAATGCAGGACTTCGACGTTTTCGGCAGCGCGGGCCATCGTGGCCGTGCCGAGCAGCATGGCTGCCGCAGCAACCGTATTCATCAACTTATTCATTTCATTCCTCCCAAGGAAAAAAAGATAAAATTCCCACTACCCTAGACCTCAGTTATCCCTCAGCCTGCCTCATTCATACAATAAGCCGAATGGCGAATACAATCGATTTAATTCGACGCCCAAAGTAATGTCCTCCGCCCCATGTGCATGTTCAGGGTCTTGGTCTCGGTGTAGTCCTCGACCGCATGACGGCCCAGTTCACGACCAAGGCCAGACTGGCGATAACCGCCGAACGGCAGCTCCGCTGCACCATCCATGAACGTGTTCATCCAGATGGCCCCGGCACGTACCCGGCGGCCTACCGTCAGGCACGTATCGAAATCGCGGCTCCATACGCCTGCCGACAGGCCGTAGTCGATGGAATTGGCAATCCGGATGGCGTCTTCCATCGTTTCGAATGTTAGCACGGAAAGCACAGGACCAAACACTTCTTCACGCGCGACGGCCATATCCGGCTGCACCGCCGAAAGAATGGTCGGGCTCATATACTGCCCAAGGCCGAGATCCAGCGGCGTACCGCCATGGGAAACGGCAGCGCCCGCCGATGCGGCATTGCGCACATAGGTGTCGATCTTGGCCAGATGTTCCGGTGTAATGATCGCGCCGACCTTGGTCTGCGGATCAAGCGGATCGCCAACCCGGACCTTGGCCGACAGCGCGGCAACACGCTGCGTGACCTCATCGGCAATATCCCGATGAACGATCAGGCGTGAACCGGCATTGCAGCATTCACCGGCATTGAAATAGGCGCCGAACACCGCCGCATCGATGAAATCATCGAGATTGGCATCGGGGAAAACGATCTGCGGATTCTTGCCGCCAAGTTCCAGCGAGACCTTTTTCAGCGTCTGGGCGGCATTGGCCATCGTCAGCTTGCCGACAAGGGTCGAGCCTGTGAACGAGACCATATCGACATCCGGATGGGTGGTCATCGGTGCGCCGACCTCGGCGCCCGTGCCGGCAAGGATGTTGACGACACCGGCGGGAACACCGGCTTCCATGAGGATTTCACCGAGAACGAGCGTCGATCCCGAGGTCAGTTCGGACGGCTTGACGACGGCCGTGCAGCCGGCGGCCAGGGCAAAGGGCAGTTTCTGGCTGACGATGAGGAAGGGGAAATTCCACGGCGTGATGATGGAGATGACACCGATCGCCTCACGCAGGACCACACCCAGCGTGCCGTCGCCCAGCGTGTTGTAGCTTTCACCATGCAGATCGCGGCCGAGCGCGGCGGCATAGCGCCAGATATCGACCGCGCCGCCCAGCTCGCCCTTGGCCTGCGAAATTGGTTTGCCGGATTCGATGCAGTCGAGATAGGCAAGTTCGTCGGAACGTGCGGCAATCAGATCAGCCGCCTTGAGCAGGATATTCGAGCGTTCGGCACCGGTCATGCGCGACCACGGGCCGTTGTCGAAAGCATTGCGGGCAGCACGGATGGCGCGCTCCGCATCGGCTTTCGTACCCGCCTGATAGCGCGAGACCACGACACCATGGCCGGGGCTCTTGCGCTCGATCACGCCGCCCTCTGCACCATCGGTCCATTTGCCGTCGATCAGCATCCGGAATTCGCGCACCTTGAAATTGTCGAGCGCTTGTGGCCGCATCAGAACCGTCATTACCATTCTCCCTTGACCCCGGGCCCGCGCTTTGCGGCGAAGGCCGAACCCCCTTCTTGCAGGTCCGCTGTTTGGGCGACGGGGCTCGAGCCGAGGGCTTCGACCGCCGTGCCATTGTCTTCGCCGTTAGCCGACGCAATCATCAGTTTCGCCACTTCCACCGCAGCCGGTCCGCGCCTGGCGATCCGCTCCGCATAGGCCTGGGCCGCGGTGACGGCGGCACCGGTTTCCACCACATGGTCGACGATCCCGAGCGTGGCGGCTTCGGTCGCGCTGAAGATTTCACCGCCCAGCGCCATGCGGCGGACAGCCTGTGCCCCGAACCGGCGGACAAGCCGCTGCGTTCCCGACCAGCCCGGCACCATGCCGAGGCCCGTCTCCGGCAGACCGATGCGGATATGCGTCTCGGCAATGCGAATATCGGCAGCAGCGGCAAGTTCGAGCCCGCCGCCCAGCGCATGGCCGTTGAGCGCGGCAATCAATGGCACGCGCAACGTCGCCAGACGCTCGAACACGCGATGCCCGAAACGAACCCAGGCGTGACCGAATTCGTTCGGCGTCATCGCCGCCCAGGCCTTGATGTCGCCGCCTGCGGAAAAGGCTTTGCCGGCGCCGGTCAGGATGGCGACGCGAATATCGGCATTGGCCTCCAATTCGTCGCACGCGGCCGAAAGTTCCTTCAGCATGGCAATATCGAAAGCGTTGAGTTTTTCCGGGCGCGACACGGTGATGGTTGCGACAGGCCCGTTGAAGTCAACCGTGATGCGGGGCTCAGCCATGGAGCGTCCTTTCCGGTTTCTGCGGCAGCTTCAAGCCGAAAGGCCCTTCGGCAAAGAGCTCTGCCGCCATCAGTTTCAGATCGCCGGCAACGATGAGCGGGAATTCCGACTGATCGAGAATCTGGGTCTGGAGATCGACACCCGGTGCAATCTCGGTAAGCACGATGCCTTCCGGGCGCAGGACCATGACGCAGCGCTCGGTGACATAGGTAATGTCCTGCCCCTGCTCCACGGCACGGCGGCCGGAAAAGGTGACGTGCTCGACTTCGTTGACCAGTTTCTTCAGCTTGCCTTCCTTCTCGATGACCAGCCTGCCATCGGCCACATGCACCTTCGCACCGGCATTGAACATGCCGGAGAAGACGATCTTGCGGGCCCGCGCGGTGATATCGACGAAACCGCCGGCACCGGCCGTCACATGCGGGCGGAAGCTGAGCTTGGACACGTTGACCGAGCCGGATTTGTCGATCTCGAGGAAGGACAACAGCGAGGCATCAAAACCCGCGCCCTGGAAATAGGTGAACTGGTGCGGCGACGGCACGAAGGCTTCGGCGTTGGAGGCGCAGCCAAAGGCAAAATCGAGAAGCGGGATACCGCCGACCGGCCCCTGCTCGATCACCCATGTCACAGCCCCATGCAGGCCCTCTTCGAGCAGGATGCGCGGGACATTGGCGGAGATGCCAAAACCGAGATTGACGGCGCTGCCTGCCTCAAGCTCCGTCGCGACACGGCGGGCAATCACCGTCTGGATGGGGAAATCCGGCAGGGCGAAATCGGCGAGCGGATGGAAGATTTCACCTGGGATGGCCGGGGCGTAGACGGTCTGCGTTGTCTGTTTCTGGTCGGGGTCGACGACGACATAGTCAACGAGAATGCCGGGAACGCGCACATCATGCGGCTTGAGCGAACCGCTCTTGGTGATGCGCTTGACCTGCGCAATGACGATGCCGCCATTGTTGCGCACGGCCAAAGCCTGATCGAAGCCGCCGAGGTATGCGCCCTCATGCTCATAGGTCAGATTACCGCGCTCATCGGCCGTGGTGGCGCGGATGATGGCGACCTGCGGGATAACGGGTTTGAAGAACAGCCACTCTTCGCCCTCAAACTCGATCTTGCGGACCACCGGCTCGCGGGCGGCCGAAGCATTCATGGCGCAGCCCTGGCGGTCCGGGTCGACGAATGTATCGAGCCCGACCTTGGTCAGAACGCCCGGACGCTTGGCCGCCGCCTCGCGGTGCATGTCGAACAGGATGCCGGAGGGAATATTGTAGGCAGCCACCTCGTCATTGCCGATCATCTGCCAGATCAGCGGCGGTTCGGCGGTCGATGGCCCGGAAGGGTAGGAGCCGCCGAGAATGCGCTTGAGCAGCCCCTTCTTGGCGATGTAATCGATGCCTTTGATGCCGCTCATGTCACCCGCCGCAATGGGATGCAGCGTGGTCAGATCGCGCGGATGGCCCGTGGCATCGAAACGCGCGCCGATGGCTTTCAGCATCAGATCGGGGCAGCCAAGGCCGCTCGACGACGAGACCGAAACGATCGCTGCGTCGGGGATGAGGCCTGCCGCCTCTTCAGGGGTTATGTGCTTGCTCATGCCTGGTGTCGTTCTCTTCAAAGACCTGGATTGATTGTCTGCGCGGTGCCGGTGCGGGCGGCCTCGGTGACCGCAAGACCGGCGGCAAGCGACCAGACACCGTCTTCACCCGTTGCCGGCGGCTGCCCCTTGCCGAGGATGGCGGCATGGAATTTGGCAATGCCGGTTTCGTAGAGGTTCCGGTGGTCGAGCTTGAGCTCGGTTTCACCCTCGGCATTGCGCAGGGTGACGGTGCCGACCGGCTTCTGCGTCATGACATTGCGGCCGACCAGCGAGCCTTCGGAGCCGTGCACCTCGAAGCCGGTTTCGGCATATTTCGTGGTGAAACCATCATGGAACTGGGCAATCAGGCCCGACTTGAAGCGCAGCACGCCCATGACGCCATCGGCAAGGCCTGCCTTGCCAGGGCCGCCGATCTGGCTGGCAGCAACCGCCTCGACGGGATCGTCGCCCAGCACATAGCGCAGTGTATCCGTGTCATGCACGGTGATATCCAGAATGACGCCGCCGCCGGCTTCCGGCTTGTCAAGCCGCCAGCCCTGCAGGTGCGGCGGCAGATAGACCGCATGGAAGACCCGGGCTGCGAGCGGCGTGCCGATGCTGCCGGCAGCAATGGCATCGCGCATGGCTGTGTGG
>OKVN01000955.1_pt1 | contig 9501 bp, 11 predicted proteins | sample 1606961 | NCBI WGS metagenome assembly OKVN01 (sample SAMN03281020, study PRJEB24777) | human gut metagenome | isolation source: fecal sample PR170 from 1 month old male Malay infant, vaginal delivered... | place: Singapore | collected 2005-12-29 | reverse complement strand
CTTCGGCTTCGCGGAGAATACTGATGATCTGTTCGTCGGAAAAACGCTTCTTCATGGGGATGTCCTCATGTGGCTTATGAAGACATTACTAACATCGGGGTGTACTAATCAACGGGGAGCAGGTCACCAGAGCTATTTGTTTGGCATTCATTGCACTGCATCGATCATCTATACGATGAAAATTACACTAAGGCTGCCATATGGCGGCCTTTTTTATTGCACGACCTTTCTGAAAGCGCATCCCACCAAATACCAGACAGACAATGCCCTCACCTTATCCGCTGTGGCTACGGTGCCGGTGCGCTTTGCAAAAAAGAAAACCCAGCACTATGGCTGGGCTTCGTGAAGATGGGTGACAAGAGACTGCGCTAACAGCCTCTTGCCTGATTTGCTCATGCCTTTAGTCACGAACAAACCACGTTACCGCAAAATGTATCCTGGATTTGTTCACTCAACAACCACGTTAATTCCTATTTTGAACAGATCCCCGAACTCTGGGGGTGAGACATGAAGATGGATGAGAGATACAGCAATGCTTCCTACGGTAGCGCTGGTCTTGCAGCTTTCTTCGCCAGCCTGTCTTTGCAGGATTGGGGCTTCATTATCGGCGTCGCATTCAGTATCACCCTCGGCGTGCTTACCTACCGGCTCAATAAACGTGAGCAGATGAAGCGAACGAAGATCCTGCAGGACATCCTTAACAAAACAGACACAGACAATCCCTCCGCCACTGCCAGAGTGATTGCTGAGCTCGGACAAAAAGCTCCGAAGGAACTCTGATGGATAGTGCGCTCAGAAATAAAATAGCTGGCGCAATTGGTGCTGGCGCAATCGCTATTGCCACCGCAATGCTTTCCGGTAAGGGAGGTCTTGAGGGTAGGGAATACGTCGCCTACAAAGATGTCGTTGGCGTTCTCACCGTTTGTGATGGCCACACCGGCAAAGACATCATCCCCGGCAAGCGATACACAGACAAAGAATGCGATGCGCTTACGAAGAGCGATCTGACTCGCATAGCAAGACAAGTAGACCCGGCCATCAAAGTTCCAACCACTGAAACACAACGCGCCGCCATTTACTCCTTTGCCTATAACGTAGGAGCAAGCGCCGCCATTAACTCAACGCTCATGAAAAAGCTCAACGCCAAAGACTACTCTGGCGCTTGTGATGAGCTGAAGCGCTGGGTGTTTGCCGGAGGTCAGAAGTGGAAAGGCTTGATTAATCGCCGCGATGTTGAATACCAGGTTTGCACATGGAGCCAGAAGAATGCTTAAGAAGTGGCCTATAGGCGAGATCATCACCATAGCAGCGATAGTCATCGTCATTCTTCTGACGCTTCGCCTTGCCTCAGATAACAAAAAGCTCAGTGAAGATAACGGGCGACTGTCCGAGCAGATTAAAGATATCGGACAGAAGAACGAAGGGCTGGCTAACTCGATTGATGGTCTCGTAGAACAGATCGGCGTAATGAACAAGATTGTGGCAACTGAAGCGCGTCGACGTGCTGCAGCTGAAATGAAAGCCCAGAAACTGCAAGAAGAGGTGAAGGATGCGCTCAAAGGCAATGCATGTGCTGTTGAGTATATCCCTGCTAATGCTGTTATCGGGGTGCGCAAGGCAGCAGATAGTGCGCGAGGCCATAAAGGTAAAAAATCCGCCGATACCCGCAAATCTACTGATTGATTGCGTGGTGCCTGAAGTTCCAGAACAAATGACCTTCGGAGACAGCGTGCAGCTCAACGTTGCGCTACTGCTTTCGATTGAGAACTGCAACGGACAGTTAGAAGCTATTCGTGAAATAGAATCCTCCCGACAAGGACAGATTGCTCAACCCCAATAAGGCGGTGGTCAAAATCTTGCTGACGGGTAAGCCGTAAGTAACCAATCACTACTGAGAAGCAGAGAAACCGTTGCGCTAAGGAGAGAGTATGTCGCTTTATCCGTTTGGTAGTGTGCCGGGACCGCAAGGCATACCAGGTCCTGCATCATCAACAAGGCAGAAATCAGAATGCTACTTTTCAGGGCTCAGCCTGGTAATTCCAACAACACCGACCAATCTGATTAACCTGATTAAAGCTCTCTCGCATACAGGCAACCTTTCGCCATTCTTCAACACGACAACAAACAAGTTCAACGTTTACAACGTGAATGCCACCTGTACGTTTAAGGTAAACGTTATTGGCGCATGGAGCGGATCCTCTACTAACCGCAGCATGACCATCGACTTCCCACAGACGAACGGTAACACGCTGAGTAAAACGCGTGACGCTCAGGTAACGGTGGATGCATTGTCATTTCCGACATTCTTCAGCGTTGATAAAGACGGCAATCTGGCAACTAACGGTAGTGACATCACAATCGTGTCGAACGGTGCGACATTCACCGCCACAGCGATTCTCCTTGTCGCTGAACAGATGTTTCCTAACCCTTAAGGTGAAACATGCAATTACTAAACGTACCAGTTGCTGTTGGTGGTTGGGTTCAGGTTTATGACGGAACAGCAACGGCGACGATTGGAGTATTTGGGGCTAGCTCTCCGGCAGTAGCGCAAATCTGCCAGTCAACATCAGCACCTTCAAACTCTCTTATCGGATTGCCTCTTAATTCGCTTTCTGATGCACGAAGCGTTTATGTCGCTTCCAGTGGAACTCCTGTCTACGTTAAAGCACTCGTAGCGCCAGCCATAACCGCTACGGTTATGTGGTTCACGACACCTCAGCCGCACCAACAGTAGCAAACAACGCATCATGCTTTGTTCAATCAGTTGTAGTGGCGAATGAAGGAGCAGGAGGCTTTAGTGGCAACGCTTGGTCAACTCGATTCTGAGTTTGACCGCCTGAGACAAGACCTTGCGATTGCTTTTGCTCCTGAGGTTACCAAACTCCTCTCCATAATCGACACATTCAATCAGGCAATCAGCCTGGATGACTTTACCGACGAATTCATAACAAAGGTGTGGGACTTGACCACAAATGAAACCTTTGGACTTGATATATGGGGAAAGATTGTAGGTATAGGCAGGTATATAACCGCGCCAATCGACAGCGACTCATTCGGTTTCTCCGAGGCAGACAATGGCGCATCTGACTATCCCTTACCCTTTAATGACTCACCATTTTACGCGGGAGTACAGGAAACAACTTCAGTCAGGCTGGCAGACGATGCGTATCGAACCCTGATTCTCTGCAAGGCATTTTCAAACATCAGCATTGCAACAATCCCGGAAATCAACAAATTCCTTTCGATGCTTTTTGCCGGAAGGGGAAGGGCTTATTGCACAAATTATCGTGATATGACCATCGGGATAACTTTTGAATTTTCCTTAGCGCCGTTTGAAGAATCAATCCTCACAAACTACGACGTCGTGCCAGTACCGAGCGGTGTTCAACTGAATATCAGACAGGTAGTGCCCCCGTATTTCGGTTTCGCTACTGACGCTTACCCGTTTAATGACGGAACATTTTACAGAGATTAAACATGAATCGATCTGACGCACCATCGAAAAAATCAGTGCCGTTCGGCGTTAACGGTCCTCGCGAAGCTATTCTTGATACCACCCCAGCAGGTAATAACCAGGCATCATACGATAGCGGATTCCCGCCGATCACAATGATTCTGAAATCCGCTGGCGGCCTCCCTCCGAAGGGAGAGGACTTTAACCAGATCCTGTATGAACTGGCTCTCAACGCCCGCTGGAATCAGGCAGGTGCCGGATATCAGTTTGACAGCACCTTCTCGACCGGGATTAGCGGGTATCCAATCGGCGCAACTGTTCAGAACTCTACCGGTGATGGCACGTGGATCAACACTACGGACGGGAATACAAATAACCCAGAAGTGGCGACTGCTACTCCTCTTACTGGCTGGATTCCCCTGGACAGCAATGGTTTCACTACCAAGTCAGGCCTGACAAACACCAATATCACATTGACGACCCTGGAAGCATCGCGCGAGCGCATTATTCTTTCAGGCACGCTGACTGCCAACATCAACCTTATTGTTCCAGCCTGGCGTAAGAAATGGACGGTCGTAAATAACTGCACCGGAGCATTCAGCGTTACGATCAAGACTACCTCTGGAACTGGGATTGCTGTTCCGGCAGGACTGACAGCATATGTCATTGGCGATGGCACGAACATTACACAGGATACAAATATTCTTGGAATATCTGGACGCCTGCTTGGCGCACCTCAGATTTTCACATCTTCTGGCACTTATACACCGTCAACAGGTACAAAGTTTGTTTATGTTGAGCTTATTGGGGCCGGTGGTGCAGGAGGCGGTGCGGTTGTTACCAACTCATCTCAGGTAAGTACAGGAACAGGCGGTACAGCTGGCAGCTATGGTGCAGCTGTATTTTCTTCAGGTTTCTCCGGCGTATCCGTGACCGTTGGAACTGGCGGTGTTGGCGTCACTGGTGCAACAGGTGGTAATGGTGGAACCTCATCATTCGGTGCGCTTCTGTCATGCCCTGGCGGCAATGGCGGAACGGTTGGCACAGCCGGGGCACCAAGTTCGGCAGCGGGAGGGCTTTCTCCTGCGCTGGCTCCAACTGGAGCCACAGTAATTGAGCGCGGTGAAGGTGGTTGGGGTGGTGTAGCAAATAGTCTCACAAACCCGCTTGGCGGAAGAGGTGGTCGCGGATGGTTTGGTTGCGGTGCTCAGCCATCAGGTCCGGCGACGACAGGCACTTCATCAGTTAACTATGGTGCTGGAGGTGGCGGGGCATGCAATGCAAACTCTGCTGGAGCCACATTTGCAGGGGGTAGTGGTGGTAATGGGCTTTGTATCATTTGGGAGTATGCATAATGTCAGATGAATATGCGATCATACGTGATGGTGTGGTGGTAAACAGAATTAAATATGATGGCGTAAGTGATTATGCAGTTGATGACGACGCAACTCTTGAGCCATGCGATGAGTCAGTTCTGATTGGTTATTTTTACAAGGACGGTGTTTTCTCAAGCCCTCCATCAGTAAAAATTTCATCTGAAGAAATGATTTCACTTAATTCCGCAGAGAAGGAATTTAGAATCGAGCAGGCGAAAGCGAAAATCATGGTGCCACAGACAAAACTTCTGCTTGGGAGGGATGTCTCAGATGCTGAAAAGGATTATCTGAACAAGTGGATTGATTATATTGATAAAGTTCAGTCTCTTGACGTCACTGAGTCGATGGTATGGCCTCCTATTCCTGAGTAACCCCATGTGATAAAGTCTTCATCATGGATGTTAGGAGACGTTTGTATGTTCATTAATCGCAGGAAGTTTTTATGTGGTGTGGCGATGGCACCGGTCGCCACAGCTTTAGCAAGCACAGACAAAGAGAGCACGAGTAAGCCTTTTACACCGGGAGACGATATGCGTGTAAATGTAGAAGATTTTGGTTGCTCACCATCAAAAACACCGCAGGAAAATGCTAACTGCCTTAATTCCGCTATTGATAGCTGTATTAGTAATGGTATTAAAAACCTGTATGTTAACAGTGATTTTGTTGTTGATGATGTTACAGTTCCGGTAAGAAATAAAACAAGAATTTTTCTGCATGGCAATGATATCCAGGGTTTATATCGCAGGGCATCACTTAAAGGAAATGAGCCATCAAATTGCAGGATAGGCGAGAATATCCCTGATATATCATTAAAGCAGTTCAGTGATGCGGTAAGTCCTGTTGTCGTAATGATGGGCGACTCTCTTAGTGGTTATTCCGTTTCAGACTGTACGCCTCCTGATTCAATGTATGGATGCATTGTTCAGCACATCAAAGAAAAGAATCCGGACACTCAAATAAGCTTTTATAATCGTGGCATCGGTGGTCAGGTATGGGGGAACGCCAACAATCTTCCAGGAGCTTTCCCTGCATGGTATGTAGATCGCCAGAAGCCATGGCTTGACTATGTTAAGGATTTATCTCCTGATTTATTATTTCTTGCGTTCGGGATGAATGATGCGCAGGGTTTTGATGCCCCATCCATGCATGCTGTTATTGCCAAAATAAAATCATGGAGTAAGGTTCCAAGCATTGTCTTCGTAACAACGCCTAACCCTTCAATGTCCACACTTTACGGTAATGGATCGGGTTTCTATGATTATGCCAGTCAGGAAGGAAGGGATTACGTTGCTGGGTATGTAAGGTCATATGCAAAAAGGAATGGTTACGGTTTGCTTGATATCAACAGGCAGACAAACCTGCTGAGAGACGGAAGGGATATTCTGTCGTGCCCAATGACCGTGCAGGAAGTTAAATCTGGATCGTACGCAGCGCCTTCTGATACGTGCCATGAGTACTATTTTAATGGCAGTGCCTCATCATGGGGAGACAACAGGCCAGTCAGATTTATTGTGGGTGCAGGGTCTCAGGATTGGGTTACCATCAATAAAAATGGGAATCAAATCAATATTGTCGCCCAGACAAATGCCGGTGTTTATGAAAACATAAATTATACAATGCCGGTATCTTCCATCGGAAGTATCAGCCTTTCCGTAACCTCAATAAATATTGTCATTTCACTGGATGGTGAAAGTGAGATTGCAAGATTCAACTGCATTCGGCATGGTGGAGAATTTCATCCAAGAATTAGCTACCCAAACACAGATGATGGCCCATTCAGTAGTTATTATCTGTCCATGGGATACCCTGAAAGGGTGCAGCAAAGCTTGTTTGATGATGATATTTTTGGCACGCCTGGCATTGACGCAAAATCTAAAAAACCATGGGGTGGTAATGGAGTTAACCATTATTCGTCTCAGGGTGTTGCAGCTATAGTCAGACCAGTTGTTGAATCTGCAAATATTCAGAGAAGAAGCTACACCATAAAATATCATGATCTGCTTCCTACAGTTCCAAACATCATTGTGGTTGACCCAATATCAGCCGTTCTGAGGTCTGGTGTCGTAACCCTGCAAGGTTCCTTTGGAGTAGGTGGAAGTTCGCCGTCTACTAAAATCACAACCCTGCCAGCGTGGTGCAGACCGAAAAAACAAGTCATGGTGAGTGGAATGAAGATGATTGGAACTGCATGGTCTCCGGCAATCATCCTCATTGGAGCGGATGGGTCTGTTACATTTTATGAAACAGCGCCTGCTGACCGGGTGCAGATAAACGTCACGTACTCTGTTTTGTAATCTTAGATAAAAATGGGGCATGCAAAGCTTTGCTTCGGTTGGCAAGGCTTTGCATGTGATGGGGCATATATGGGGCAAAAAATTAGCGCAAAACAACTCAAACACACAGAAGGTGATGATTCGTCTTGCGCTAACACTTTGCTTTTTACCTGTTTACTTTCTACATACTCAAGCTTTCATTTTTTGCACCTTTAAATCATGGACTTTCAGCTTTATTCGCTGGGGGCCGCTCTGGTCTTCCATGAGATCTTCTTTCCCGAACAGTCTGCCGCGATGGCGCTGATCCTGGCGATGGGGACCTACGGCGCAGGCTATATTGCGCGCATTGTTGGGGCCTTTATCTTCGGCAGAATGGGCGACAGCATTGGCCGTAAGAAGGTGCTGTTTATCACCATCACCATGATGGGGATCTGCACCACGCTGATTGGCGTCCTGCCGACCTACGCGCAGATCGGGATTTTTGCCCCGGTTCTGCTGGTGACGCTGCGCATCATTCAGGGCCTGGGCGCCGGGGCTGAGATCTCCGGGGCCGGAACCATGCTGGCGGAGTACGCGCCGAAAGGAAAACGCGGCATCATCTCCTCGCTGGTGGCGATGGGCACGAACTGCGGGACGCTGAGCGCAACGGCGATCTGGGCCATCATGTTCTTTGCCCTCGATCGTGAACAGCTGCTCGCCTGGGGCTGGCGCGTGCCTTTCCTCGCCAGCGTCGTGGTGATGATCTTCGCCATCTGGCTGCGTATGAACCTCAAGGAGAGCCCGGTCTTTGAGAAAGTGAACGATGTGCAAGCTGCGCAGCCGGACACCTCACTGGGTTCCATGGTGAAAAGCAAATCCTTCTGGCTGGCTACCGGCCTGCGTTTCGGCCAGGCGGGCAACTCGGGGCTGATCCAGACCTTCCTTGCGGGCTATCTGGTCCAGACGCTGCTGTTCGATAAAGCCATCCCTACCGATGCGCTGATGATAAGCTCCATTCTCGGGTTTATCTCCATCCCGCTGCTGGGCTGGCTTTCCGATAAAGTGGGGCGCCGTCTGCCGTACATTATTCTCAATATCTCCGCCATTCTGCTCGCCTACCCGATGCTGTCGATCATCGTCGATAAGAGCTATGCGCCGGGGACGATCATGCTCTCTATCATCGTTATCCATAACTTCGCCGTTCTGGGGCTCTTCGCGCTGGAAAATATCACCATGGCGGAGATGTTTGGCTCGCGAAATCGCTTTACACGTATGGCCATCTCCAAAGAGGCGGGCGGTCTGGTGGCGGTGGGTTTTGGTCCGGTGCTGGCAGGGATTTTCTGCAATATGACCGGTTCCTGGTGGCCGATTGTTGCCATGCTGGTGGCCTATTCCGTGATTGGACTGGTCTCGGCGATCCTGATGCCGGAAGTGCGCGATCGTGATTTGAGCGCGGCGCATGACGCAGCTGAGTCTGCGCCAAAAGAGACGGTCGGTTACGGCGCTGTCTCCTCGCGACGCTAGTGGTTTATAGCTTGCGTGACTTATCACACAACTTTGTTTTTATGTCACACCACATGACCAAAAGTTAATATAAATCAAAATCTCAAACGGCAGTATCAGTATGGTTGATGGCAGTAATTTTTTACCCCAACTGCCATTCTAGTTGGTGTAGTCAGCAGGCGCTGCCGCTTCAGAAAGAGCGGCAGCGATCCACTGCTTTCTAATTAACGAGTCTTAATCATGGAAAATACCTTATTACAGGCCAATGCGACGCTGCCTCAGTACGATCGCGACAGCCTTAAAGCTCGCATCGTTCATTTAGGCTTTGGCGCATTTCACCGGGCGCATCAGGCAGTGTATGCCGATATCCTCGCCGCTGAGCACGGCAGCGACTGGGGCTACTGTGAGGTTAACCTGATTGGCGGTGAGCAGCAGATTGCCGATCTGAACGCGCAGGATAACCTCTATACCGTGGCGGAAATGTCTGCCGATGCGTGGACCTCCCGCGTAGTTGGCGTGGTCAAAAAGGCCCTTCATGCGCAGGTTGACGGGCTGGAGACGGTGCTGGCGGCGATGTGTGACCCGCAGGTGGCGATTGTCTCTCTGACCATCACCGAGAAAGGGTACTGCCACTCGCCGGCGACCGGGCAACTGATGCTCGATCATCCGTTTATCGTCGCCGACCTGCAAAACCCGCACCAGCCAAAATCTGCGCCGGGTGTGGTCGTGGAAGCGCTGGCGCGGCGTAAGGCGGCAGGTCTGCCTGCGTTTAGCGTGATGTCCTGCGATAACATGCCGGAGAACGGTCACGTGATGCGCAATGTCACCTGCGCGTACGCCCGTGCGGTAGACGGTGAGCTGGCGGACTGGATCGAATCCCACGTTACCTTCCCGTCAACGATGGTGGATCGCATCG
>OKVN01000941.1_pt1 | contig 9592 bp, 7 predicted proteins | sample 1606961 | NCBI WGS metagenome assembly OKVN01 (sample SAMN03281020, study PRJEB24777) | human gut metagenome | isolation source: fecal sample PR170 from 1 month old male Malay infant, vaginal delivered... | place: Singapore | collected 2005-12-29 | reverse complement strand
TACAGAGGCGACGCCAGTCAACGATCGGCATACGCACCTGCATCCCCACGCTGCCGTCATCCTCCATCCACTCTTTTTCTATCGCCTGAAGCTGATAAAACCGGCTGCGCAGCCTGCCTTCCTGTGGTGGCAGTCGCAGCGTGTGCTGGGCTACCTCACCGGAAAGACGTTCTGTCAAAGCCTGGAAAAGCAGTGGCACGCCAATACCGGTCTGGGCGGAAAGCCAGACCCGAATTGGTTTGTTCTCTTCATCACGATCGATACGCGGCTCAAAATCATCTAGCATGTCGATCTTGTTCATCACCAACAGCGTTGGGATCTCGTGGGCCTCGATCTCTTCGAGCACCACATTCACCGCGTCGATGTTTTCCTGCACGCGGACATCTGCAGCATCAATCACGTGCAGCAGCAGGGTCGCCTGACGCGTCTCCTGCAGGGTGGCTTTAAACGCGGCCACCAGATCATGCGGCAGGTGGCGGATAAACCCTACGGTATCCGCCAGCACGGTTTCACCCACATCCGCCACATCGATACGACGCAACGTTGGGTCCAGGGTCGCAAACAGCTGGTCTGCGGCATAGACCTGGGCCTCGGTAATCTGGTTAAACAGGGTGGATTTACCGGCGTTGGTATACCCCACCAGCGACACCGTCGGGATGTCGGCTTTCGTACGCGCCCGACGTCCCTGCTCACGCTGTTTCTCGACTCTTTCCAGACGAGAGAGGATCTGAGTAATACGGCCGCGCAGCAAACGGCGGTCGGTTTCGAGCTGGGTTTCACCCGGACCGCGCAAACCAATCCCGCCTTTTTGTCGTTCAAGGTGGGTCCAGCCACGTACAAGACGCGTGGCCAGATGGCGCAGCTGCGCCAGCTCAACCTGCAGCTTACCCTCGTGGGTACGTGCACGCTGAGCAAAAATATCTAAAATCAACCCCGTGCGATCGATAACACGGCATTCGCAAAGCGCTTCCAGGTTACGCTCCTGAGCCGGAGACAGCGCATGATCAAACAACACGACTGACGCACCGGTTGCTTTTACGGCATCCGCAATTTCTACTGCTTTACCTTCACCAACAAAATACTTTGGGTGCGGCGCTTTACGGCTACCGGTAATCACCTGCATTGCTTCGACACCGGCGGAAGAGACCAGAGATTCAAACTCCTGGAGGTCTTCCATATCTTTGTCTTGCGAAAAATAGATGTGTACCAGCACCGCCTGCTCACCGGCATCATAACGGTCAAACAAGCGTAAACCTCTCTAAAAAGATCAGCGGGGAACGCAGGATCCCTGGCTCCCCGTGTGGATAACAGCTGAAACCTTATTCGGTTTCGTCGCTGTCCTGCGCTGGCGTTGAAGAACCCTGCGCGTTGCTGCCATGATGGTAGTTACTGCCAGTGCCGCCGCCAGCGTTATTGCTGTGATGAGAGACTGGACGGGACGGAACAACAGTAGAGATAGCGTGCTTGTAGACCATCTGACTGACCGTGTTTTTCAACAGGATCACAAACTGATCGAAAGACTCAATCTGACCTTGCAGCTTAATACCATTCACCAAATAAATAGAAACTGGAACACGTTCCCGACGCAATGCGTTCAGGAACGGATCTTGTAAAGATTGCCCCTTAGCCATTCTATCTTTTCCTTATATGCTTGTTTTGTACTTAGAACCTTGCGATTCTGAAAAATTGCGCACGATACGTCTCAATTGTACACATTCAGTGAGCGATATCACCAACAACCTCAATCACGTCGTTTAACGCCTGTTGTGGTTTTTCACTGTCTAACCAGTGAACACCTTCCCAACCGCGCAACCAGGTGATCTGGCGCTTCGCTAACTGTCTCGTGGCGCAAACACCTCGATAAACCATTTCATCGTATGAAATCTCACCTTCAAGATACGACCACATCTGGCGGTATCCCACACAACGAACGGAAGGCATATCCGTATGCAAATCTCCACGGGCAAATAGCGCCCGCACTTCTGCTTCAAAATCTGAAGCTAACATCTGATGAAAACGCTGCTCAATTCGTTGATGGAGCAGTTCACGGCTCGCCGGGGCGATGGCGAACTGATGCACCTGATACGGCAGAGCGTCTCCTGACGTTTGCGTCAGTTCCGTTAAAGTTTTACCCGAAATGAAAAAAACTTCCAGTGCCCGGGAAAGCCTTTGCGGATCATTTGGATGGATTCGCGCTGCCGCAACCGGGTCAATCTCTGCTAGTTGCTTATGCAACACGTCCCATCCCTGCTCTGCCGCCTGTTGCTCAATCTTTGCTCTCACGTCAGGATCTGCGGAAGGTAAAGGTGATAATCCTTCCAGCAGCGCCTTAAAGTAGAGCATGGTGCCGCCAACCAACAGCGGTATACGTCCCGCCGCCGTAATCTCGGCCATCTCGGCTAAGGCATCCCGGCGGAAATCCGCTGCGGAGTAAGCCTCTGCCGGGTCGAGAATATCCAGCAAACGGTGCGGTGCCGCACGCAGTTCTTCTGCGCCAGGCTTCGCCGTACCGATGTCCATCCCCCGATAGATGAGGGCGGAATCAACGCTAATCAACTCTACAGGCAAAACTTTGCGTAACTCAATGGCTAACGCCGTTTTGCCGGAGGCCGTTGGGCCCATTAAAAAAATTGCCTTTGGCAGGCTTGCCTTACTTACGTCAGTCATGTTTCAGGGCGGTCATCGCCGTTTTCAAATCAACAGGTTGTAATAACCCACCCGGCGGCGCTTTCACCAGCTGTGGGCAGAGGCGTTCGACCTCCGCCAGCACGGTAATCGCCTGCGCCATACTCCACGGTGTATGTTCGCTGGCCAGATGGCGAGCGATCCACTGCGCGGTGTTGGCGGCCTCAAACGATGTTTGCTGCGCCAGGTAGCCTATCAGTTCAGGAATCAAGTTTTGTAAATTTTGTTGGCGTAAGGGTAAAGGCACTGCGCGAATTGTCACATGTTGTGGTTCGAGCACCATTTCAATGCCCATTTGCGCCAGTAGGGCCTCTGTACGCTGCAATACCCGCGTTTCTTCAGCGGATATTTTCAGACGAACCGGGATCAATAACGGCTGCGCACAGGCCGCATTTTCCCCTGGCGTCAGTTGCGCCTGTTTGAGCCAGCGTTCGGCAACCGGTAACGCCAGAAGCTGCAATTTGCCGTCGCGTTCTAGCAATGCCATATCCGGTGCGATAATCGTCAGCACTCGCCCGAAACTCTGGCCGTGCCCTTCAAGGGACGGTGTCGCCACTGCAACGTGATCTTTGCGCTCAACAGCAGGCGTTTCCAGCAACTTACGGTACAACGCCCCCTGCTGCTTTTGATAGCCGGGTTGAGCGTTCGGATAGTTTGCTCCCGTCGGACGCGTCGTGCTTGCACCGGTTGAGAATCGAGGCGTTTCCGGCTCTCGCGCGACAGCGGGCTGCGCAAAATGGTTGCGGCCCGCAGCGACACGGTTTTCCGGGATGGGACGCGGTGAGGAATCGTCTTTTTCCAGCGGCAATGCAGGCTCAACCTGCTCTTGCAATACGCTCAGCACGCCCTGATAGATAAAATCATGCACCAGACGCGACTGATGGAAGCGCACCTCATGCTTGGCGGGGTGGACGTTAACATCGACCTGATGCGGGTCGATCTCCAGATAAAGCACAAAAGCCGGTTGCTGATCGGCCCCAAGCTTGTCTTCACAGGCCTGACGAATGGCGTGGTTAATGAGGCGGTCGCGCATCATGCGGCCATTCACGTAGCAATACTGAATTTCAGAGAAAGCCGCACTGCTGGCGTTCGGGTCGGCCACCCAGCCACGTAAAGCGAGATCGCCATGCTGCCACTCTATCGCCAGCGCCTGTTCCAGAAATGGCGTTCCGCAGATAGCCCCTAAACGGCGCTCTTTCTGCCCGCCTTCCGCCACCGCGCGATACTGGCGCATCACCTTGCCGTTATGGCTGAGATTAATGGTGATGTCAAAACGCGCCAGCGCGATACGACGAATGATCTCGTCGATATGGCCGAATTCGGTTTTTTCGGTACGCATAAACTTGCGTCGGGCGGGGGTGTTGTAGAATAGATCCAGCACTTCCAGCGTGGTACCGACAGGATGCGCCGCGGGTTTAACCGTCACATCCATGTCGCGTCCTTCGGCGTATGCCTGCCAGGCTTCCTGCTGTTCAGCGGTACGAGAGGTCAACGTCAGGCGGGAAACCGAACTAATACTGGCGAGCGCCTCGCCGCGAAAGCCGAGGCTGATTATTGCTTCAAGATCGTCCAGAGAGGCAATTTTACTGGTTGCATGACGCGCCAGCGCCAGCGCCAGCTCGTCTTTTTTTATCCCACAGCCGTTATCGCGAATGCGGATAAGTTTCGCCCCGCCGCGTTCGATATCAATATCAATGCGGGTAGCTCCCGCATCGAGGCTGTTTTCCACCAGTTCCTTCACCACCGATGCAGGACGTTCCACCACCTCACCGGCGGCGATTTGGTTCGCAAGCTGCGGCGGTAGAACCTGAATCGGCATGATGTCTCCTTAGTTGGTCGCGGTCATCCCACCCGGCAGTGAAGCGTTGGCCACCTGGCCTGCTCCGCCCGACGGCGCGGACTGCAGCGGGTGCGCGTCAAAGTATTTACGCAGACCGTTATAAATCGCTTTGGCAATTTGCTGCTGATAGCTGTCGCTTCCCAGCAGGCGCTCTTCGGCGTTGTTGCTGATAAAGCCGGTCTCCACCAGAATTGACGGAATATCCGGCGAACGCAGCACGCCCAGGCTCGCATGTTCCGGGCGGCGCTTGTGCAATGCCCCGATGCCCTGCAGCTGATTCAACACGTTAGTGGCGACATCATACCCGACGCGCTGGGAATGACCGAACTGTAAATCCAGTACCGCCTGGCTGAGGTACGGGTCTGACTGACTGTTTGCCAGCACATCACCCGCACCGCCCAGCAGTTCTGACTGTTTCTCATGCTCTTCCAGCCAGTTTGCCATCTCGCTGTTTGCCCGGCGGTTTGACAGCACCCACACAGACGCACCCGTGGCACTGCGGTTTGGCGCAGCATCCGCATGAATAGAGACCAGGAAATTGGCATTTTGCTTACGCGCCACGTCCGAGCGACCCATAACGGAAATAAAATAGTCGCCGTCGCGGGTCAACACGCCTTTAAACATAGGATCGTCATTCAGCAGCGCGCGCAGCTTGCGGGCAATGGCAATTGTGACGTTTTTCTCCCGCGTGCCTCCCGGGCCAATCGCACCAGGATCCTGACCACCGTGTCCGGCATCAATGGCGATAATCACTTTATCACCGCTGATCGCGCGGCGCGCACTGGCCGCCGGACGCGTTACCGTATTGCTGCTGGTTGCTGCGGTAATGCGATCGTTCTGCGATTTAAACGGATTACGCGCGGGTTCCGATGGACGCGGAGTATACACAGGCTCCTCCACGCGTTTCGCGACAACCGGTGGCGGCGGAGGCGGCGGCGGAACGTCGGCATTGATGGTAAAAACTACCGTATAGTTCGCGCCGTTTTGCTGCTTAACCGCTTTCGTTTTGCCCTTTTCGGTGAGATCCACCACCAGGCGCAATGACTGGCTGTCCTGCGGGTTACCCGAGCGGATACTTTTCACCAGGTTGTTACCGCTGAACCGAAGCGGGAGCCCCTGAATCACCCCGGTCTGTTTGATATCCAGCGCCACGCTGTGGCTGTCTGGTTGTGAAAAAGCGTATTCAGGGTCACCCATAAAGCTAAACGTGATCCGGGCCTGGCTTTCGCCGTTCGACACCTGAATATCCGAAAGGCTTGCCGCCCCGGCCTGCGCGCACAGCAGCACCGAAGCAGCTAACAGCCAACCTTTAACGCGATTTTTCATCCCGTCATCCCTACGCTTAACCGGCGAGACGCGCCAGTAAGGAACACCCTGATGAGGAAACCGCACTGATGCGAGCCTCACGCCCTTGTGCCTGGTAATCTATGTGAATTTCGACATCCGGGTCAGGTAACACACCCGCACCTTGTTGCGGCCACTCCACCAGGCAGATGGCATCATTGGCAAAATAATCACGGATCCCCATAAATTCCAGCTCCTCAGGATCCGCAAGGCGATATAAATCAAAGTGGTACACCATGAGATTGTCGAGGGTGTACGGCTCGACGAGCGTGTAGGTTGGGCTTTTCACATTCCCGTTATGCCCTAACGCCTGCAAAAAACCCCGGCTGAAAGTGGTTTTACCCGCCCCTAAATCACCATACAGATAAATGACGGTTGCCCCCTGACAGGCCTGCGCCACGCGCTTGCCGAGATCTAAAGTGGCTTGTTCATCAGGTAAAGGAATCGCTCGATTAGTCATTTTCTACGTCAATCACATCCGGGTTAACAACACGCCGTAGCGTGCAAAAAAGATCGGTGGCCAGCATACCGCGTGTTCCATATCGCGCCGCCAGTTTATCTGCCGCGACACCGTGGGCCACGCAGCCCGCACAGGCTGCATCATAAAGGGGAAGTTTCTGTCCAAGCAATGCGCCGATGATACCGGAAAGCACGTCGCCCATACCGCCGCTCGCCATGCCCGCATTTCCGGCATCAATAATGCCCAGCGCCTCGTCACTGGCAACGACGGTTCCTGCCCCTTTCAAAACGGCAACACCTCCGTAACGTTTTACCAGACGCTGAGCAGAAAGTAAGCGATCGCTTTCAATTTCTGCGACGCTGCAGTTAAGCAGGCGCGCGGCTTCGCCGGGGTGTGGCGTCAGGATGCGATTGTGACGCTTATCCGGGTTTATTGCCAGAAGGTTAAGCGCGTCGGCATCCCACAGCATCGGTTTACGAAAATTCTCGACTTTTTGCAGGGCCTGTTTACCCCATTCCTGTTGCCCAAGCCCTGGGCCAATGACCACGACATCCGCCCATTCGAGGCTTTCCTCAAGCGTCTGGGGCGTAAGCTCATGCACCATCAGCTCCGGTCGGGCTGTGATTAGCGGTGCAATGTTCTCAATACGAGTGAGAATTCGCACTAAACCAGCACCGCTGCGTAATGCTGCCTCGCCGGTCATGCGAATCGCCCCTGCCGTACCGCGATCGCCACCAATAATCACCAGCCTGCCGTGGTCGCCCTTATGGGATGTCGGACGGCGCGGCGGAAACCACTCAGTCAGCAGCGATGCATCAAAACGGGCGATGCGCATTTCCTGCCCGGCTAGGCAGCCCTCCAGCCCGAGCGCGTTATGGTGTAATACGCCGACCACATCCCGTGCTTTACCGGTTAACAGACCTGGCTTCAAAGCAATGAAGGTCACGGTGTGCGCAGCCTGGATGACGGCGCCAGGCGTCGCGCCGGTTTGCGCGTTCAGGCCTGAAGGGATATCCAGCGCCACTACCGGGGCGCAATGTCTGTTGGCGTGTTCAATCAGCGCGGCAATATTCTCGCGGGGAGCACTGCGCAGCCCGGTACCCAGCAGACCATCAATAATCAGATCGACATCCTCCGGCCAGACGATATCAGGCGCATGAATCACACCGCCGGCATTCAGCCATGCCTCCCGCGCTGCGCTAGCCTCTTCTGGCAGGGGCTTATCACTTTCCAGCGCCAGCAGCGTAACGCGAATACCGGCAGCTACCGCAAGACGGGCAATGACGTAGCCGTCCCCGCCGTTATTGCCGTGTCCGCACAAAATCAGCCAGTGGGTGGATTGCGGCCAGGCGCTGCGGGCAACGGTAAATGCTGCTTCTCCCGCACGCTGCATCAGTTCATAAAGGGTGATCCCGAGGCTGTCTGCAGCCTCTTTTTCGGCGCGCCGGAGGTCATCCGCATGCCAGATGGAATGTGGTATACTTGCGGGGTTTTTCTTCACTGTATGGTCCGTCATGTCACAGCCCCTCGATCTCAATGAGTTAGCGCAAAAAATAAAACAGTGGGGTGCTGAGCTTGGCTTCCAGAAGGTGGGTATTACCGACACCGACCTCTCCGCCAGCGAGCCAAAACTGCAGGCCTGGCTGGACAAACAATACCACGGCGAAATGGAGTGGATGGCGCGTCACGGCATGATGCGTGCCCGCCCACACGAGCTTTTACCAGGTACCTTGCGCGTCATCAGCGTACGCATGAACTATCTGCCTGCCAACGCAGCTTTTGCGCGCACGCTAAAAAATCCCTCTCTGGGTTACGTTAGCCGGTACGCCCTGGGGCGTGATTACCATAAGCTTCTGCGTAACCGTTTAAAAAAACTCGGGGAAACTATTCAGCAGCACTGTGTTTCGCTGAATTTTAGACCCTTTGTTGATTCCGCGCCTATTCTTGAGCGCCCGATCGCTGAAAAAGCCGGGCTTGGCTGGACAGGTAAGCACTCACTTATCCTTAGCCGTGACGCCGGATCGTTCTTCTTCCTTGGCGAATTGCTGATTGATTTACCGTTACCGATAGACGGCCCGGTGGAGGAAGGCTGTGGCCGCTGCGTGGCCTGCATGACCATCTGCCCGACGGGGGCTATCGTTGAGCCTTATACCGTTGATGCCCGTCGCTGCATCTCCTATCTCACTATCGAACTGGAAGGGGCCATTCCGGAGGAGTTTCGACCACTTATCGGCAACCGCATCTACGGCTGCGATGACTGCCAGCTGATCTGCCCGTGGAACCGTTATTCGCAGCTTACGGATGAAGAGGATTTCAGCCCGCGTAAGGCGCTGCATGCGCCACAACTCATCGAACTGTTCGCCTGGAGCGAAGCCTGGTTCCTGAAAGTGACGGAAGGCTCGGCCATTCGTCGTATCGGTCATCTGCGCTGGCTGCGTAATGTCGCCGTCGCGCTGGGTAATGCCCCGTGGGATGAAGCGAACATTCAGGCTCTTGAAAGCCGTAGAGGTGAGCACCCACTTCTTGATGAACACATAGAATGGGCGATTGCGCAGCAGATTGAGAAGCGTAATGCCTGTGTGGTTGAGGTGCAGCTTCCGAAAAAACAGCGGCTGGTCAGGGTCATCGAAAAAGGACTTACGCGGGATGCGTGAACTATTCACAGCCTGTGTATAAAAATAAAAACTCAAGCGCCATCTGGGCTTGAGAAGAGGTCAAGTGATCTCAATAACATTTTGAAATCAAATTTTCTTCAATTTATACAATCACTTGAAAGGATATTATTCACCCTGCTAACTTTCTGCACAGTCAGGATTAAAGACGAAATCTGTGGATAACTCTGTTCACAAGAGTATTTCAGAAGAAATAGAAAACGTCCCCAACGACTCTTTTCGCTGTGGATAATTTAGATATGAAGAAGAATTTGGAGCGGGAAACGAGACTCGAACTCGCGACCCCGACCTTGGCAAGGTCGTGCTCTACCAACTGAGCTATTCCCGCTTGGGTGGTCCGTGCTCTGAAAGCACTTTCAAATTTTGGAGCGGGAAACGAGACTCGAACTCGCGACCCCGACCTTGGCAAGGTCGTGCTCTACCAACTGAGCTATTCCCGCTTGGGCAGTCTGTGCTGTGAAAGCACTTTTCAAATTTTGGAGCGGGAAACGAGACTCGAACTCGCGACCCCGACCTTGGCAAGGTCGTGCTCTACCAACTGAGCTATTCCCGCAAATCTGTACTGCTTTTGTTGCTGTCGTAACGTGTAAT
>OKVN01000938.1_pt1 | contig 9619 bp, 8 predicted proteins | sample 1606961 | NCBI WGS metagenome assembly OKVN01 (sample SAMN03281020, study PRJEB24777) | human gut metagenome | isolation source: fecal sample PR170 from 1 month old male Malay infant, vaginal delivered... | place: Singapore | collected 2005-12-29 | reverse complement strand
TGCGGGGGCGTGTGGGTGCGTCGGGCGCGGCCGGATGCCGGAGAGTCTTACGGCCTGCACCCGCCGCTGCTGGCGGGGACGGAGGTGGCGATTGGCTTTGAGGATGGTAACCCCGACCGGCCGTATATCGCGGGGGGCCTCCACGACTCGGCGCACGGCGACCACGTCACCATTCGCAATGACAAACGTAACGTCCTGCGCACCCCGGCCAACAACAAAATCCGCCTCGACGACGAGCGCGGAAAAGAGCATATCCAAGGTCTCGACGGAGTACGGCGGTAAGAGCCAGCTGAACCTGGGGCACCTGGTGGACAGTGACAGGCAGCCGCGCGGCGAAGGCTTTGAGCTGAGAACCGACAGCCGGGGAGCTATCCGGGCACAGAAAGGGATATTTATCAGCGCGGACGGACAGGCGCAGGCTCAGGGGCAGGTGCTGGATATGGAGCCGGCGGTCAGCAATCTGGCTGAAGCCCGGGAGCAGATGATGTCCATCTCCGGTGACGCGCAGAAGGCGACCGCGAACCCGGCCGATCTCCAGGCGCAAATTACCCTGCTGGAGCAGCAGCTGACGGACCTCAAAAAATCGGTACTGCTGGTCAGCGCGCCGGAGGGGATAGCGCTGACCAGCGGGGAGCATCTGCAGGTCTCAGCCGGGCATAACCTGATTGCCACGGCAGGAAAGAATGCAGACGTCAGCGTGGTGAAAAATCTGTTCATCGGGGTGGGCAGTGCCCTGAGCGTGTTTGTGCGAAAGCTTGGGATCAGGCTGATAGCGAACCAGGGACCGGTACAGATGCAGGCGCAGAATGACGTGATGGCGCTGCTTGCCCGGAAGGAAATCAGCATTGTCAGCACGGAAGACAGTATCGAAATTATTGCGAAAAAACGGGTCACGATAAACGGCGGGGGAAGCTATATCACGCTCAATGCCAGTGGCATTGAATCAGCGACGCAGGGGGAATACCTGACAAAAGCCGGGCACTACGGGCGAAAGGAAAAGGCCAGCAAGCAGGAAGACTTCCCGAACTTGGCGCCTGAAACCACAGAACCTTGCAGTAAGTTCAGATTTTCCTGACAAGGAGTCAGATTATGATTATCAGTCCACCTCTTCTGAAAGTGAAACAAGACGATGAAACTGATGCGGCCTGGATTGAAAGAATCCTGACCGTAGTTGACCGACGCGGATACCCGGTCAACGGTTATGGTTCGTGGCATGGCGGAATACATATACGTCAGACTGACGAAGGAAGGCCTGCTGAGAGCGTGCGGGCGATAGCTGACGGTACCGTCGTTTCACTCCGCAAAAGCTCAGACAAGCGCGATCTAGCACCATTCAACATCAACGCCGATAAACCCAATACAAAGGGGAGTAATGATGGTTATGTGCTCATAAAGCATGAAACCGAGATCGGTAGCGGTGATGAAGGAAAAGTGGCTTTCTATTCCTTATACATGCATCTGAAGTCGCTGGCTGAAACTGTTAAAGCCGGTGATAAAGTTTACCGTAAGGATCCTATAGGCCTTCCAGGCATGGTTGATGGAGTGAATGCTTTCCATTTCCAGATTTTCTGCGATGATGACAACATCAGCAAGCTAACGGGCAGGAAAACAGGAGAGCTGGATATTTCGAAGAATGGCCGCACCGATGCGGTTTATGGTGATATTCACTTTTATCTGCCACCGCAGACAAAGTTTTATGACAAGGCTCCAGCAGATAACAGCATTTCTACCACCGGACTTTCTGAACTATATACCAGCAATGTGCCTCTGTATGCCAGCATGACTCTGGCCCAAGGCAAGTGCACGATGGTTACTCGTCAGAAAAATACGCAGACTGACGGAAAATATGATCTGCTGGGTGAACCACTGGTTAATGCAGATGGTGATGACTACGAATACAATCTCTATAAAACCGCGATGCGGAATTATAAGGAGAGCCCAAGTGCCGGGTTTGAATTACTTCGCTTTGGGCGAGTGATCAACACGGACCATGAAACACTGGTACCGGCAGACGCACCATTATGGATGACAGTCAATTACCCGGGTGGTAAAGGGGTGATCAACCTTGCTGATTCCAGTATTAAAAAGTTTAGTGACGCTGATTTCCCTCACTGGACGGGCTGGCAGATGGTAGATGACGATAGTGATAGCAACAGCCAGTGTAATTCAGCTATTATCAAGAAACTTCATGAAGTTGGTGACTTCGATAACCAGTGCGGGAAGCTAATCTGTCATTTCCCATTTGAATGGGAAAAAAGTACGATCGACATCCGTTTTTCGTGGCTGAAAACGGGAAATGAAGAGCATGAACCGATGACGGAAGCCGATTATGCAAAGTTTAAATCCCATGCGGAAGCACTATGCTTTGATTCTGGAGCGTTGAGTTCTGACCGGTTGTGGCATTTTGAGCCAAAATCATTTATTCGACATTTCAGGAAATGTAGTTGGCTCGACTCTGAAGTAATTGAAAAAGTAATGACGGCGAATGCTAGTAAAAAAAATAAAAATGCACTTGAAGGTATTAAAAATATTACATTAGAGTACTATGCGGACATAAATACAATCATGCGAAAGTATAACTTATCTGATGCAAATAGAATTTGTCATTTTTTAGGGCAGGGTGCAGTTGAATCAGGTTATTTATTGTCCATGCAAGAAACTAGCCAGCAACAAATTATTGTTGATGGTGTTCAGCAAGGTGGTGTGATTGTTGAAGCATCAACATTTAATGAAACTACTAAGCTAGGTCATTGGTACGGAGCTCTTAAAGCCGAGAAGGATAACTATTTCTCCGGGAAAAAATACAATTCCCGTGGAGGGTATATCACAGGATCCTATAGCTGGATTAACGGTAACTGTGGAGATGTAGATGCACAAAAATTCAGAGGTAGAGGGTTTAAAATGCTAACTGGACTTAACACATATTCAAGCTACTGGGTATATCGAGGTTGGTTGTCAAAAAATGACTTTGATAAATATTGGTGGGATGACCCGGAGTACAAGAAAAAAATTCAGCCGGTATGAAGAAAAAACCACCAAAAATAGGAAACCCTCAGAAAGTTACAGAAAATGCATATAACTGTATTGATACAGGTGGTTTTTTTATAGTTTGTTTTAAGTCTAAAGTTCTCAAAATTATGGATGAGGACAAAATTGGGAAATCTGATGATGACAGCATTATTTTGAAAGTAACTAAAAATATAAATGGTGCAGATAAAGGAATTGCAGAAAGGAAAATAGCTACTAAAAAAGCAAAAGAGATGATTGATGATGAAGTTTAAAACTAATTCATTTTTGTTTATGATGCTTTGTGCTACTGCTCTTAATTCTTGGGCTGGATATTACAACACAATTGATATCGATGGTGTAAGCATCCATTTAGATAAGGATAAAGCTGGATATGTAAATGTTCACGATGATCAATTAAATACGGATTACTCATGCAAAATAGAAAATTGGAATGATTCATTAATCTCTGGTGCTGGAGGTATTTCTCTAACTAGTGATCATTTAGGCGTGCTTTTAGCATCAGGAAATAAATATCTTGATGTTAAGGAGCTTATAGATTGCAAAGGACAGTCAATTCGAATTCATTCTATTCATTACTTTAATAATTCAATTTCTTCTATTATAGATGTTAATTTTGAAAAAAAATTAGTTCTGGCATTAGTTGTGATTGATGCTCACTTTAGGTCATATCAGGCGATAGTATCTAAGTTTAATGGGAATAAAAACCTTTTGTCAGGCAAAGGTTTTTGGAGTAATTCCTCATCTGAGCCAGATCAGAATAGCTTGTTTTACCCTGGTGGTTCAATATATCTAGGGAAAATATCTGTCATTGGAGAATATATTGCGCCAAACGATTTGGATTGTGCGGTTGATTCATTCCCAGGTGTGTGGGATATAGCAAGAAAAATGAAAATTATATTCCCAAGAGATAAAGATGATGCTGTAATTGACAGTAAATGCCGACAGCTTTTCTCGGGAGAGAAAACACTTGATGAATTGGGGGGGGGGCTTATCAATATGAAATGATGCTTTTTCAAATGGCTATTTACTATCAGCGCAAAAAATTTTCTCGTGAATCATTAGCAATTGATCCCAATCATACTTTCTCATGAGGATAAGCATGGATTATCAACCCTCAGTAAAATCAATAATTTTTTCGGATTTGATAGCAAAACTAAATCTGTGAAAGATGAAGGTGGCGGTCGATGAAAAATTTTATAGCTATAAGTATGTTACTGTTGTTGTCATTGAGAGTGATAGCAGGTGATCCCGGAGGAATATCCTTACTTGTAAAGGCATTGCCTTCTGCAAATGATTATAAATATGTCCTTGATGGCTTTTTTAGAAATTATTACGGTGTGGACAATCCTCACACTCCTTCGTGCGATCAAAATGATTATACCCCTTATATTGATAACGTATATTTGAATACGCTCCCAAAAGGTATTGATGACAATATACTAATAAAATCCATAACAGATTTATCATCCAGAACTCAGATTGCCAAAATATTATCATCTTACTCTGATGATCAAGTTTCTGGTTTCGATGGAGTTCTTTTTTATGCAATGAAAGATAATAAGTTATTTATTTATACGTTCGACTCAAAAGCCCCTGGGCATATCTTTACGAATGAGTTGAATGTTGATGGAATTATTAGCTATAAGCTTTTAGGAAGGTCCATTTGCCAGTCTATAAGATCAAAGATACTCCCTTCCAGTCCTTAATGATATTGAGGTCAGTAGCTTTGTTTAGATACTTTTCATTAATCATATGTATGCTGTGTTTTTCAAGTGCCATTGCTGGGGAAATGTTCTCTGTAAGTATCCCGCTTAACCTTTGATCTCCTCCCTGAAAACAGTGTCAGGCTAAACTGAAGTCTCCGGTCTTTCCTCCATCTCACAGAGAGGCACATCGCCATGAAAAAGACCCGCTATACCGAAGAACAGATAGCATTTGCGCTGAAACAGGCCGCAACCGGCACTCGGGTGGAGGAAGTCTGCAGAAAGATGGGCATTTCTGAAGCCACATTTTACAACTGGAAGAAAAAGTTTGGCGGCATGGGCGTGACAAAACTGCGCCGCCTGCGCCAGCTTGAGGAAGAGAATCAGCGTCTGAAACGTCTGGTGGCTGATTTAAGTCTGGACAAGGTGATGCTCAGGAAGTTATCAAAAAAAGTTCTGAGGCCGGCTCAGAAGCGTCAGGCGGTGCATTTTCTGCGGGAGGCTTACCGTATCAGTGTCCGACGGGGATGCGGACTGCTGATGCAGAGCAGAACCGTTTACCACTGGCAGAGCCGGCGGGATGATCGGGCGATAACCCTGCGTATCCGGGAAATAGCGGAAACCCGGATCCGCTACGGTTGCCCGCGTATTCATATTCAGCTGCGGCGGGAAGGCTGGCCTGTTAACCACAAGAAAACACACCGGATTTACTGTCTGGAAGGCCTCAACCTGCGCAAAAAGCGCCCCCGCAGGCATGTCAGTGCAGCACATCGTCAGCAACGTCCGGTCCTGAGCGGAGTCGATCAGTGCTGGAGTATGGATTTCGTGTCGGATAACCTGTTTAACGGACGACGTTTCCGGGCGCTGACTGTAGTGGATAATTTTAGTCGGGAGTGTGTGGCGATCCATGCCGGAAAGTCGCTGAAAGGTGAGGATGTGGTCGGTGTGATGGAAAGGTTGCGGGTGCTGGGCAAGCGCCTGCCGGTACGTATTCAGACAGATAACGGCAGCGAGTTTATCTCGAAAAGTCTGGATAAATGGGCGTATCAGCACGGTGTTACAATGGACTTCTCCCGCCCCGGAAAACCAACGGATAACCCGTTTATTGAATCATTGAACGGCAGTCTGCGGGATGAATGCCTGAACATTCACTGGTTTCTCTCGCTGGAAGATGCGCAGGACAAACTCGACAACTGGCGCAGGGAATATAATCATGAGAGAACGCATTCATCATTAAATGACATGACTCCGGCTGAATTCATCCGAAATCTCCGGAAAGACGAAGATCTCTGATTTAGCACTGCACTGATTTTGGGCCAGGGTCAGGTTCTATGTACCTAATTCATATTATTCTTATGCACAAAAAATAATAAATTCGGGCTCGAGAGAAGCAGCGATTTCTAATATTGCAGAGTTGCGTGAAAGCCTTGGAGCCAATCTACTCTCGAAAGAGGATGGAAGAACAAGGTGATAAAAAAATTTAATACTGGAGGTGATGTGAAGTATTATTATGTTTTAGCATTGTTACTTGGTTACAGCTCATGTGTACTGGCAGAAGAGTGTATGGATAACTCAAATATAGATTCTCTAAGAGAGGTTTTCAAAAAAAATAATAAGAAGTTGTTGATTGAAATGTCTTCAAAAGAAATGAGGCGTTATGTTGAAAGTGATTTACTTATCAAAAATAAATACAGTACACTTGTCAATGTATCTGAGGTTTACTATGGCTGGGGAGTGGACAAAAAATCAAAGTATCCTGTTAACACATCGGCAGTTTTCCCAAATGAAAAAGTGTGTGTATGGAATGTATCTTTTGCACTACCAGAGTCTATTAGAAAAAAATGTGATGATGATGGTGCTTATGGGTATTTTATTGAATTTAAGAAAGTTAATGGGAAAACAGTTCTATATAACTTTACCTCTTTGTTTGATTCTCTTCCCGACGGAACTTTAGCTTGCAAAGCTGCCAATAAATTTATGCTGCAAAAATAGCTTGTGAGTATTGATGTAAGCATCTCGCCCTAAATTAAGGGTGTTGTTGATTAATCATTATTCAGCGCTCTTGCTGCTTTTTAGGTTGTGTTGCATATTATTTTGTAGCCAATAAACTCTATTTTTACTAAAAATCCAATCTTTTCTACAAAGTGGGAAGGTAATTCTGGTAAGCATTTACTGGTGATGAAAAAGGAAATCAACCAGAATAATACTGCAGAGTATTTATCTGTAAAACAGGTGACAAAGGGTAAGGATGATTGCATTTCAAATGATTATATTATTGACTGTGAAATGGATATTAATCTGAATGGGGGGTAAAAGAATCAGTTGAAATAAACAGTAGCTTTACCAATGACGAAGGCACTGTTTTATTTGGTTATAAATTGGATGTATTGGTGGGATAGACCCAGTTACTGTCAACTATTTCGCGTATAAAATGGATTGAAATATGCCCTACGAGGGGAAGAGAATATCATAGTTGAAAACGGTAGGTGGGGTGGAGAAAACCCTCCGATTCCTGATTATAATTAAAAAAGACAAGTCTCTGTTAAATTACATGCTGAAAAAAATGGAAGGCCACTTCAACGACAAAAGTAAACTAGCACGTTGATTTCTGTTTTTTACCAAAAAGGATGGTCGTATGTTTAAGTGTGAGTTTGCTAATGAAAGAAATATAATGTGGTGAGTTTTTGTTTCGCCTGCATATCAAGCTAATTTAGCCATCCTGTAATATGAGGAAATTAATGCCATATACACTTAAACATTTGCCAGAACGCTACCCCAGACCTAAGCCTCTGAAATTTTTTCGTTGGCTTGTTGCTCTGGTTGTCATGCTTTCAGTCAGTATTATCATAATGCGTATATTTGGGCGTTATGTTGAAAATCTGTACTTCTGGAGATTAGCTTTAGGTTTTCCTGTTGCTTTGTGGAGTGTCTTGCTTTCTTCTCGTCTGCTTGTTTGGTCTTTACAGGATAGCAAAGCAAACGCTTTTGACAAACAGCGAGAACAGTGGATTCTTCGAGAAACCCGTAAGGCACGGCGTGCATTACAAGTGCTGAGTGCAACATTTATTACCGGCCACTCATCAGTTGCTCAGAAAGATACCGCTATTGCTATGCAAAACAACGACAGCATTATTGTTTCACAGGTCGGCCGGGATGGTAATGAAAGCGCCAGAATGAGCCAAATTTCTTCCAGCCCGCAGGATTCTATGGAATTCGTGATAATGAATATTTTTTCGCAGATGATTGCAGACATTCCTTTTACACAAATCCCTGATAAATGCCCACTAGTAGTAGTTTTTGATGTAACAACATCGCTGCCTTTGGAGAACATTCGCCATTACTGGGATGAGGCATGGCAAAAGAACAATATCACTTTTCCTGTTGAACACGTTGAAGGGCGTGGTCTTAGTGTAATTGACCGCTGGTTAAATGAACGTATTAAAGATAAAGCAATGTTATTGATCGTTGGCCTCCAGATTGATCCGGTTGTTACAAACAATACTGCTGAAGCGGCTGTTGCTCTACTTCTTGGCAACCGCCTAACGCAAGAGGCGCTTGACCCCCTCGCATTACTACACCGGCCAGATGCTGCTCCCTCAGGTGAACTTAGCGAAGGGATGAGGATGGCCGCCTGGAACGTCCCGCTAAAAGAAAGTATGGTGAAAAATTTATGGCTCGCTGGAATGACAGGTGAGCAACGTGCAGAAGCGATTGGATGTCAGAATGCACATCCTGCGCAGTGCGTAAAAGATGAGGCTGTCATTTCACTCGATATATCCATGGGGAATGCTGGAGCCGCTGCACCTTGGCTGGCTATTGCTGCCGCCACTGAAATCGCCCGACAAACACATTCCCCGCAGATGATTATCTGCGGGGATACCACTCAGAAAGTGCTATGGAGCACGCTTATTACCCCGATAGCTTCAAGACAGGAGATGGATCTGTGAAGTTACTTTTAGCACCGAAAACTACGGAAGGTCGCTATCTTTCAGTCGTATTCATTCTCTTTTTACTCTTGGCTGCAATGACATTTATCGTCTGGAAACATCCTGACATGGCCGGACTTGAGGGCGATAGTCAGCAGCAGAATTACTGGCTTATTGGTGGGTGCTGCATTACCGGATGTATCTTTATCATGTTAGTTATGCTCCTGTGGACAGCTCGCAGTGCCGGTAAAAAGGAGTTTGAGGCGCTCCTGGATGTCACTCGTGGTGATGACAATAAGAGAAAAGATGAGAGTGAAAACATCTCTGTTTCTCCAGCAGTGGTGATGTGTGCCAGGATTCGTGACCATCTGCGAACCCGAATTGGAATTCACTGGCGGCGCAAAGTCCGCCTGCTTTTAGTCACCGGCGACGAGGCGGCAATCGAACAGCTGGTGCCTGGCCTGCGTCAGCAGCACTGGCTTGAAGGCAACCGCACCGTGCTGATTTACGGCGGCAGCCTTGCATCGGAGCCTGACCGAGAAAAATACATCGCGCTGCGCAAGCTGCGCCGTGGCCGTCCTCTGGACGGGATTGTGCGGGTGATGCCGTCGTCTCTCACCCTGACGCCGCAGATAAGCGAGAGCGACCTGCACGGGCTGGAAAAAATCAGCGAACTGCTGGGCTATGCCGCCCCGGTCTGGTTATGGAAACTGTGCGACAGTGAGTGGCCGCAGGCTGACCGCGAGGTGCAGGCGGTAGGGGTTAGCTTCCCGTTGCGCGCCACTGAGGAAGATGTCGCCCGTCAGCTTGCGCAGATGTTGCCGACGCTACGGGAGCAGGGGATGCACCAGATCGCAGCAGATACCCGCCACGCCTTCCTGCTGCGTCTGGGGGGGCAGCTTATCGACGGGGGGATCGCGCAATGGCGCCGGCCGCCGGGCCCGGGGCCGACCGCCTCGC
>OKVN01000936.1_pt1 | contig 9634 bp, 3 predicted proteins | sample 1606961 | NCBI WGS metagenome assembly OKVN01 (sample SAMN03281020, study PRJEB24777) | human gut metagenome | isolation source: fecal sample PR170 from 1 month old male Malay infant, vaginal delivered... | place: Singapore | collected 2005-12-29 | reverse complement strand
ACAAGCGGGAATCCTGAGGCCAAGTAAAGTGACGCCTTGTGAGAGTTATTATAGCGAAGGTACTCGCCGAAAACACCACTACATGTCTCAGCACTGTCGCCATCCCAGACAAGCCCAAAACCACCCTTGGAAAGTTCGAGAAGCAACTCTTGCTTGGTCCGCCAGCCTTCCAAATGGATCTTAGAATAATCGACTCCTTCAACCGGTTCGGTATAGACATGAAGGGGTGTCTCATATTTCCAATCGATGATATGTGGGAAACGCGAAGGATTTCCTGAGAAGATCAGTTTTTTCTCAAATTGCGGAGTATAGAGATCCAAACTGTGGGTCAAATCCCACAACTTTTGGACCACATATTTTTTCACTGTGAGTCCTTCTGATACTAGACGATGGTACATTTGCTCTGACGGAACAACGACCAAATCACTTTGATTGTACATGTCGATATAGTTAGGCATTAGGTAATAATTGCTCTCAAACATGAGTGGTGGAACATCGTGGATAAACATGACCAGCTTGGTTTGAAGGAGTTTTAACTTATCAACCAAACGGCGGTCCCACTCAATTCCATTCCAAGAAGGAGATTGAACGAAGACAATATCCCCAAAAGCAACGCCTGCTAAAATCCCATCCATCCGCGAATTCAATTCGCTAGCTGGTTCATTGCTATGATCATAAAAGTAGATCCCTAATTCATTAACCCCAAGTTCACGAACGACATTCATAATATCGTTTTGTGCCATCAGGGCAACACTTTTCGAAGATTGCCCGAATAAATTTGTAAAATGGATTTTCATCTCTTTCCTCTGACTCTTCTTTTTTAATCCCATATTTTCTGAAGATATGAAGGCAAACAGAGCTTTTCACAAAGTAACCCTTTTCATATCCCTCAACGAAAACTTCCTCATTCATTATAACATATTTCCCAACTTCTTAGACATTCTAGATCAATAAAAGACCGGTTCATTCCGGTCTTTTAAGGTTTTATTTGCCATCTTTTTTCCGAATTCCTAAAAGGGCTAATCCAGACAGAAGAATGGAAGCTCCTGTAGCAAGAATATTAGATGAAGGATGGGCACCTGTCTCTGGAAGAGCAGGTCCGGAAGAGTGCGTCGCACTTAGCGAGCTTGCATCTGATGGAGATTCTGAGTAAGAGGTGTCTAACGAAGACACGACAGACTCCGAAGAACTTGTCACAGCAGAGAAACTTGACGCATAAGACACACTGATCCATTCAGAAATTTCCTGCGATAAGGATTGACTCTCTGTTGATGATGCGCTTATAGAATCTGAAACACTCGTCAAAGGAAATTCAGATACTGGCATGGACGTTGAAGCCGATTCGCTTGCTGAAAGGAGCGAAGTTGATTGGCTATAGGAGTCTGATTTTGAAACAGATGTTGATGCTAGAGATTCTGAATGGGATGTCCATTGTGAAGCAGATAGACTCTCAGAAACGGATCGAGAGAACGATCCAGACTCTGAAACCTGCGATGCAGCTACGACATGAGAAGTTGAAGCCGATTCGCTTGTCGAAGCAGAAGCTTGAACTAATGAATCTGATTGACTTGCTGAGACTGATTCTTGTACCAGCGAGTCTGATTGGCTAGCTGAAACCGACGCTTGTACTAAGGAGTCGGATTGACTGGCCGAAACGGATGCTTGGGCCAACGAATTTGATTCACTTGCCGAAACGGATGCTTGGGCCAAGGAGTCAGATTGACTTGAAGAAACTGATTCTTGAACCAAGGATTCAGATTGACTTGCTGAAACGGATGCTTGAATCAGCGAGTATGATTGGCTAGCTGAGACCGGGGCCTGAACCAAGGATTCTGACTGACTCGCGGAAACTGACTCTTGGACCAACGACTCGGATTGACTTGCTGAAACGGATGCTTGGGTCAAAGATTCGGATCGACTAGTTGAGATCGACTCTTGGACTAGCGAATCGGATTGACTCGCTGAAACGGAGTCCTGAATCAACGAGTCGGACTGACTAGTAGAAACGGACGCTTGAACCAAAGACTCGGATTGACTCAATGATGTTGATTGTAAATCAGTCGATACTTGCGATTCTGACTGACTCATTGAATCAGAACGAGAAAAGGACATAGATTCTGTAATTTGAGACTTAGATTCGACATCAGAAGTAGATTGTGATTGACTTACTGAAACTGATTCTTGTACTAACGACTCAGACTGGCTAGCTGAGACTGATTCTTGTATCAATGAATCTGATTGACTAGCTGATACAGACTCCTGAACCAGGGAATCGGATTGACTGGCCGATACAGATTCCTGAAGCAACGATTCTGATTCACTCGCTGAAACGGAGCGTTGAACCAAGAAATCCGATTGACTAGCGGAAACTGAGGCTTGTACCAACGAGGCTGATTGACTTGCCGATACAGATGCCTGAACCAAAGACTCTGATTGACTAGCGGAAATCGACTCTTGAACTAGTGAATCTGATTGACTCGCAGAAACTGACGATTGAACCAACGAGTCTGATTGGCTTGCAGATACTGAGGCTTGTATCAGCGAATCGGACTGGCTTGCAGAAACTGACTCTTGGACCAGGGATTCTGACTGATTGGCCGATACTGATGTTTGAACCAACGAGTCTGATTGGCTTGCAGAAACTGACGCTTGTACCAAGGATTCTGATTGGCTAGACGATACAGATGCCTGAATCAAGGAATCTGACTGACTTGCCGATACTGAGGCTTGTACCAACGAATCGGACTGACTGGCTGATACGGAGCGTTGAACTAACGAATCGGACTGACTTGCAGAAACTGAGGCTTGTACCAACGAGGCTGATTGGCTAGCCGATACGGATTCCTGAACCAATGACTCTGACTGACTCAACGAAACAGATTTAGAGGCTTTTTCAGACTCACTCTTAGATGCTGATGCTACTTTTGATTGTGAGTCTGATTGACTAAATGATACCGACTCTTGAACCAGCGACTCCGATTGGCTTGAAGAAACTGATTCTTGAACCAAGGAATCAGACTGGCTGGCCGAAACGGATTCCTGAAGCAACGACTCTGACTGACTTGCAGAAACTGAGGCTTGAACCAACGAGTCGGATTGACTTGCCGATACAGATGCCTGAACCAACGACTCAGACTGGCTGGCTGAAACCGAGGCTTGAACCAAGGAGTTTGATTGACTGGCAGATACTGACTCCTTAATCAATGACTCTGACTGACTTGCTGAAACCGACGATTGAACTAACGACTCTGACTGACTGGCTGAAACGGAGGCTTGAACCAAGGATTCTGACTGGCTTTCGGAAACGGAGGCTTGAACCAAGGATTCTGATTGGCTAGACGATACAGATGCCTGAACCAGCGAGTCTGATTGACTAGCAGAAACTGAGGCCTGTACCTGTGAATCCGATTGACTTGCAGAAACTGATTCTTTAACCAGTGACTCTGACTGACTTGCAGAAACTGATTCTTTAACCAGTGACTCTGACTGACTTGCAGAAACTGATTCTTTAACCAGTGACTCTGACTGACTGGCAGAAACTGATGCTTGAATCAACGACTCAGACTGGCTTGCTGAAACCGACGATTGAACCAAGGAGTCTGACTGACTGGCAGAAACGGATTCTTTAATCAATGACTCGGACTGACTGGCAGATACGGACGCTTGGACTAGAGCCTCCGATTGACTCGCAGAAACGGATTCTTGTACTAACGACTCGGACTGGCTAGCAGAGACTGAGGCCTGAACTAACGAATCGGACTGGCTAGCAGAGACCGAGGCTTGAACCAAAGATTCCGACTGACTTGCTGAAATCGATTCCTGAACCAACGAGTTGGATTCGCTTGTCGATACAGATTGTGACAAGGAAATCGAGGTTGAAACCTGTGAATCTGACTGAGTGACTGAGCTAGATGCTTGTGACAAGGAAACGGACTCACTGACCGAAACAGATTGAGAAGATGAAATGGATTCTGAAACTAGTGACTCTGAAGTTGAAATCGAGAAGTTTTGAGATTGTGAAGCAGATTCTGACGGTGTCATCTTCCGATAGTAATAATTCACACTCGTTAAGGGATATGAATCTACTATTTTTTTGATCGTTTGTTTGAAGTTGGAAAAACCATCTGCTCCTTGAGGTGTTGCATCTTCTCCAACGACCATGGTCGTATTTTTATCGAGGTAGGCCGATTTTGGAAGTTCCGTGAATGGTTTTGGAACAGTATATTCTATTCCTGTTTTTTCATCAGTGTAAGTAACTGTCTCCTTACTAGAGAACCAACCTGTAATATCCAACTCAAAATGTTGGTAATCTATTCGTCTTGGTGTGACATTCAGAAAATAGTCCTTGTTTTTACTTTCAACTTTACGAGTTCCACCTAAATCTGAAAGCTTATCCGTACTATCTTGTTTAAATTCTTTTTCATAAACAAGTGTATATACATCGGTTACCTGAGTATTGCCTACATCACCACTACTAACATCATGGATTTTAGAAGGATCTAAAACATAGTAGCGAAGAGAATAATCACCATTTTGATTAAGGGTGACAACTTCACTTTTAATGAAATGCTCACGCGCATCCCCTAATAGTTCAATTCTTGATTTCCCATTCTTACTATTATCGAACACCCCACTTTTACGATTCGGGAACACGGTGTGCGCTGGGACCTGTACATAACCAGGAAATTCGCGTGGATTGGAAGCTGTATAATGCTGGCCTTCCAATCCGTAGATTCTATACTCTAGTAAGGATCTTTCTTTCCCCGTTGGTTCATATTGCCCATTGAACCATCTACCATTCGGGTCCACTTCTCTATAGAAGGTCGATTGTTGTCCCATCATAGATGGAATTTTGATACTAGGATACGTCCTAATCAATTGCCCTTGATTCTCAGGCGTCATGACATCATAAATACTCCGGAATAAGAAAGCCTGTTCCGGAATAAAATTCGTCAACATTCCAAAAGTCCCATTACCTGTAGTAGGTTTCGAATTAAAAACCTTGTTCCCAAGGGGAGCCTGACCAATTAGTACTTCTTTTGGTAATTGAATATCTTGGCCATATCCTTCTGGAGATACAGTTTGTGAAAAAATTTCAGCCCCATCTGATTTCCGAACAATGCGGAAATAAACATCCATTGCCTTATGCTTTTCCGGGTCTATCTCACTGATATCAATCGACATGGTCGCATAGTAACCAAGTGACTCTCCTTGTTTATTCACAAAGTCCCAAATACCAAATGTATAACGATTGGTGTAGGGCTCACCTAAAAAATTTTTCAACTCTTCAGGCGAAAACCTTAAGAGATCTTTATCTAGATGAGGATCCTTAGCATATCCTGGTGTGTCAAGTGTAGGATCTTCTACACTCGCACCATTGGGATCTTCTGGGTTCGGGGTCATATCCAATACATCATCAGCCAAGTATGTTTCCTCAGCAATGGGAGCCAACTGAGCAGAGATCGCAGGTTTCCCATCTACATTTGTATTTCCCACAAAACCTGCAGCTGTCAAGGTCGTCATCATCTCATCGACAGCTTTCTCCAAACGATCGCGCTGGTCAGCATAAGCTTGCGCACTGGCATTGGTATGGATCAAGTTATTACTTGCAGCCACTTCGGCCTGCACTTTGTTAATGACCGCTTCGACCACTGCTCGACGCTCAGTGTCCGTCATTTTAGATGCATAGTTTCCTGCAATTTCTTTGAGCAATTCAGCTTCAGAAGTATTTTGTTCCAAAACAACAGCTTCTTCTAAACTAGTCGGCTCTTCAACAACTACCTCTGACTCTAGAGCTTGAGCAGACTCACTAAGTGCCGTTGATAATGCAGTTGATCCAACTTCGCTCAAGGACAAAGACGTAGATTCACTGATCGAAGCAGATGCACTCACAGATGTAGAAAAACTAGTCGATTCTGAAACAGAGATGGATTCTGAAGGCTGGCTTGAAGTTTTTGCTAAGACCACACTATCCACTTCTGCCAAGGTTTCCTCTTTTGTCTCAGAAACCGTTGGTGCAAGTGATGTTGCATCCTCCGCCTTAGTAGTCGTAGCAAGCACAGCACCACCAAAAACAGTCCCTACCGTAATCAAACCTTTTAAGAAGGCTTGGTTATTCTTTTGACTTTCTATTTGATCTTGCTGTACGTTGGCAATGATGGTCTCCTCCACTTGCCCACGCACCACGCGAAAGAGGCCTAGAGCAGCTGTTGATGCCCGAAGCCAATTTTTTCCTGATTTAATTAATTTGAAGCGTACGACACGATCTGTTTCACGAAAGTTTCCTTTTGAACGCTTAAATTGCATGATATTCCCCTTACATTGTTGTCATTATTAATTATACAGGAATACTACGTAGATTCAAGTAATTTGCTACAAAAAACTTATATATTATCGTTTAATTTTCAAATTTTTTTGTAACACATTAAAAACACTTCATTCTACTAGTAAAAAAGTGAATCTCCTATGAGATTCACTCGAAAAAAATGATATTTCCTACTAGATCATTTCCCCTTCTTTTTACGTCGGATAAGTCCAGCAATTCCAGCTAACCCTGTAACAACCCCAAGAAGAGCTGATGTTACAGATCCTGTTTCGCCAGTATTTGGAAGCACTACAGACTGGCTGTGTTTTTGTGATCCACTTGCTGATTCTGATGCAGACAATGACTCTGAATGAGAAATTGATTGGCTCATTGAGTTAGAGTATGAACCGCTACCAGATGTTGATCCTGATTGTGATTGACTCACTGAAACTGAAGTACTTACTGATGTTGAAGTTGATTCAGGTGCAGAGGTACTCAATGATGCTGACTCAGATGCAGAGACTGATGTCGAAACTGAAACCGAAGTAGAGACTGACTGGCTTTCAGATACTGAACTGCTCAACGATGCTGACAATGATTCAGATGTCGAGATTGATTCAGACGTTGATGCTGATTCAGAGGCTGACGCTGACTCGGACGTAGAAACGGATTCAGATACAGAAACCGATTCGGACGTTGACACTGATTCTGATGTTGAAACCGATTCAGACACTGACACTGATTCTGATGCTGATACCGATTCAGACGTTGACACTGACTCAGATGCAGATGCTGATTCGGACGTAGACGCCGACTCTGATGTCGAAACTGAAACTGAAGTAGATGCCGATTCTGATGCAGACACTGACTCAGAGGTAGAAACTGATACTGACTCGGACGCAGATGCTGACTCAGAGGTAGAAACTGACTCGGACGTTGATGCTGATTCATACGTTGAGACGGATTCTGAGGTTGATACCGATTCTGAGGTTGATACTGATTCTGAGGTTGATGCAGATTCAGATGTTGAGACTGATTCAGACGTTGAAACTGATTCCGAGGTTGACACCGATTCAGACGTTGATACAGACTCAGATGCTGATGCTGATGCCGATGTGCTCAATGATGCTGATTGGCTCACTGATACGCTTGCTGACTCAGATGCTGATGTGCTTAATGACGCTGATTGGCTTGCTGATACTGATGCTGATGTTGAAACTGACTCAGACGTTGAAACTGACTCGGACGTTGAGGCCGATTCAGATGTTGACACCGATTCGGAAGTCGACACTGATTCAGACGTTGAAACTGACTCGGATGTTGACAGCGATTCAGATGTAGATGCTGATTCAGAGGTTGAAACTGATTGACTTACTGATGTTGAAGTGTATTCAGAGGCTGATTCTGATTGACTTACTGAAACTGATTCGGACGTTGAGACTGATTCAGACGTTGATACAGACTCGGATGTCGACACTGATTCAGATGTTGAAACCGATTCAGAGGTTGAAACCGATTCAGAGGTAGACACCAACTCGGATGCTGATACAGATTCTGAACTTGAAACTGACTCGGATGTCGACACTGATTCAGATACAGAAACCGACTCGGATGTCGATACCGATTCAGACGTTGATACAGACTCGGATGCCGACAATGACTCGGACGTAGACACCGATTCAGATGTTGACGCTGACTCTGATGTTGACGCTGACTCTGATGCTGACACTGACTCGGACGTAGACACTGATTCTGAGGTTGACGCTGACTCGGACGTTGATATTGATTCTGAGGTAGAAATCGATTCTGACGTAGACACCGACTCTGATGTCGATACTGACTCGGATGTTGACACCGACTCAGACGTTGAGACTGATTCTGAGGTTGATGCTGATTCAGACGTTGAAACTGACTCGGACGTAGACACCGATTCTGAAGTAGATACTGACTCAGAGGTTGAAATCGATTCAGACGTTGAGACTGATTCGGACGCTGAAACCGATTCGGATATTGACACCGATTCAGAAATTGAAACTGACTCGGACGTTGAGACGGATTCAGAAGCTGAAACCGACTCTGATGTTGATATAGACTCAGATGTAGAAACAGATCCTGACGCTGATAATGACTCTGATGTCGATACTGATTCGGACGCTGAAACTGACTCGGATGCTGACAATGACTCAGACGTAGACACCGACTCTGAAGTAGATACTGATTCGGATGTTGACACCGATTCAGATGTTGATACAGACTCGGATACTGAAATCGATTCGGACGTAGACACTGATTCGGATGTTGAGACTGATTCTGAAGTCGATACTGATTCAGACGTTGATATAGACTCAGATGTAGAAACAGATTCTGAGGCTGAGACTGACTCGGATGTAGACACTGATTCTGAGGTAGAAATCGATTCAGACGTTGATACTGATTCAGAGGCTGATACGGATTCTGATTCTGATTCAGACGTTGAAACTGACTCGGATGCTGACACTGACTCGGATGTCGACACTGATTCTGAGGTTGAAACAGATGCTGACACTGACTCGGATGTCGATGCTGATTCAGACGCTGAGACTGATTCAGATACAGAAACTGACTCTGATGCTGACACTGACTCGGACGTTGAAACAGATTCGGACGTTGACACTGACTCACTCAGGGATACTGATGCAGACTCAGACTGCGATTGACTCACTGATTTTGAAGCCGACTCACGAGTAGATTGACTTAGTGACTCCGATACTGACTGTGAAACCAATGCTGAAGCAGACTGACTCACTGAAACAAAGGCGCTCATTGAAGCGGATGTCGATCTTGAGATAGACTGGCTAACCACTTTGGATGCACTCGCTGATACCGAAGCAGACTGCAAGGCACTGACACTTGCAGAAACTGATTCCGAAACCTTCACAGATTCAGATTTTCTTGCCGATACAGATTGACTCGTTGAAGCGGATTGAGATTGAGAAATCTCCTTGCTCAATGATTGACTGCGAGATAGACTAGCTTGAGCGGATACACTTGCCGACGCTGATTGGCTTAGTGAAGCCGACAAACTTCGCGAACGAACCGAGCTCAGTGATTGGCTCAATGAAACACTCTGCTGTGTCGATACGCTCTGTGATTGCTTCGTACTTAAAGACTGACTAATCGATTGCGAATTCTTCGTAGATGCACTCTGACTGTTTGAGACAGACTGACTATGATCGCTATCTGACAATTTCACAGCTACGACATTGGTCGTACTATCTTTATAAGTAATGGTGACTGTACCATCACTATTAACCGTATAAGACTTAATACGGTTGGCGACCTCTGGATTCA
>OKVN01000926.1_pt1 | contig 9706 bp, 7 predicted proteins | sample 1606961 | NCBI WGS metagenome assembly OKVN01 (sample SAMN03281020, study PRJEB24777) | human gut metagenome | isolation source: fecal sample PR170 from 1 month old male Malay infant, vaginal delivered... | place: Singapore | collected 2005-12-29 | reverse complement strand
GAATTACAACGTTATTCACTCAGAAAGTCTAGCCTTGGTGCGGCTTCTGTTCTTTTGGGGACTGCAGTTCTTGCAGTAGGAGCTTCAAATGCAAGCGCTGATGAGGTAGCAACAACTACAGATTCAGCAACACCAGCAGTTGAAGCAACAGATGCTGTTGAAGAAAACACTTCAGCCGTAGCAGATTCAACTGAAAAGAAAGTTGTTAACGTTACTGAAGAAGGCAACACAACTGTTACAACGAGTGAAGTAACAAATACAAGCTTAGAAGCTGCAAAAACAGCTGCAACTAACGAAGGGGTTGAGGTTAAGGAAGAACCTGCTCAAACCAAAGAAACTGTTGAAGCAGCTGCTGCAGATAATCAAGCACACGCAGAGAAAATCAATACAGTCGTTTCTGATTATAAAGCGGCTAAAGAACAATACAAGTCAGATAAAGCTGACTATGATAAAGCAAAAGCAAACTATGATGCCAAATTAGCTGAGAAAGCACTTGCTGATAAAACAAATGCTGAAGCTCAGGCTAAATATGATACTGAAAAAACAGCTTATGATAAAGCTTCAGAGCAATACCAAATTGCTAAGCAAGCTTATGACTCAGCTCTTTCAGAGTACAAGACTAAGAAAGTTACTTATGATGCTAAGGTAGCAGAAAAAGAAGCCGCTGATAAAGAAAATGCGCTTTCTGCAGCTAAATACCAAGCAGAATTGGCAACATATAACCAAGCAAAAGCTGATTATGAAGCAGCTCTTGCTCAGTACAATAGCGATAAAGCCAAATACAACGCTGAAAAAGCTAATTATGATAATAAAGTAGCTGAAAAAGTTGTTACTGAAAAACGTAACGCTGAAGCTGAAGCTAAATATCAAACTGAGCTAGCAGCATACAATGAAGCAAAAGCTAAATATGATGTAGAAAAAGCAGCATATGACAAGAATCTTGAACTTTATAACGCTAAGAAAACAGCTTATGAAGCAGATCTTGAAACAAAACAAGCTATTGAAAAATACAATGCAGATGCAAAAGCTAAATACGAAGCTGCCTTGGTTGTCTACAATGAGCAAAAAGCTAAATATGACCAAGAGTACCTTGAGTATCAAAACAAATTAGCTGTTTACCAAACAGCACTTAAACAATACCAAGATGCTAAAACAGCTTACGATAAATATATGAATGATCCTGTATATCGTAACCTTAAAGATGCTGAAGTTGTTCAAGAATTGACCTTCCAACGTGAAAACGATGCGACACACAAAGTTGAAGGTGTAAGCAACTACTTGACAAAAGAAGCACAAGAGCGTCTTAACACAAGTAATGTTTTCCAATATGACTCTAACAAGTTACAAGCATCTGACATTGTTTCAAACAGTCCTTGGACAAACACTGAAGACGAGTGGATTCAAGTTAAAGAAGGTGACAAATTTGTTGTTACTTATGATGGTTTGAACCAATCAAGCATGCTTGTTGAGAATGAAGCATCAGCAATCAAACGTGTTGTATACCGTTACGAAATCGTTAGCCTTCCATCAAACGACGGAAAAGGTATCGCGAAAATCAGTAAGGATCCAACAGTAACTATGACAGTTGGAGCATCAACTGATCAAGATAAACCGGTTAAAGTAGCTGTAGATGTTGAGTTTTACGATAAAGATGGTAAAATATTCAACCTTAGTGAGCGTAATGCTATCGTAGCACTTAACTCACTTAACCACTGGAATGGTGCAGCTTATGTTGAAACATCTGAGCGTCCACGTCCACTTACAGTAGAAGCGAAAGACGTTAATGGTAATACTGTTCGCGGTACTTACAATCCTTACGCAGATGGTTCTACTTTGGCAATCCAAAACGGTGAAGTTGTTACAAAATCTGGTTATGCAGATTTTGGTGGAGCTACAGTTAACATTTCAGATGAGAACCCACTTAAGGTAGTGGTTCCTATCACTGACTGGAATGGTTCAGAATGGGTTGTCTCACGTGAAATTCCAACTGATGTAACAACTCTTAATGCTTCAGGTAGCGGTAATGGACACGCTCTTGGTAACCAAGATTATACGTTTGGTGATAAAGATGATGTTATTGGTTCATACAGCGTTTCTGCTGAAACTGGTTTGATTACATTCACACCTAAGAAAAAATACCAATCAACACGCCACCAAGAATATGTAAATATTGGTGATAACCAATTTATCGCTATTCCAAAATCATCAGTTACTTATGATGCTGCTACTAAAGAAGTAACATCAGTCAATGATAACCAATACATTGACCATGGTGCAGTCTTTAATGGTGAGACAACATCAGAATTGACAGGTTGGGATAACGCTGATTCACCTTACCTCTACTATGGAGGTGCAGGTATCAAGATGACTAATGGTCACTTGGTATTTACTGCTGAAGGTGCAAATGCTGATGGCGCACCAACAGTTTACTGGTTCGCAATCAACTCTAACCTTGGTTTACCTAAGAATCCAGGTGAAAAACCTGAAGAACCTAAGGCACCAACACCACCAACAGCACCGGTTAAACCAGTCGTTAAAACAGTTGGTATCAATCCACAAGAACCAACACCACCAACACCTCCAAAAGAGCCAGTGGCACCAACGCCACCAACTCCAGAGGTAGTTGAAGTTCCTGGTAAACCACAAGAACCAACACCACCAACAGGTCCAACGGCACCAACGCCACCAACACCAAAAGTGGTTGAAGTTCCAGAAAAACCGGTTGAACCAACACCACCAACAGGTCCAACGGCACCAACGCCACCAACACCAAAAGTAGTTGAAGTTCCTGCTAAACCAGTAGAACCTAAAACTCCTGAAAAACCAAGTGTTGTATGGCACAAGAACTATGTCGTTGAGAGAGAGTCTCACGTGGTACCACCAACTCCACCGACTACTCCACAAACACCACCAACACCTGTTACTCCTCCAACTCCAGTGACACCACCAACTACACCAACTCCAGATACTGAAGTTCCTGTAGTGCCTCAAGCTGAGTTGCCACAAACTGGTGAGCACACTAGCAATGCTGGATTTATTGGACTTCTTTCAATGATTTTTGCAGCCTTTGTAGGATTCTTCAAACGTCGTAAAGAAGATTAAGTGGTGCTATTAAATTAGTTCCCCATCAAAACTAGATTCTATTTAGGATCTAGTTTTTATTTTTGCTCGGTTTTCCTCCCCCATATCATTTCTATTTACTGGTGAAACATGTTATAATTGTTCTGAACGACTATTATAGAAAGATGCAAGGAGACGAGCATGGAAGAACTTAAGAAAATCGCTGGTGTAACCGCTGCCAAATATGTTGAAGATGGAATGGTTGTTGGACTCGGTACAGGGTCAACAGCTTACTTCTTCGTAGAGGAAATTGGCCGTCGTATTAAGGAAGAAGGTCTTAGTGTTGTTGGTGTAACGACATCAAGTCAAACCACTAAACAAGCTGAAGGCTTAGGCATTCCTTTGAAGGCAGTGGATGACATTGACAGTATTGATGTTACTGTTGATGGAGCCGACGAAGTAGACCCTCAACTCAACGGGATCAAAGGTGGCGGTGGTGCCCTTTTGATGGAAAAAATCGTCGCTACACCTACAAAAGAATATATCTGGGTGGTTGATGAGTCTAAAATGGTTGATCAATTAGGTGCTTTCAAACTACCAGTTGAAGTAGTTCAATATGGTGCTGACCGTCTGTACCGTGTCTTTGAGTCTAAGGGCTATAAGCCATCATTCCGACTTACGGAACAAGGTGACCGCTTTGTTACAGATATGAAGAACTATATCATCGATCTTGATTTAGGTAAGATTGAAAATCCAGTAGCTCTTGGTGAAGAACTAAAAGCTATGACTGGTGTTGTCGATCATGGATTGTTCAATGGCATGGTTAACAAAGTCATCGTTGCAGGAAAAGACGGTGTTAAGGTCGTTGAAGTTAAGGCCTAGTCCGATTTTTATTCCCCTCACTTTTAATGAGGAAAACTAATTAATTATTTTCAAACTATTAAATAATATAGAAAGGCAAGAGGTAATTTCGAAAAGATTTTAGCTCTTTGTGGTGTTATTATGTCCAAATTTAACCGAATGCATTTAGTCGTTCTTGATTCAGTAGGAATTGGTGCTGCTCCAGATGCCAATGACTTTGTCAATGCAGGTGTGCCAGATGGTGCTTCAGATACCCTTGGTCACATCTCTAAATCTGTAGGATTGAATGTGCCAAACATGGCTAAGCTTGGTCTAGGAAATATTCCTCGTGAAACACCTTTGAAAACAGTACCGAGAGAAAGCAACCCAACTGGTTATGCAACAAAATTGCAGGAAGTGTCTCTTGGTAAAGATACGATGACTGGTCACTGGGAAATCATGGGTCTCAATATTACTGAACCTTTTGATACTTTCTGGAATGGATTCCCAGAAGAAATTCTCACTAAAATTGAAGAATTCTCAGGCCGTAAAGTCATTCGTGAAGCTAATAAACCATACTCAGGTACAGCTGTTATTGAAGACTTTGGACCTCGTCAAATGGAAACTGGTGAATTGATTATTTACACTTCAGCTGACCCAGTTCTTCAAATTGCTGCACACGAAGACGTTATCCCTTTGGATGAATTGTATCGTATTTGTGAATATGCGCGTTCAATTACTCTTGAGCGTCCAGCTCTTCTAGGGCGTATCATTGCGCGTCCTTACGTTGGTGAGCCTGGAAACTTCACTCGTACATCTAACCGTCGTGATTTGGCTGTCTCACCATTTGAACCAACTGTTTTGGATAAATTGAATGAAGCTGGTATCGATACTTATGCCGTTGGTAAAATCAATGATATTTTCAACGGAGCTGGTATCAACCATGATATGGGACACAACAAATCAAATAGTCACGGTATTGATAATTTGATTAAAGCTATGACTTCTGAAGACTTCAAACATGGTTTCTCATTCACAAACTTGGTAGACTTCGATGCCCTTTATGGACACCGTCGTGACCCACATGGATATCGTGATTGCTTGCACGAATTTGACCAACGTTTGCCTGAAATCATTGCTGCTATGCGTGAAGATGATCTCTTGATGATTACAGCAGACCACGGAAATGATCCAACTTATGCAGGTACAGACCATACTCGTGAATATATTCCTTTCTTGGCTTATAGCCCATCATTCAAAGGAAATGGACTTATTCCAGTAGGTCATTTCTCTGACATCTCAGCAACTGTCGCTGAAAACTTTGGTGTAGATAAAGCCATGATTGGTGAAAGCTTCTTGGATAAACTTATCTAAAATGAAGCGCTATGCATTTTTGGTTCGTGGAATAAACGTTGGTGGTCGTCACAAGGTAGTCATGGAGGAATTTTGTCGTGAGTTAGAAGAACTCGGTATGTCACATGTTTCTTCCTATATAAATAGTGGAAATCTTTTCTTTGATTCTACCTTGATGAAAGAGGAACTCCTCTTAGTTTTAGAGAAATTTCTAAATAAGGCTTATCCATTTATTAAGGTATTTTCTCTCTTTACTCTAGAAGATTACCAATGTGAAGTGGAATCTTTACCTGAGTGGTGGGAAGATGATTTCTATAGAAAAGACGTCCTCTTATTCACTGAAAGACTTGATAAGAACGAAATGAAGAAGGTCATTAACTCTTTAGAGTTGAAAGATGAAATACTTCATTTTGGTCAACTTGGTGTCTACTGGGGAAAGTATGATAAATCAACTTATAGTCAAACCGCTTATCATAAGAAGTTATTGAAAACACCTTTTTATCCTGATATAACCATTCGAAATGCAAGAACTTTTTCAAAAATTGGTCACTTTTTAAGCATGAAATAAAATTAAGGGAGAAATAACATGTCGCTACTTGAAAAAATTAGAGTTACTCAAGCATTTTTGGAAAGCAAAGGAATTGAAAAACCTGAGTTTGGTTTAATTTTGGGTTCTGGACTTGGTGAGCTGGCTGAAGAAGTTGAAGACGCAGTTGTTATTGACTATGCGGATATTCCAAACTGGGGACAATCAACGGTTGTCGGTCATGCTGGAAAACTTGTTTACGGAACTTTGTCTGGACGTAAAGTTTTGGCTCTTCAAGGGCGTTTCCATTTTTATGAAGGAAATCCGCTTGAAGTCGTTACTTTCCCTGTACGTGTTATGAAAGCTCTTGGATGTGAAGGAGTTGTTGTAACCAATGCAGCAGGTGGTATCGGCTTTGGCCCAGGTACTTTGATGGCCATCACTGACCACATTAACATGACTGGTCAAAACCCATTGATCGGTGAAAACTTGGATGATTTTGGTCCACGTTTCCCTGATATGTCTAAAGCTTACACACCTGAATACCGTGAAACCGCTCATAAAGTGGCTGATAAACTTGGTATCAAATTGGATGATGGGGTTTATATCGGTGTGACTGGTCCAACTTATGAAACTCCAGCTGAAATCCGTGCGTATAAGACACTTGGCGCAGATGCTGTCGGAATGTCAACCGTTCCTGAAGTCATCATTGCAGCGCATTCTGGCTTGAAGGTTCTTGGTATTTCATGTATTACCAACTTTGCGGCTGGTTTCCAAGAAGAGCTCAACCACGAAGAAGTAGTAGAAGTGACAGAGCGCATCAAAGGCGACTTCAAAGGATTGCTGAAAGCGATTCTTGCTGAACTCTAATCCAATGAAAGTACGACTCCAAAGGCTGCCCTACGGACTGAGGTTGCTTCTAGCCACCTTATCATTAGGGATCGGGACAGGTCTGGTCGGAATTGCCTGCCATTATCTGCTAGAAGGGGTGCAAGGGCTGGCCTTTGGCCAAGCTAGTTCGGATTTGCTCCAACAATTTCAAGAAGCTGGAGGTCTCCGTAGATTTTTGGTCTTATGTGTGACTGGGTGCTTGGCAACTGGCTTCTGGTATGTCCTGCAAAGGCGTTATCAGATCCTGTCTATTCGTCAGCAAATGGACTTAGCTGGAGACAGGGAACCAGCGCCCTTCCCCCACCTCCTTCATGCAGGGATGCAGGTGGCAATTGTTGGAGCAGGCGCATCGGTCGGAAAAGAAGGAGCCCCACGAGAGGTCGGGGCTCTTCTAGCTGGTCGTTTGGCGAAGGGGTTCTCACTTGCTCTCAAAGAGCGAAAAGTCTTGATCGCCTGTGGGGCCGGAGCTGGTTTGGCTGCGGTCTATCAGGTCCCCTTTGCCAGTAGCTTGTTCGTCTTTGAGACCTTAGGACTCACCTACAGTTGGCAGAATCTTCTACTGGTTTTGACCAGTACTTATCTGGCCACCTGGGTCGCTCAGCCCATCGTTGGTCAGGGAGCCGTTTATCACCTGTCCGCAGTTTCATGGTCGGCTAGCGGCTTCTTACAGGCTATTGTGATTGCTTTCTTAGTCACTCCCTTGGCTCTGGTCTTTGCTTTCCTCGCCAAGCGGGCTAGTCACAAACGGCGGAAGGATTGGACGATTCTTTGGGCTCTTCCTCTAGCCTTTCTAGTGCTGGGGAGCCTAGTAGCTTTTTTCCCTATCTTTATGGGAAATGGCCAGGTACTAGCGCAAGCCCTCTTGTCTAGTCAGCCGATTCCTTATCTTCCACTGAGTCTTGCAGTGAAGGGGCTTCTGGTTTATCTCCTCTTGCGCAATGGTGCTTATGGGGGTACCTTGACACCATCATTTGCCCTTGGGATTGGTTCTGGCTACCTAGTGACCTTGCTTTTGACATTCCTTGGGATTCATCTGGATCCTGCTCTAGGGATGTTACTAGGAGCTACAGTCTTGTTAGGGACGACACTAGAAGCTCCTCTGACAGCCATTGCCCTGAGCCTTGGATGTACAGGCCAAACTTGGAATTTGACTATTCCGCTTGTACTTGCGGCTGTTCTGTCATACGTGATTCGAAAGAGATGGGAGAAGAAATGATGAAGGTACATTTTGTACTGCATGAAACCTTTGAAGTGCCGGGCGCTTATCTAAAATGGGCACAGGAGCGTGGCCATCAAGTGACCACGACTAAAGTCTATGAAAATGAAGCCCTACCAGAGACAGTGGATGAGATCGACTTTTTAATTGTGATGGGAGGTCCTCAATCGCCAGATGAAGATCGGGAAACTTTTCCATACTACGATCCTCAGGCAGAGATCGAGTTGATTCAAAAAGCCATGGACAAACTCATGGAAGGCCGGACCTCCTTTGTCATCGCCCATCGCTTGTCCACTATCCGTAATGCGGATCTGATTCTTGTGATGAAAGATGGAAATATTATCGAGCAAGGCAACCACCAAGAACTCATGAGCCAAAATGGATTTTATGCCGACCTCTACAATAGCCAATTCACAGAAGAAGTAGCGTAACAACAAGATACAAAGGGCGTAGCGGATACAGTCAAAATAGGGAATACGACGAAGAATCCAAAAGATTCTAGGAGGATTCATCTTTTTGACACAATCTGCAGCCCGTGTTCAATTCCAACAAGATACAAAGGGCGTAACATACAAAGTGAAAAAATGAGAGTGGGACAGAAATCGGTAATTCGTTAGAATTCGATTTCGTCGTCCCACCTCCGCACAGTTGAGTAGGGCTGTAAAAGCTGATGAAATCAGCGTAGTAGAGTCCACTCAACCACTGCGTCTTGCTCGACAATCCAAAAACAATTAAGAGGCTAGGACTTTTGTCCCAGCCTCATTTTTTTATCGATAATAGTAATGGGAAAGACGATTCTTAGGTACAGAAAAATGACAAAGCGTCAAAAATAGATCGCTTCTAATGTGAAAAAGAAGAAAGAAAGGATAAAAAAAGAGCCTGGCTTGACAGGCTTTCTTAGGATCGCGTATACTAGTAGTATAAAATAAGATGAAAGACAGGAGTGCCGACATGAAGCCCAATCTTCAAGATTATCCGAAATTTTATCGTTGGCTAACCCTGCCTTTTACGAGAAAGCCACATCGTGTGCAGGTTCTTCAAAGGATGAATCGAATCTTGACGTTCGTGATGCCAGGCATCTACGGCCTGGTCTTTTGTTGGCTGTTTTTTAAGAAAACTTCAATGGGAGGCATCTGGCCTTTTATCTGGATCCCTGCTTCGGGTTTTGTCTTGTTTAGCCTCTTTCGTCATTGGGTCAATGTTCCGAGACCTTATGAGAAATGGGAGATTCAACCCTTATTAGAAAAGAATTCATCCGGACATTCCTTTCCTAGCCGACATGTTTTTTCGGCGACCATTATCTCGATGTGTGTCTGCCAGTTGTCGCTTCCGCTAGGAATGTGCTCGATGCTCCTATCTCTTCTATTAGCCCTTGTCCGAGTTCTTGGAGGGGTTCATTATCCCAAGGATGTCCTCGTCGCTTGGGGGCTGGGACTCGTCTGGGGAGGACTCTTTTTGCTGGCTTGAATGAACAAATTGCTGAAAATTGACCTTTGTCTAACAGCGTATCATAGTGTATACTGGAAAGTGGACTTAGAATAGGAGAGAAGATGAAGTACAGAAAAGCAGAAAAAGCAGATCTGGATCAGGTGGTTCGAGTAGCCAGTACAGCCTTTGAGGACTATCTATTTTTAAAAGTTATCAAGGATTTGGTTCGGGATCCCAAGCAATACCCATCCTTTGTTGAGGCAATGATGCGCATCCTGGTAAAGGTTTTTCTTAAGCACCATATTTGCCTTGTGGCAGAAAAAAATGATGAAATTTATGCAGTTGCCTTGTTGCAAAAGGAACCGATCCCTTTTCGGGCCTATCTCTTAAAT
>OKVN01000914.1_pt1 | contig 9772 bp, 5 predicted proteins | sample 1606961 | NCBI WGS metagenome assembly OKVN01 (sample SAMN03281020, study PRJEB24777) | human gut metagenome | isolation source: fecal sample PR170 from 1 month old male Malay infant, vaginal delivered... | place: Singapore | collected 2005-12-29 | reverse complement strand
GTATTGATCTCGCATTCGCTTGCGCCGACCTGATTATCTGTCGCTCTGGGGCTGGCACCGTATCGGAATTGACGGCTTTGGGACTCCCCGCGATTTATGTTCCGCTGCCAATCGGCAACGGCGAGCAGCGATTCAACGCCCAGCCTGTCGTCGATGCGGAAGGCGGTCTGATGGTGGCTGATCGCGAATTCACCGCCGAATGGGTCAAACAGCATGTGCCGAAGCTGCTTGCCGATTCGGATCTGCTTGCCAAGTATGGCGACAACGCCTGGCAATACGGTATTCGAGATGCCGCCGAAGTCATGGCCAAGCGCGTGCTTTCCATGATTGACGAAAAGTAGGCTGCGGCGACGGCAGGTGCGTTCGTCGCATTCCAAAATCCCACCCATGATCGGCCATATGCGAGACCATGGGTGAGACCATAATGGAACAAGCTAGAAAAAACATGCAAGAGGAGCAGTCGTGTCTGACAACCAGCGTGAAGCCGGTACCATCGTTCTTGATCCAACCCATGCGTCGTTCAGTCCGCAGGAAGGCGTGAATGATTTGGGGGCAACCCATTTCATCGGCATTGGAGGCGCGGGCAGGAGCGTGCTCGCTGAAATGCTGCACGAACAGGGCGTTGAAGTGGACGGTTCAGATCGTGAACCCAGCGCCAAAACCGATCGTCTGCAGGGAATCGGCATTACCGTCGAATTCGGGCAGCGCGCAGAAAACGTCGAAGGCAAACATACCGTCGTATTCTCCAGCGCCATCAAATCCGACAATCCGGAAATCGTCGCAGCATACGAAGCAGGCGAACGCATCGTGCACCGCAGCGACATTCTCGCATTGCTGATGAACGCAAAACGTGCGGTGACGGTCGCAGGAGCTCATGGCAAAACCACGACCAGTTCCATGCTGGCCCATATCCTCACCCATGCCGGTGAGGGAAATCTGGCCGATCCAAGCTATGCCATCGGCGGATCCATCCAAGGCAAGGATGGTGTGACGATTGACGGAGGCCATGCTGGTAAGGGCGACGTTCTTGTGGCGGAAGCGGACGAATCCGATGGCAGCTTTGCCAAGTATCATCCGGAAATCGCCATTGTCACCAACTCCGAAGCCGATCATCTCGACCATTACGGCACGCAGGAAAACTATCGTGCGGCTTTTGTCAATCATGTTCAGCATGCCGAAAAATCGGTGGTGATGTGCGGCGATGATGAAGGCAATCTTGCGGTATTGCGTGCTCTCGATCCGCAGACGGCCAAGCGTACGGTCGTGTATGCGACGCAGGATACGGTTTCGTTGGGTGATTTGAACGGTGCCGCGTTCGTGCATATCGAATCGGAAAGCGAAAGCGCGCAAAGCGGTGCCGAACATTTCACCTTACACATGCCTGCGGGATTGTTGGGCGAACATGAGCGTATGGTTCCGGTGACGCTTACCGTTCCAGGCATTCACAACGCGCGCAATGCCTCCGCTGCGATTATTGCGGCCGCGTTGTTGGGCGTCGATGTCGAGAACGCTGCCCAAGCCGCCACGTCGTTCCTTGGAGCTGCCCGTCGTTTCCAAGTGCGTGGTATGGTCGGCCAAGTGACTGTCGTTGATGATTACGCGCATCATCCTACGGAGATTTCGGCATTGCTGGATGCGGCGCGCCGCAGGTACCCGCAGTCGGTGATTCGCGTGATCTTCCAGCCGCACCTGTTCTCCCGGACCATGTTCTTTGCGAGTGAATTCGCTGAAGCATTGGCCAAGGCGGATGATGTGATCGTCACCGGCATTTTCCCCGCACGTGAAAAGCAGGAGGACTATCCGACGATTAGCTCCGCCACCATTGTGGACGAGGCGCTTAAGCTTGACCACACGCCTGCCGAGGATTGGATTCGCGGAGTGGAGGATATGCATACCGCGGCACAGATGATGACGATGCGTGCTCATCATGGCGATGTCATCTTCACTGTTGGCGCAGGCGACATCACACAGATGGACGAGGTGATGCTGCACTCCCTTCAGGCTCATCGTTGGGATTGTGAGGGCTGATGACGCGAAGGGTCATCAGTTCAGGTACGGGTTCGGATGGTTCCGCAACGACGCCTGAAAATCAGACGTCGCATGGTAGAACCATCCAAAGCCGGAAACACAGCGATGCCGGAAAGCAGGTTCAGCCGAAAGGCCGTTCCGTCGCTGGTGGAGCGGGACGCGCGTCTTCTTCCGGGAAGAAGACGCAGGAAAATACGGTTGAGAGTGGCAACAAAGGCAGCGTGAGTCGTTCGAGATCAGGCGATTTCGTGGACGCGCGCAATCTTGCCGGCGAGGATTTCGTTTCGAAGACATTGGAGGAAACCATAGGCACGTTGGGCGTGGTAACGCGCCCGAAGGTGGTTGATTTCAGTGCGCGTCTGAAAGAACGACGCAAGGCGAACGCGCGTGTCGTCGCCATGCGCGCGTGCGTTTCCGCTGCTGTCATTGTTGTTGCAGGCGCGTTGGTATGGCTGTTTTTCTTCTCATCGGTATTCCGTCTCGAGTCCGGCAATATTAGCGTTGTCGGCGCCAACGAATGGGTGAGTGAGTCTCAGGTGTTGGATATTGCGGGCCAGCAAGCAGGAAAATCGATTCTTCTCGTGTCGAACAATGACGTGGAAAAGAAAATCAAGGAGATTCCGGGAGTCACTTCCGCGCAATCCAAGAAAAAACTGCCCGACTCCCTTGAAGTGACCATCAAGGCGCAAAAGCCTGCTGCGATGCTCAAGACAGGCGAGGACAGCATGACCGCGGTCGACAGCAAGGGGCGTATATTGAATTCCGTCAGCGGAGCTTCCGTGGAAGGAATTCCCGTCATTGAAGTGAAGGATGTCGAAACAAGTCTGAGCAATCGTTCCATCAAGGAGGCGTTGAAGATCCTCAGCTCATTGCCGGAATCGATGCGCAACTCCATCACCAAGGTGACTGCCGAAACCCAGGATTCCATCACCACGGAAATCAATGGGGGAGACCGTGTGATCGTATGGGGCGATTCATCCGGCCTCAAGTTGAAGAAAGCTGTCGTCGATAAAATCATCAATGATCCGAATGTGATCGGAGACAAGCATAACGTCGACGTGTCTGCGCCGTTGCGTCCAATCATCAAATAGTCGCGTTGATATACGAAGAACCCCGGTTGCCTTGCGGTACCGGGGTTCTTCGCGAATAGGAGGAGAGAAGGAGAAGTTCGATTATTGGAGGCCGTCAGGCGTTCGGATTGGCCTTCAACGCAGGAGCGACGGAGACCGCGGGATCGAGACGCGGAATCAGCGTGCACTGCGTGGCATGGTACAGGTCGGACTTGCCCGGCCAGACGGTACCGATGACCTCGTTGTCTTTGTTCAGCTGGTGGAACCAAGAACCGTTCTTATGGTCGATCAGGTATTCGTCAATGTACTTCCAGAAGGTCGCATACCAATCCTTGTACACCTGCTTGCCGGTGACGGTGGCCAGTGTGGCCGAGGTGTTCACGGATTCGGCAAGCGTCCAGTGCATGCGGTCGGTGACAACGGGCTTGCCGTTCCAATCGGTGGTGTAAGCCAAACCGATGGTGCCTTCGGCGTTCCAGGCGTCGGCAAGTGCCTGAGCGAACAGGTTCTCGGCGGCTTCGATAAGCTGCTGCTTGCCTTCTTCGGAACGCTGCTTGGAGCTCAACGCATACTGGGTGATGAGACGTGCCCACTCGATGCCATGGCCCGGAGTGGCGCCGTACGGCTTGAACTGGTCATCCGGCTTGTCATGGTTGCATTCGTGATCCGGCTGCCCATCGGCGGTGAAATGCTCAGGAATACGCCAGTTATTGTTGGCTGCCCATCCGACCACATGATCGATGATACGACCAGCGCGCTCGCGGTATTCCTCGTTTCCGGCCACATCGGCAACGGCAAGGAATGCTTCGGTGGTGTGCATATTGGCATTGATGCCGCGATAGGAGTCAAGCTCGGTGAATTCCGTGTTCCAAGTATCGACGGCCAGACCGATCTCGTCATCCCAGAAATGCTTGTCGTAGGTTGCCAGAGCCTCTTCGAGCAGCTCGTCCGCGTCCGGGCGGCCGATAAGCTTGGCGGAAGTGGCGGCAAGAATCACGAAAGCGTGGGCGTAGCAGACCTTGCCTGCTTCATGGGTGGAGCCGTCTGCGGAAATGGACGGATACCATCCGCCATTTTCATCGTCATGCAGCGGACCGCGCAGGCCGGCGATGGCCTTGTCGACCAGTTCTGCGGCGCCCGGCTCGCCGTGCAGGAACCCCAAGGAATACACGTGCGCCATGCGGCAGGTGATCCACGTGTGGATGTTTTGGGTCAGATCCGGATTGCCGGTATCGTCCAGCCAGTAGGAGCCACCCTGCGGGGCGGGGAAATTGTGTCCGAAATGCAGGAGCTCGTTGGTTTCCGCCTCGAGCAGGGCATGGTTTTCTTCGGAGCCGAACACGTAGGCTTCGGGAGAGTAAGTGCAGGTCATCGATCAAGTCCTTCCTTGACGTCGTCTGCTGTGACGTGATAACTAGGTTGATGTATTAACTATGTTAACCACTTAAGCGGTTAATGCAAATCGACACGCGGAATTTGATGGTGGGATTCTGATGATTTGTGATGGGGGAGAGCTGGATTTTTCGTATGTTGATTTGACGAGGTTGTCTTGTGAAGAGGAGTACCTAAAAACGTACCTTGCATGCTGTTTAGGGTGGTAGACAGATGGAATTTGGAAGAGATTAAGCAAGCCGGAGGAGGGATTTTTGCCCACATTTTTTTTTAGAACATCCGGCACATCGGGGGTAATTTGGAGTAAACCCAGGAATCTTCGAAAACCGTTGGAAATACAAGAAAAGCCGCCATTTCTGGCGGCTTTCAATACGTGGAGATGCGGGGAATTGAACCCCGGTCCGATAACCGAACCCTCAGTCTTCTACGTGCGTAGTCTGCTGGCCGTGCGGCGGTTTTTCTGCTCCCATCGATATCGCAGACAACTGATGGCGGGCATATCTACAGTAAAAGTCCCTTGCCGGCCCTGTGGCTCAGTCGACAAAGCAAGTCTTCTAAACGACGCTCAGCATCCTTCCAAAGACGAGAAGGAGTGAACGGAGCGGCTGCTCACTGGTTAATCCTGGCGCGAAGCTCAGGCAGCGAGAGCGAACTCAGTGCGGTTAGATTTAGCACTTATTCTTTTGTAGGGGGCATCCACGAGCGGACCCTACGTTCTCGGCACGCTTCCCTGCGACGAACAGGTCACCGTCGAAACCGATCATCCCCAATCTTGAATTATCAAGCACCCGGTGCAAGACCGGACTTTTCAAGATATCATGGAATGTCAATAAGTGCAAATCATCTACCGTAATTCTTGCGCTGTGAGCGAAGCCAAAGCTTAAACTGATAGCCACTCACAGCTTGACGTGAATACCGAAATAATCCATGACCAATTCACAGAACATCATATTGGCCCAGCTGAACCACGGACGGGTATAGGAGTTCGGGTCGTTCGCGTCAAAGCTTTCATGCATGAGATGCGTGCCGGCGTCGGCGGCGACAAGTTGATCAAGAATACGTTCTTTTTCGGCTTTGTCGTGGCTTGTCAATCCTTGCATGGCCATGGCGATCGGCCAAACATAACCTTCTGGCGTATGCGGAGAACCGATGGCATGTGCATAGTCACCCTCGAAATAGTAAGGATTCTCCTGACTCAGCAAAGTATTGCGCGTTTCGAGATACAGCGGATCGTCCGCTTCGCAGAATCCGAGATAAGGTGCCGACATAAGATTCGGCACATTGCTGTCATCCATAAGCAACGCGTTGCCGAGACCGTCCACTTCGTATGCGTAGATAGCGTTTCCGGCCGCATTGCGGATGGTTGCGTGATGGGCAAGACCATCATCGATGGAATGCTGCAGCGCCGCGGCACGACCGGCGATTTCACGATCGTCAAGCACGTCGATAAAAATCCTTTGCACATATCCCATGACCACGCTGGCGAACATGTTGGACGGCACGAGATATGGGTAGACGCAGGCGTCGTCGCTGGGGCGGAATCCGGACCATGTCATGCCGGTGACGGCAAAAGGTCCTCCGGTACCATGGTTGGGCACGCTGTCGCGCGGATCGTCGTTCGGACGGAAGAAGCGGTAATGCGAATTCGAATGGTCAAGCTCGGTTTCGAACACGTCAAGGATTCGACGGATGCCGCTTACAAACGCATCATCGAAATGGCTGGTGGTTCCTGTATTGCGATACAACAGCCACGCCAGCTGAATGGGGTAGCACAGGGAGTCCACCTCGTATTTGCGTTCCCACAACCATGGTCCGAACGAATCGGTCTGATCGTTCGGATCCCAGGTAGCGCCGCTGGGTGTTTCGTTGAACGCGTTTGCGTATGGATCGATATTGATGAACCTGAATTGCTGCCGAACAAGCCCGGTAATAAGCGCGGTGAGCTCGGGATCATCTATGGCTACGGCGAGATATGGTCGGAATTGCGCTGAGGAGTCGCGCAGCCACATGGCAGGTATGTCTCCCGTCAGCAGAAACGTCGTGCCGTCATCATGCCGTCTCACGGTGGTGGTGAGTGTATTGGCGAATCCTGCGTTGAAGTTTTCGGCCCATCTTGCGTGTTCGCCGCCACACAAGTCGGCGATATGCCGCATGAAATCGGAAACTGACTGCGGAATATCGGCTTGTGAAGCGGCGTTTGTGGTGTTGCTGGTGTCGTTCATGGCATCATTCTTCGTTGAGGTGCGTATATCGTGACAATCGTGATTGCACCAATTGCGGATTGAATATGGGTATGAAAAACGAGGCCATGATGGCAGACATGGCCTCGTTGATGATGAAAGGAAAATCTGGGCTTACTTGCCGGCTTCGGCGAGATAAGCCGGAACGCCTTCCGCAGGGTAGGTTGGCCAGCCGCCTTCCTTGGGGCACACGTAGGCGGCGGTGTTCACAGCCGCACGATGCGCTTCCTTGAGCGGTGCGCCGCTCAGCAGCTTGCCGGTGAAGGAACCGGAGAAGGAGTCGCCTGCACCAACGGTATCGGCAACCTCGACGTGAGGGGTCAGCAGCGTGGAAACCTCGCCATTCTTGGCGGTGATGGTGCTGAACGTGGCGCCGCCGGTCAGAATGATGTACTCAAGGTCGAAGCGGTCGATGAACCACTTGCATGCCTCTTCGTCGTTGCACTCAGGAATGGAGAACATGTCGCGCATCATGATCAGCTCTTCGTCGTTGATCTTGAAGATGTTCGCATAGCCGAGCAGTTCTTCGATGAGTTCGTTGGAGTAGAAGTTCGCACGCAGGTTGATGTCGAAGAACTTCAGAGCGCCTTCCTTGGTGTGCTTGAGCAGTTCGACGATGGTGTCGTGGGATTCGGGGGAGCGCAGACCCAAGGTGCCGAAGCAGACGGCGTCGGCCTTGGACACGGCTTCGACGAGCTCGTCGGTGAGCTTGATGTGGTCCCAAGCCACGTTTTCGACGATGGTGTATTCCGGAATGCCGTTGGTCAGGGCCACGTCAACCGTGCCGGTCGGGTATTCGTTGGTCTGCACCAGCGTGTTGATGCCGGCCTTGTGAGCGTCGGAGAGCAGTTCGGTGCCCAGCTCGTCGTTGCCGACGGCGCTGATGGCGAAGCTTTCCGCGCCGTTCTGGGACGCATGGTATGCGAAATTGACGGGTGCGCCGCCGGCACGCTTGCCGGTGGGGAGCATATCCCACAGGATTTCGCCGAGAGAAATGACGATTGGCTTGGACATGGTGTTCCTTTCTTTGGTTGTGGCGTGCTATGCGACGTCAAAGAACATCGAAGGATGTTCCAGAAAATTGGTGATGGCCACGGCCGCGGCACCGCTGACGGTGGCGTCCGTTGGGAGGTTGGACAAGGTGATTTTGGTATCGTGCCCGACTTCGGGGATGGTACGTTCCCGAACGACTTTTTTGACCTCGTTAAGCAAGGGCTGTCCGGCTTGGGAGATGATGTCGCCGAGTCCGGTATGCGTCAGATTGAAGGCATTGATGATATTGACCGCGCCATATCCGATATATCGAGCGACCTCGGAAGTCAGATCCATGGCCGCTTTGTCTCCTGCCGCAGCTTTGGCGAACAGCGCGGTGCATGCCTGCGCGTGCGTCATTGCCTCGCATCCGGGCACAATGCTCGGCTGTTCGTTGAGCCGTTCGTGGATTGCGTTGGCTGAGCAGTAACGTTCCAGGCACCCGATATTGCCGCAGTCACAAGGCTTGCCGTTGACGTCAACGGAGATGTGTCCGATTTCGGTGGCCGTGCCGTGCGCGCCGTAATAGATCGAACCATTGTCGATGATGCCGAGGCCGATGCCCTCGCCAAGCAGATAGTAGGCGAGCGATCCCTCGGACAGTTCCGGGTTGAACAGGAACTGCGCCAAGGCGCCTGCGCGTGCGTCCTGTTCAACGAATACGGGTACGTTGAACGCTTCGCTGAACTCCTTGATGAAGTTGACCTGCCGCCAACCCTGCATGGATGAGACGAGCGCGGTGCGACCTTCCTCCACCAGATACGGACCAGGAACGGCCATGCCGACGGCTACGATGCTCGAATCGTCCGCAATGAGCTGTCGTACGGTGGCCCGGATCTGTTCTACCGTTTCGGGAATATGCTCCTCGTCAACGGTGGGCAGGTCGGTGAGGGAAATACGATTGCATTTCAGGTCGAACACTGCGATCTGCACCAGACTTCGTGCGAATTTCACGCCGACGACATGGTATTTCGCGCAATTGAGATTCAGGCCGATGGAACGACGATTCTTATTGCCTTCCATGTCTCCGGTTTCTTCGATAACGTCTCGGAACAGTAGTTTTGCGGTAATTTTCGTAATGGCCGCGGGTGTGAGTTCGATGGCTTTGGCGATTTGCGCACGTGAGCTGATGCCGTTGTGGTAGAGGTATTGCAGAATTCTGGAACGATTGTTTTCTGAAATCGATGATTGCTGAGCGCTGTAACTACTCATGACACCTCCTTGCGCCAGTGCACGGACCCTTCGTTGAACTAGTTGATATATTAACGCCGTTAATTAGTTGATGCAAGTTCCGTCTTTCGGCGTGTCACGAGGGCCGTCGATTCTCAATATGGGATTCGCTGTCTCATTATTTGACACACTCTTTTCGGAAAAAAATTAACTGCAAAACCGTTGTGATTGCTGAGTTTTCGTTGGATCGAGAAAGGGTGATGTCGCAAAATGAGCTTCCGTGAAATGTTTCGCTAACAAAGTGTGCCCTACCCTTATGGCACGTCGTTTTGGAGTACCAATTACGACAGCAGGAAGAGAAAGGATTCCATAGTGAATCACAAGAAGATTATGGCTGCGGCTGTCTCGATTGCCGCACTGGCCTCGCTCGCGGCATGCGGCGGCGTAAAGGATAGCGGTTCCGCATCGGGGGATGCGGATGTCATTACCGTCGGCACCACGGACAAGGTTACTAGCGTTGACCCTGCCGGCTCCTATGACAACGGTTCCTATGCCGTTCAAATCAACGTGTTCCCGTTCCTGTATGCGCAGGACTACAACACCTCTGAACTGTCTCCGGACATCGCTGCGGATGACGGTACCTGGAGTGACGACGGCACTGAGTTCACCGTTAAGATCAAGTCTGGCCTGAAGTTCGCCAATGGTCACGACCTGACTTCGTCCGATGTCAAGTTCTCCTTCGACCGTGTCAACACGATCAACGATGAGAATGGTCCGAGTTCGTTGCTGGCCAACATCGAATCCATCGATACGCCAGATGACACCACTGTGGTGTTCCAT
>OKVN01000911.1_pt1 | contig 9796 bp, 9 predicted proteins | sample 1606961 | NCBI WGS metagenome assembly OKVN01 (sample SAMN03281020, study PRJEB24777) | human gut metagenome | isolation source: fecal sample PR170 from 1 month old male Malay infant, vaginal delivered... | place: Singapore | collected 2005-12-29 | reverse complement strand
GTCCCGGACGATCACCGGGCGCGCGCCCTGTGCCAATGCATCGGCAAGATCCCAGGCGGAGATATGGGCGGCCTGCGGTTCGATGGTGACGCGCAGGCGGTCGAGCGGATTGTGTGTCGGATCGGGCTCGATGACTGCCGTGACGCCCGGCTTGCCCGCAAGCGTCTGCTGCCAGAGGTTGAGATAGCCGGTTTCCCGCTCGCGGATACCCGCATGGTCGCGCTTTTCCCAGGCTTCGAGTGCGGCGATGGTTCCAAGGATGCTCTCCTTGCCCACTTTCATGCCGCGACCAATGCCCATGTTCTGCAGGAAGGTGTTGCGGACGAAATCCTTGGCACCGGCGACGATACCGCCGGTCGGGCCGCCGAGAAACTTGTGCGCGGAGTAAAGCGCGATGTCGGCCCCCTGCTCCAGGAAAATCTTCAGATCATATTCGGACGCCGCATCGACGATAACAGGCACGCCGCGGGCGTGGCAGACTTCGGCAAACTTCTGCAGGGCAACGAGGCCGTACTGAACCGTGTGATGCGAGACAACAAAGACGGCAGCGGCGGTGCGCTCGTTGATCGCCCCATCGAGATGATAGGGGTAGCAGGATGTTGCCTGACCGACCAGGACGGCTTTGGCACCGGCGAGCCGGATACCCTGATCGACCGGAGCGCCGTAGCTGACCACATGGCCCATCTGGATGATGACTTCGTCCTTCAGGCCCGTGGTGTCAGGCAAGCGCTCGATGGCGGCAAGATCGTTCCCCGTCATGGCCGCAGCCACCGCAAGACTGATGCCGGCGGAGCAGGACGCCGTGACAAAACCGGCCTCGCCGCCGGTCAGCCGGGCAATCACCGGGCTTGCCTTCTTCTGCAGGTCGTTGACCTCGACGAACTGCGGCAGGATTGCTGTCATGGCGGCGACCGCTTGCGGAACCACGATCGACGCTCCCAGCGAGGTCATCGTGCCGGACACGTTGATAACGGGTCGCAACCCGAGCGTTTCGCGAATATCGTCGGGGTTGTGAGAGTCTGTCATGCTAATCTCCTCGAAATGTTGCCGCTTGCAACACATTCCATTTTCTAGGCATATATGCCATTATAATGTAATAAACTGTTTGAACATCAATCGAGCCTGCCAGGAGCCTGAACGTGGACGCAAAGACATCAGACATGGGCGCTGCCCCCGGTCTTGAGACAACCGAACAACCGGAAGCGACGGGCCGCCGTTCCCGCGTCAGCGGCATCGACCGTGCCTTGCAGGTCCTGGACTATCTCTACGAAACCGGCAGTCCGGCCGGTGTCTACGGCATTGCCAAGGCCATCGGCGCGCCGCTGTCCACCGTCTATGTCATCATTGACGATCTGGTTGAGAAGAACCTTCTCTCCCGCAACAATGACGGCTCCGTCTGGCTGGGTGCACGGCTTTACCACTACGGACTCGCCTATGCCCGCTCGCTGGATTTTCTCGACGTCGCCAACCACGAAATGCACAATCTCAGCCGCGTATCGGGTGAAACGGTGCAGGTTTGCGGCCGCGACGGCGATCACATGATGGTTCTGGCCATGGCCGATGGTCCCGGCCATTTCCATGTCACGTCGCGCGTCGGTACGCGCGTGCCGCTGAACTGGACCGCATCCGGCCGCCTGCTTGTCGGCCATCTGCCCGAAGCCGAACGGCTGGATCTGTTCAAGCGCTGCGCCAAATCCTCGCCCACCGGCCGTGCCGTCATCGAACCGGCAGCGCTGTCGAAAGCCGCTGCCGAGGCGCTGCAATCGCGCATTTCCATCCAGGCGGGCGAATCCGACTACGCCGTTGCCTGTGTTGCCTCGCCCGTATGCGACGACAAGGGCACCTGCGTTGCCACCATCTCCATCGTTCTGCCCGAGCAGAAGATTGCCGATGACCCCGAGCGCTATACGGCCGAGGTCAAGGCATCTGCCGAACGGATCGAAACGGTGATGGGCTGGCGCAGTCATTCCTGATCCTAGTCCCTCAAGGCGATGATCGCCTCGATCTCCACGGTGATGTTGCCCGGCAGCGAGCCGAAGCCCACGGCCGAGCGGGCATGCTGTCCCGCATCGCCGAACACGTCGATCAGCAGATCGGAGCATCCGTTGATCACCAGCGGATGATCGGCAAAGTCAGGCACGGCATTGACCATGCCGAGCAGCTTGACCACCTGCTTGACGCGGCCAAGATCGCCCAGGGCGGAATGCAGGACCGCCAGCAGGTTGATGCCGGTCAGCCGGGCGTGGGCGTAGGCGTCCTCGACGCTGACGTTATCGCCCACCTTGCCCGTATGCATGAAGCCGTCATCCTCGCGCGGGCCCTGGCCCGAGAGGTACAGCATGTTGCCTTCCTGAATGTGGGTAACGAAATTGGCAATCGGACGCGGTGCCGGCGGCAGCACGATGCCCAGCGCCTTCAGCCTGGTGTAAGGAGATGTGCCGGCGTCGACAGCCGGGCTGGATGAGGGATTCACGCGAGCTCCTTAGCGGTGTGAACGGGTATGGCGGTGAGTGGGCAGCGCAGGCTGCGCGGTTTGATAGCTGCCCGCCGCGATGGTTTCGGTGCTCCGAATCACCATGCGCGGTTCGAACAGTTTGTGCAGCGTCGCTTCATAGCCCAGCGAATCGATGACGCTGAGATCTGAATCGACCAGTTCAAAGATGGTGAACTCGGCCGGCTTGCCGACGGAGAGGAGATTGTCGGTCGGCAGGCCGATGGCGGATGCCGGCGAGAGCGTCACGGCCTCGACAACTTTGTCGAACGGCATGCCGACGCTCAGCAGCTTCGACATCGTCGTTCCCAGATCCCACACGGAATAATTCAGGCTGTGCAGGTGGATGTCGGTCGAGATGGAGAAAGGCAGCAGGCCGCGGCTGATGGCGACTTCCGCCACGCGGAACGAGAACGACGCGCCGCCATGGCCGATATCGAGCCGGATGCCTTCACCGGCGCAACGTTCCGCCAGTTCGAACAGATCCTCGTCTTCGATGATGCTGGCGCCGACCTTGCCGTTGAAGCAATGGGTTATGATATCGCCCGGTCCCAGAATCTCCAGCACTTCGTCATAGAGCGCAGGCGGTTCGCCCACATGCACCATCATCGGCAGCTTGAGAATTTTTGCCACCTTCTTGCCGACCTTGACCGGAGTCACACCCCAGGAGCCGGTGATGACATGGCTGGCACGCACCTTCAGGCCGACAATGTGGTCGCGGTTCTCGTTGACGCAGGCGACCGTGCGGTCGAGATCGATGGAGCGGATATCGCTGAGTTCGCTGACGCGGTTGCAGGCGACAAGGCCAATCGAGCCGAGATTGAGGAAAGCCTTGATGCGCTCCTTTGCCGGTTCGATGATATATTCGCGCAGGCCGTGGAAATCCCCTTCACCCGCCGAGCCCGCATCGACGATGGTCGTCACGCCGCGCTCGACACCGCAGATTTGCGGGCGAACCGAGATATCGGTTCCGCCATGCCAGACATGGGCATGCAGGTCGGTCCAGCCGGGCGAGATCCAGGCGCCCTTCATGTCAAGGCGCCTGGCATCGCCGGCGACGTTCAGGGAGGGGCCGAATTCGGCGATTTTTCCGTCCGCACCGATCCAGATATCGATGGTGCCGGAAGGTGTATTGGGGCCAAAGGCAACCGGCTTGACATTGGTCAGCAGCAAACGGCCGTCGGTTGCGGAGGGGGCGGGCATGATCAGAGATCCTTTCTGAGGCGGGGGGCTAGGAGGTCGCGGAAGCCATCGCCGACCATCTGCAGGGAGAGAACGGAGAGGACGATGGCAATGCCGGGAAACAGGGTCATCCAGTCGGCCTGACCGACATATTGCCGCCCTGCGGCAATCATCGTGCCCCAGGTCGGCACTTCAGGGCTGACGCCAAGCCCGAGGAAGGACAGGCCGGCTTCCGCCAGCATGGCATGGGCAAACAGGAACGTTCCCTGGACGAGGATGGGCGAGAGAAGATTGCGCAGGATGTGGCGCGTCAGGATATGCGGCGTCGAAATGCCAAGCGCATGGGCGGCTTCCACGTAGGGCAGTTCGCGGATGACCAGTGTCGAGGCCCGCACCACGCGGGCAAGCCGCGGCGCATAGACGATGCTGAGCGCGATGATCACCGTCGTCAACGACGGACCGAGCGCCGCAACCAGCGCAATGGCAAGCAGGATGTCGGGGAATGCCATCATCGCATCGATCAGCCGGGTGATCGGCGCATCCAGCTTGTGAAAGAAACCGGCGAGAATACCGAGGGTCACGCCGATGAGCGAGGCGAGCACCACCACGGCAAAACCAACCAGCAGCGACAACCGGGCGGAATAGATCGTGCGCGAAAACACGTCGCGCCCGAATTCATCCGTGCCGAAAATCCATTGGGCGCTCGGCGGCTTCAGCCGGTTGACGATCGACAGCTTGTTCGGCGCGTAAGGAGCGATGAGCGGCGCGAGAATGGCAAGCGTGATGAAGATTGCCAGAACGATCAGGCCGAACAGGACGGTCTTGCGCCGCAGGAGAACGCGCAGGAATTTGCGGCGCTCGCTGGCGGGAACGGGTGAAACGATATCGGTCATCAGTAGCGCACCCTTGGATCAACGACGAGGTAAAGCATGTCGATGGCGAAATTGATGAGGACGTAGAGCCCGGCGATGATGAGGAGCGCGCCCTGAATGACGGGGTAATCGCGGCGCAGCACAGCCGAGACGACGAGATTGCCGACACCGGGCAACCCGAACACCGTCTCCGTTACCACCGCACCGGAGATGAGCACGGCGGCTGTCAGGCCAACGACGGTGATGATCGGGATCAGCGCATTCTTGAATGCGTGCTTGAGCACGACACTGCGCTCGACAACACCCTTGGCCCGGGCGGTGCGGATGTAGTCATCGCCCAGCACATCCAGCATCGAAGCGCGGGTAAACCGCATGATCAGCGCCGATGAAACGAGTCCCAGGGCAAGAGCCGGGAAAACGAGATGATACAGCCGCTCGCCCAGCGTCGTGTCCGGTCCGCCATAGCCCGAGACCGGGAAGATGCCGAAGCGGACGGCAAACACCTGCATCAGGATCAGGCCGAGCCAGAAACTCGGAATGCTGGCGGCCAGCATGGCAAGTGCCGTTGCAGCCTGATCGAAGATCGATCCACGCCGGTAGGCGGCATAGACACCAATGGGGATCGCAATGGCACTGGCGATGAGGATCGAGAAAACCGTGAGGAAAAATGTCGGCTCGGCGCGCTGCGCCAATGCCGTCAGCACGGGCTGGTCGAGAAAGATCGACCGTCCGAGATCACCCTGCAGTAACTGGCCGATGAAATAGACGTACTGGACGAGGATGGAGCGGTCGAGCCCGAGCGCTGTCCGCAACTGCGCGATATCGGCAGCGGTTGCTTCCGGTCCGAGCATGACGGCCGCCGGATCGCCGGGCGTGACGCGGACGATGATGAACACGATGGTCACCACCAGAAACATCACGACAATCATGCCGATAAAGCGTTGGAAGATGTAACGGAGCATGGGCCGGTTGGATCCTGCTGCGGGAGCTACGATACGAAGCGACTGGCGGCAGGCGGCTTGCGGCCGCCCGCGCCCGAACGCTTCAGATTACTGCTTGAGCGACACGTTCCAGAAATAGGGCCAGGGCGCCGGGGTAAAGTGCTCCAGCTTGGGCGACTTGGCCGACAGCGCGTTGAAATCGCCGATCTTGATGATCGGCGCTTCCGCATAGATCACCTTCTGAACGTCCGCCCACAACGCGATACGCTTCTTCGGGTCCGTTTCGGCATTGAAGGCATCCACCGCCACCTTGCGGGCCGGTGTATCCCAATTACCGGGCGCACTGGTCGACAGGGCGCCGATCAAGGCAGGCTCCGGCAGGAACGGGCTGTGGCTGATATAAATATCCCAGAGTGCCGGGTCGGCACGGCGCTGCGTCAGCGTTGCCCAGTCGACCACCTGCAGATCGACATTGATCCCGGCGGCCTTCAGATATTCGGCAGCGACCTGTGCCATCTTGTAATGGAACTCATACTGGCGGCTGGTGAGAATACGCACCGGCTTGCCGTCGTAATTGGCTTGCTTCAGAAGCGTCGCCGCCTTTTCGGGATCACCGATATTATAGCCATCCTTGACGCCCGCATCGCTCGCCCAGCTATAGGATGCCGGATAGAACGATCCATTCAGCGCATAGAAGTCCTTGCTGCCGAAAGCGGCGGCCAGCATGTCTTCCACGTTGAGCGCAGCACGGATCGCCAGGCGCATATCCTGGCTCTTGGTCAGGCCCTGCGCCGTGTTCAGCACGAAGACCGGCCAGCCGAAGGGCTTCAGCAGCACCGGCTCGGTGACCTTCTGGCCCTTCAGGCGGTCATAGGCCTCGACAGGCAGACTGTCGGCATAGTCGAACTGGCCGGAAATCGCGCCTTCGACCCGGGTATTGGCATCGGGAACAGGAACGAAACGGATTTCGTCGAGCTACTGGTGGCGGGCGCCGCCATAACCATTCTCGCGCCCTTCCGGAGACTTGTAGCCGTCGAAGCGGACGAGCTGGATATACTGGTCCGCCTTGCGCTCCTTCAGCTTGTAGGGGCCCGTGCCGACCGGGTCGGTCATCGGGTTCTGCTGCTTTTCGCTTGGGAGGATGATTGCTGCGGCATTGTTGAACGCCAGCAGCGACAGCAGTGGTGCATGCGGGGCATTGAGCGTGATGCGGACGGTGGAGGCATCAACCGCGTCAATGGATATGATGAGAGGCGCAACCTGCTTGCCGCGCGAGGCGATCTGGGTCCAGCGCTTCAGCGAGGCGACGACATCGGCGGAATCCATGTCGGTGCCGTCATGGAACTTGACGCCGGTGCGCAGCTTGATCGTGTAGATTTTGCCATCCGCCGAAATCTCCGGCAGGCTTGCCGCCAGCAGCGGGGTCGGGTTCCAGTTTTCATCAAAGGTGTAGAGTGTCTCGAAAATGTGCTGGGAAACAATGCCGACCAGATCGGCCGTCGATGCCATGGCGTCAAGTGTCGGCGGCTCGCCGATGGTCGCGACATTGATGACGCCGCCCTTGGTCTGGGCAAAGGCCGCAGGGCTTAGGGCAACCAGCGCCGAACCCAACAGGAGTGCGAGTTTCAGTGATTTCATGACAGTTCCCTTTGTTATTCTATTATTATGTTATATAATGTTTTATAGTAGAATAAGACCAAATGTATCAGGCGCTGTCAAACAAAAAAGAAAAGGCAGCGCGAGGGGCGCTGCCTTGATCATGCAACCGGTCGGTAATCCGTTCAGATAATGCCGCCGCTGCCACCCGTACTGGCCGGCCGGATTTTTCCGACCTTTTGCCGGTAGCCGCTGGCCCGGTAGGCGGCGATGGGATCTATGGCGCCCCCTGCCCGGCGGCGGGCTTCGGCGAGTATCGGCTCGACATCCGTCCGGGAAGCGCGCTTCAGCGCATCCGATGCCATCAGCGCATCATTGCCGTCCTGATAGCCATCCAGAGCCGCCCGGTCGACCAGCAGGGCCTGCGCATAAGCACGGCGAATCTCATTGGCGCTGGAGATCAGGCTTTCAATCGGGTCGGTCACATTGTGCGACTGATCGATCATATGCGCGGGATGGAAATTCTCGACGCCGCGCTCCTCCGCATCGACCAGCTCGTTGAAAACCAGGAACAGCCGGTACGGATCGATGGAACCCGCATCCAGATCGTCATCGCCATATTTCGAATCGTTGAAGTGGAAGCCGCCCAGTTTCTTGAACTGGATCAGCCGCGACACGATCATCTCGATATTGGTGTTCGGCGCGTGATGGCCGAGATCCACCAGGCAGAAGGCTTTCGGCCCCAGTGTCTGGGCGATCAGATAATTGCTGCCCCAGTCCTGCACCACGGTCGAATAGAAGGCGGGCTCGAACATCTTGTGTTCGGAGAAAATGCGCCAGTCATCCGGCAGCGCCTTGTAGACCTGTGCCATGGCGTCGAGATAGCGCTCGAATGACCGGGCAAAATGGCTCTGACCGGGAAAATTCGATCCATCGCCGATCCATACCGTCAGGGCCTTCGAGCCGATGGCATTACCGATTTCGATGCACTCGATATTGTGCGCGATGGCCTGCTTGCGCGTCGCCGCATCCGCATGGCTGAGCGAGCCGTATTTGTAGGAATGCACCTGATCCGGCGCATCGGAAAAGGTGTTGGAATTCATCGCGTCGAAGCCTAGGCCGAGCGCCTGCGCATGGGCTTTGAGCTGCTGCGGATCAGCCTTGTCCCAGGGGATGTGCAGCGAGACGGTCGGCGTCGCGCGGCTCAGCTGGTGGATGACCGCGCAGTCATCGAGCTTGTCGAAAATGCCGCGCGGTTCGCCCTGCCCCGGAAACCGGGCAAAGCGCGTGCCGCCGGTACCGACGCCCCATGAGGGAACCGCGACGAAGAAATCGGCCACCTTGGCGGTGATCGCCTCGATATCGATGTTGCGGCGGGCAAGATGCGCGCCCAGCGCCTCGAAATCGCTGCTGTGCGCAGCACCGCGCTTATTGTTTTCGGACGCGATCAGATCGCCGGATATTTGCAGTTCAGCCATGATGTCCTCCCCGGACTGCTTTATCGCGTGAAGCTATGCACGTTGCCAGCGTCGACATTGATAATATTGCCCGTCGATTTGGCGGACGCGTCGGAGGCAAGGAAATAGATCGCCTCGGCGATGTCTTCCGGCAGCACGTTGAGCTTGAGCAGCGACCGCTTGCGGTAATGCTCTTCCAGCTCATCCACCTGCAGGTTGGATGAGGCGGCACGCTGTTCGCGCCATTCGCCGTTCCAGATTTTCGAGCCGCGCAGCACCGCATCCGGATTAACGGTGTTGACCCGGATACCGGCTTCCGCCCCCTCCAGCGCGAGGCAGCGGGCGAGGTGGATTTCCGCAGCCTTGGCGGCACAATAGGCACTGGCATTGGGCGAGGCGGCAAGACCGTTTTTCGATGCGACGAAGACAACATTGCCGCCGATCTTCTGCCGCCGGAACAGGCGGAAGGCTTCGCGCGATACAAGGAAATAGCCGGTCGCCAGAATGTCCATGTTGCGGTTCCACATGGCAAGCTCGGTGACCTCTATCGGGGCAGACGAGGCGATGCCAGCATTGGAAACGAGAATATCAATACCACCGAATTCAATCGACGCTTCGGCGAAGCTGGCGATCACCGCCGCTTCATCCGTCACATTGAGCTGCACACCGCGCACCGCATCAGCGCTGTAGCGCGCGGCAAAATCCTGATGGGCGGCCTTCAGGGCCTCCGCATCGATATCCGCAAGGACGACACAGGCGCCCTGCCCGAGCAGCCGTTCTGCCGTGGCGCGGCCGATGCCGCCGGCGCCGCCCGTGACAAAAGCCACCCGGCCCGCCAGGGATTTCGGCTTGGGCATGCGCTGCAGCTTGGCTTCCTCGAGCAGCCAGTATTCGATATCGAAGGCCTCCTGTTCCGGCAGTCCCTGATAGTCCGAGACAGACGACGCGCCGCGCATCACATTGATGGCGTTGACATAGAATTCCCCGGCAATGCGCGCCGTTGCCTTGTCCTTGGCAAAGGACAGCATGCCGACGCCGGGAATGAGGAAGATCACCGGGTTGGGATCGCGCATGGCAGGTGAATTGGCATGCTTGCAGGCGGTGTAGTAGCGGGCCTAATCCGTGCGGTAGGCTTCCAGCGCCGCATCGAGCGCTTCGACAGCGGCGTCCGGATTTGCCGCATCGACATCCAGCACCAGCGGGCGAATTTTCGTGCGCAGGAAATGATCGGGGCAGCTGGTCCCGCGGGCCGCCCGC
>OKVN01000904.1_pt1 | contig 9825 bp, 9 predicted proteins | sample 1606961 | NCBI WGS metagenome assembly OKVN01 (sample SAMN03281020, study PRJEB24777) | human gut metagenome | isolation source: fecal sample PR170 from 1 month old male Malay infant, vaginal delivered... | place: Singapore | collected 2005-12-29 | reverse complement strand
TTCCTCTGCTGTAAATGTTCGTCTCATTCAAAAAACCTCCGCAACCCCATGTTTTCACATAACTGTTGCGTTGACCAATTGAATCTACAACCGCGCTCTTGATGTCAGACTCCCTGAACAGTTCTCGTTAATCGAGAAACTCAGAGCGCAGTATCCTGTGGTCACACTCTGCCAGGTGTTCGGGGTTCATCGCAGCAGCTACAAATACTGGGTGAAAAGCCCCGAAAAGCCAGACGGCAAGCGGGCTATATTACGTAGCCAGGTTCTGGAGCTGCATAACATTAGCCATGGCTCTGCTGGCGCGAGGAGTATCGCCATTATGGCAACCCTGAGAGGTTTCAGAATGGGACGCTGGCTTGCCGGCAGACTCATGAAAGAACTGGGACTGGTTAGTTGTCAGCAACCCACCCACTTTCTCGATTTGTTCGCCAGGAAACCGGTAGGCTGGGCAATGTCATTCTCACCGGACAGCAAGCTAACCATCAAAGCGCTGGAAATGGCGTGGGAAACCCGAGGTAAACCAGCGGGAGTAATGTTCCCCAGTGACCAGGGTAGCCACTACACAAGCAGGCAGTTCCGGCAGTTATTGTGGCGTTACCGGATCAGGCAAAGTATGAGCCGACGCGGAAACTGCTGGGATAACAGCCCGATGGAACGCTTCTTCAGAAGTCTGAAAAACGAGTGGGTGCCAGTGACAGGCTATATAAACTTTAGCGAAGCAGCTCATGCGATCACAGACTATATCGTCGGGTATTACAGTTCGGTAAGGCCGCATGACTATAACGGTGAGTTACCCCCAAACGAATCGGAAAACCGATACTGGAAAAACTCTAAAGCCGTGGTCAGTTTTGGTTGACCACTTCAATGTTCGTCCCACCAAAAACCGATGCAGGTGATCGAGTTATCACGCTACTAAAGCCAGCACTAGAGGCCTTGAAGGCACAGCGTACACTGACTTCGTTACAGCCCAAAACCGAGATTGTTTTTCATCACCGCGAATATGGTGCGATGGAATATCAAAACCTGCGATTTGTTTTCATGCCCAGGATGCGCAAGGGCAAACAGAAAGACTACTACTCTTTATCGAGTATCGGCTCCAGATTTAACGCAGCTGTAAAACGTGCTGGTATTCGCCGCCGGAATCCGTACCATACGCGGCATACTTTTGCCTGCTGGCTTTTATCTGCCGGCGCTAACCCGTCTTTCATAGCCAGCCAGATGGGGCATGAAAACGCGCAAATGGTTTATGAAGTCTACGGTGCGTGGATTGAAGAAATGAATGGCGAACAGGTGCTGATGCTTAACAATAAGCTGGCACGCTGAAAAATTTTTGCCCCTATTATGCCCCTATCGGCTCCGAAGGTAGCAATAAATGCAAGAAAATCAATCAAATACAAAGAAAGAACAATACAACCTGAATAAACTGCAAAAGCGACTGCGCCGTAACGTGGGCGAAGCCATTGCAGACTTCAACATGATTGAAGAAGGCGATCGCATCATGGTCTGCCTGTCGGGCGGTAAAGACAGCTACACCATGCTGGAGATCCTGCGTAATCTACAGCAAAGCGCACCGGTGAACTTTTCCCTGGTCGCGGTTAACCTCGATCAGAAACAACCTGGCTTCCCGGAGCATATCCTGCCGGAGTACCTTGATAACCTGGGCGTTGAGTACAAAATCGTAGAAGAGAATACCTACGGCATTGTTAAAGAGAAGATCCCAGAGGGCAAAACGACCTGCTCGCTCTGCTCACGTTTGCGTCGCGGCATTCTGTACCGCACCGCAACCGAACTGGGTGCCACCAAGATTGCGCTTGGCCATCACCGGGACGACATTCTGCAAACGCTGTTTCTGAATATGTTCTACGGCGGCAAAATGAAGGGAATGCCACCGAAGCTGATGAGCGACGACGGCAAACACATCGTCATCCGCCCGCTGGCCTACTGCCGCGAGAAAGACATTGAGCGTTTCTCTCAGGCCAAAGCCTTCCCTATCATTCCGTGCAATCTGTGCGGCTCACAGCCGAACCTGCAACGTCAGGTCATTGGCGACATGCTGCGTGACTGGGATAAACGCTATCCGGGCCGCATCGAAACCATGTTCAGCGCCATGCAGAACGTGGTGCCTTCGCACCTCGCCGACGTTGAACTGTTCGATTTCAAAGGGATTAACCACGGTTCAGAAGTGGTGAATGGCGGGGATCTGGCGTTTGATCGCGAAGAGATCCCGATGCAGCCTGCTGGCTGGCAGCCAGAGGAAGAGGATGCGCAATTCGATGAACTGCGCCTGAACGTGGTAGAAGTCAAGTAACCTGGCAGCGTCTCAGATATCGTTTCTGAGACGCGTTTTAAGCTTACTTCAGCAGTCGAACGCGGCAGGTTTTCCCTTTAATCTTCCCGCCCTGCAACTGTTTCCAGGCCTTATGCGCAACCGACTGGCGAACCGCTACGTAGACATGCGCAGGATGGACCGTGATCTTGCCAATATCTGTCCCGTCGAGACCGATATCCCCTGTTAACGCCCCCAGAACGTCACCGGGACGCATTTTGGCCTTTTTACCGCCGTCGATGCACAGGGTGGCCATTTCCGCCGCCAGCGGAGCGATGCTGATATTACCTGGGGTATTCACCCAGTTGAGTTTCAGTTGCAGCATTTCCGAAAGAATATTAGCGCGCTGCGCCTCTTCAGGTGCGCAGAAGCTGATGGCGAGACCACTGTTACCCGCACGCGCAGTACGCCCGATGCGGTGGACATGCACTTCCGGATCCCATGCCAGTTCGAAATTCACCACCAGCTCAAGCGATTTAATATCCAGGCCACGGGCCGCCACATCCGTTGCAACCAGCACGCGAGCGCTGCCGTTAGCGAAACGCACCAGCGTCTGATCGCGATCGCGCTGTTCCAGATCACCATGCAGCGATAATGCGCTCTGCCCGGCATCATTCAGGGCATCGCACACCGCCTGACAGTCTTTTTTGGTGTTACAGAACACCACGCAGGACGCTGGCTGGTGTTGGCTCAGCAATTTTTGTAGCAGTGGAATTTTGCCCTGCTGCGATGTCTCGAAGAACTGCTGCTCAATCGCCGGCAACGCATCGACAGTATCGATTTCAATGGTCAGCGGGTTCTTCTGCACGCGCCCGCTGATCGCCGCAATCGCCTCAGGCCAGGTGGCAGAAAAGAGCAGCGTCTGACGCGTGGCTGGCGCAAAGCGGATCACTTCGTCAATCGCATCGCTGAAGCCCATATCCAGCATGCGGTCAGCTTCATCCATCACCAGCGTTTGCAGTGCATCGAGTGAAACGGTGCCTTTTTGCAGGTGATCGAGCAGACGGCCCGGCGTTGCCACAATGATATGCGGCGCGTGCTGAAGGGAATCGCGCTGCGCACCAAACGGTTGCCCGCCGCAGAGCGTTAAAATTTTAGTGTTAGGCAAAAAACGCGCCAGACGACGCAGCTCACCCGCGACCTGGTCGGCCAGCTCGCGCGTCGGGCAGAGTATCAGGGACTGAGTCTGAAACAGGGTTGCATCAATGTGTTGTAACAGGCCTAGCCCGAATGCAGCCGTTTTTCCACTGCCAGTTTTCGCCTGCACGCGCACGTCACGGCCTTCAAGGATAGCCGGCAGCGCGGCGGCCTGGACAGGGGTCATAGTGAGGTAGCCCAACTCATTCAGGTTAGCCAGTTGGGCTTCAGGCAGAACGTTCAGCGTGGAAAAAGCGGTCACAATATACTCTCGTAGTAATGATTGCAGTCAGATGGCGCGTATCCTCGCAGATCTGCGCTAACGATGCGACAATTTAATCGGTTCTTCATCGGGCGGCGGATCCGGCATCGGCTGCGGACGTGGGACAGGATCGGGTATCGGCGTCGGATCGGTGGGCACCGGATCGGACTGCCAGGTGTTCAGGCGTTGCAGGGCAAGTAGAATACTCATCTTTTCCTCCAGATTAGGGTGCTGACCCCTAAAGGGTAGACGCAGATAATCAGGAGGCAAAAAAAAGCCGACTATGAAGTCGGCGTCGTACGAATCAATTGTGCTATGCAGTAATTCAAAAAAAGGAAGTAAGACAATATGGAGCGCAACGCCCATCGCTTGACGTTGCATTCACCTGCGGGAGTAATATTGCACCTAACATGGTCGGAGTTTATTGACTTCGCTCAATTAAAATGTCGTTTTGAAGCCGACTCTGCCTCAGAAAAGCGTAAATTTACAGCCATTTACTACGATGCAACCACCATGCAACACCCCCAATCAAAACAACTAACATGACGCAAAACGTGGTGAAGCCATAGTGATATTCACCGCCGGGGATCCCTCCGAGGTTTACGCCAAACAACCCCGTCAGGAAGGTACTCGGTAAAAAGACCATCGCCATCAGCGACATGGTGTACGTTCTTCTGGCTAACGACTCCTGCATCACCTGGGCTATCTCATCCGCCATGACTGCCGTTCTGGCAATACATGAGTCAATCTCGTCCAAACCACGTCCGAGCCGGTCAGCGATATCCTGCATTCTGCGGCGCTGATCGTCGTTCATCCAGCTCATGCGTTCGCTGGCCAGCCGCGCATAAACGTCGCGCTGGGGGGTCATATAGCGGCGCATCACGATGAGCTGCTTACGCAGCAACGCCAGAAACCCACGTGGGGGAATTTGCTGATCGAGCAGGTTATCTTCCAGATCGATGATTTTATCGTGAAGTTCTTCTATAAACTCGCTGGCATGATCGGTCAGCGCATCACACACATCCACCAGCCAGCTGCCGCAATCCGTAGGCCCCGTGCCCTCTTTCAGATCGTTAATGACGTCATCCAGCGCCAGCACTTTTCGCTGGCGGGTGGAAACAATCAGCCGTTCATCCATATAAACACGCATGGCCACCAGCTGATCCGGACGCTCATCCGTACTGCCGTTTATACAACGCAGCGTAATTAACGTCCCCTCACCCATCCGGCTGACGCGGGGTCTGAGACTTTCTCCCGCCAGCGCATCCCGAACGTTGTTGGGCAATAGCGGCGTGGACGCGAGCCACTCGGCGCTGTCCGGGTGCGTGTAGTTGAGGTGCAGCCAGCATGGATGTTCGTTGTCGATATGATCCTGATCTTCAAGCGGCCTTGCGCCGCCACGTCCATCAAACACCCATGCAAAAACTGCGTCAGGTACGTTAACCTCAGACCCTTTGATGCTCTCCACAGCGCCTCCACCGTTTTATCTCTTTCGGTGTCAGTCTAGCTTTCGCCGAGGGTTAAGCAATAATTATGTGAGGCATCGTCCTGAATACGCTCAGGAATTCACCGCCCATTCGCGGCTTCTTAACGCATTGTCAGCCTGGAGCTCATTTTCCAGACGGAAATTACGTGTTCGTGTCTGGAGCTCAATCACCTGATTGCGCAGCACATCTGACGATCCATTGAGTTCTTCAACCATCGACACGTTGCTCTGCGTTACGCGTTCAAGCTCAGACAATGCCTGCGTAATTTGTGAAATACCTTTTTCCTGTTCTGATGTTGAGGCGGAAATTTCATCCATCAGTCTGCTCACATTGCCCGAACCGGTAACAATGTCATGCATGTTTTTTTCGGCTTCAGAGACCACGTTAACGCCCTGCGTCACGTTATGGCTGGTGACTTCAATCAATGACTTAATATTTTTTGCCGCTTCGGCGCTACGATGCGCCAGGCTTCTCACTTCACCCGCGACCACAGAAAACCCTTTACCATGGTCGCCCGCTCTTGCCGCTTCAACGGCGGCGTTAAGCGCCAGAATATTGGTCTGAAAAGCGATACCGTCAATCAGCGAGATAATCTCTGTCATTTGCTGGGCGCAGTCGGTAATCGACTGCATATTGTTCGCGACCTGCCCCATTAACTCTCCGCCTTTACGCGCCTGCAACGTCGCGAGATTCGCCTGTTCGCTGGCTAAACGGGTATTGTCGGCATTATTTTTTGTACTTGCAGCCATCTCTTCCATGCTGGCTGCCGTTTGCACCAGCGAAGCTGACTGCTGTTCTGTTTTGACGGAAAGCTGCGCGCTGCGTGAAGAGAGTTGATCTGACAGGGTCATCGCAGTTTGCGAGGAGGCGCGGATCTCACGGACCAGCGTTGCAATGTTGCTGGAGAGACTATTAATCCCCGGGATCAGACGTCCCGCACAGTTGTTGCCAAATTCAGGTATCGACACGCCAAGTTTGCCTGACGTCACTTCTTCAATACTTTTTTTCACCGTATTGATCGGCGTCACAAGATATTTTGTCATGTACGCCCAAAGCAAAAATAAGGCGATGAATTGTACAATTATGACTGCAATAAAAAGCGAAGAATTTCGTGAAAATAGCGCTATAACTCCATCACTTACCAAAAATACACATAAAAGGAAATAGACAATGAAGGTTCTGACACTAATATTTCTTAGCATACGTTTTCCTGGGGCATTATATTTTGGTTGGCATTAAGGGTTATAGCATTGCCATACGAATTTGTCCTCACGTTCGTCGCTGGTTTGTTGTTTTGCAGTTTGATATGTGCAGTTTTACTTAAGGCGGATAAAAAGCATGTGTTACGGTAAATATCTGGCTTGTCGTTTGGTTACTGATACTCCTTCAATAACGGTTATTATATATTTAAGGAGAGATACTGTAGGGTGCCGATGTTTAGTGGTGCTTAATAAGTTAACGTAGTTAATATATATTAACTACGTTATTGCACGCCCCTCCCGTTAGGGTGGCTGACGTTCAGGCCAGACAGTCGATAGCCTGGAAAAAACAGTCCTCAGTCATGAGAATATTCTCTTTTGCACTTTGATGCCCGCGACGAATATACCAGCCTGTTTCAGGCGCCATGCTTAAATGGAATATCCTCGCCCCCGACAGACTATCGGGGACATTAATACTCATCGTCACACACCCCTTCTCCGACCCCCTGATCACCTGTTCTGGCATAATGGTGACGCTGCGATCCCCATTTTGCAAAATGATCGTCGTAATAGCATAACGACATATACCGCTACTAAGGCTGTAGCCAACCGTACTTAAATCGGTGATATGTTTTTTAGATAAAAATATTTCAATACCAGAACCTTCAAACCATGTAATGATTTGCTGCGCAAGATCCTCCATCCGCTCACAAAACGCCCTGACTTCGGCCTCAGCCGTATTAACATAGATCGGTTTGTCCCCGATACTCTGTTGCACTTTCTTAAAAAAACGCTCTCTTGCTGACATGTCAACTCCGTGTTTTTCGCCAGTCTCATTATTCTTTTTGGTGCTTCAGCAGAGCATAGCTGGCAATCAACTGCTGAAGATGCTGTTCGGTCTGCTTTAGCTGCGCTGCTGACAGGGGTTGCCCGGCAGGTAAAATGGAAAGCAGACGAAGCTGCTCCTCAAGCGGAACGGTATGGCTGAAGGACTGCGACATGGCAAACACGGCTGATTTCAGTTCACTCACCGTCATGTACTTCCCCTTCTGTTCATCCAGCGCGTTCAGCCTGTTCGTCAACTGCTGTAACTGCGTCATCCCCTGATGCCAGCCATTCAGATCTGACTCTGCAAGCCCGGCAACGCTAATCTGCGTGTGCCACTGTTGCGCCAGGGATTTGGCCTCTTCAGGCCACAGCGTCAGCGCCTGCTGCACCAGACGGTCGCCGTAGCTTACTGCCCAGTCTGGTTTCAGATGTAAAAGCTGCGCTAACATCTGCTGTGTCTTACTGATCCCCGGTTCAGGTGGCGGTGGCGTTTGTTGCAGCGCCTGCAACTGTGCTGTAGAGAGTCCTTCAGGTATAGGAGCCAGGGACGCGGCCAGCTGCATTTTCGCCGAATCTGGCGCATGCATCATCTGCCATGCCACTGCGACAACACTGGCAGCCACCAGCATGGACAACATACCCGCAGCAAATGGCTTCCACTGCTTCAGGGATACAGGAGGCTCTTTATTCAGCAACGGCTCAGGCTGAACCACATAAACCCATTTACAACGCTCTGTCGGTTCTGTGAGGTGGAGTTCAGCGGCCCCCACCGCGTTACCCGGCAGACTTACGCCCGTATTTTCGCTGTTTTCCAGACGCACTGCTGCGTTCTGCATCATCGAGCGCAGGGCATCAAGCTGAGCAGCATGCTTAAGTTCGAGGCGCTGCAACATGTCACTCAGAGCCTTCAGATTCTCCTCAGCCTGATAAAGCTGCCCTAAATCGGCATGCGTCAACGTCAGCGTTCTCATCACCTGTTGCAGGCGTTTGCTCAGTGCGCTGAGGATTTCAACTCGCGCATGAACAGGCTGTGGCCAGAGGCTACCCCACTGACGGACGACCAGGGCAGCCAGTAGCGCCAGCCCTTCATTCATGCCGTAGAGTCCGGCAAGATGCGTGCGGGCGAGCGTATACCAGGCAGCCGTTTGTAGCTCCACACCGTTATGCTCGAACAGTGACAGACAGAGCGTTTCCGCATGTTGCCAGTTAACATCCGGGCGTGCCGGATGGGTGAGCTTGTTCATTTCGTCGCGCAAGGCAGCGTAATCCGCAAGCGTGCGCGGATCCCCGCCGGTTTTAAGTTGGCGTTCAGAATTTATTGTCATAACTGTTTTAACCTGAGTAATAACTAGATGGCGGCTCGTGCATCGAGGTATTGCTGTTGTTTCAGATGACGGATTAATACCCTGCCCTCGGGCATAAATTCCGTGCCGTAGCGCACCAGCCCGACCCCCTTCAGCTCCGCATCAATGGCGTAGCGGAGTTCACCGGGCTGAATCTGTTCCTGCATCACCACATTAATCCGGCTCAGGCGCGGCTCGTATTTCAGCAACACAGCCGACAGTGTGGTGATCAGCTGGTGGGCGGTCCCGGGCATTCCCTGGAGGATTTTTGTCATATCCGGCAGGCCGTAGTCCGGCAGGTGAGCCAGCGTACCGGCGCGGCAGTTGAGTACCCGCTGCATATTATCGAGTACCGATAAAATCACCTGATTCTGTTCGCTGACCTGGTTGAGGCTCAGGCCTCCTGAGAAATTACCGCTCAGCATTTCATAAAGCGATGGCGTGTTGTGTCCCTGTGGCATCAGTCATTATATGAACACATTCCGTTTGCAAAGCATCCATTGTTTAGACATTGACGGGTAGGGTTCAGCATCATTCCTGGCTTATTTGCAGCTATAACGCTGCCAGCCCTAATGTAATTCGCTGACTCCCCCCTTATTTCCTTTGCGGCTTTAAGCCCAGTGACTGATTCAGGTGTAGTGAGTCCTGGTCTTACCTGTCTTTGTCATTACACTGGCCGCCAGAGCAACCTTTCAGTATTCACCCATTTGTTAAGAGTTTATATTCATCCGTATCAGCGATTAGTATGACCGGATACTGATATGATCCTTACCGTACTTATGGTAATAAGTCGCTATAGCCCATCCTATTTCATTGCCTTAATCGCGTTTCCAGGTCAATTCTGACCAAGGGGGCGGAGGGGATTGGCATTTTAAACGTTAAGCACACTCTGGAATTTTCCATCCAGCCCACCCTTCACTTGTTGGATACATTGCATATTGCCCGTGCCATTCTGGTGCAACCGAATCAGAGAACTGAGCTTGCCAAAAGTGCCATGCAGAGCTTTTTATTTTATTCCCATTGGAATCATATACAACAAAAAAAGATTGGTTGGAAAACAACCGTAACACTCTCCCGATACCACCATATGGTCGATAGTCAGGAATATAAGTAGTCTGACCTGCCCCCACGATTAGATACAACACTCAGTTAGTAACGTCGGAATCTTCATTCTCAGAATGACCCTTTCTCCAGCCCGCTGCAAATTCAGACGGTGTCTGATAATTCAGCGTGGAGTGCGGGC
>OKVN01000899.1_pt1 | contig 9890 bp, 7 predicted proteins | sample 1606961 | NCBI WGS metagenome assembly OKVN01 (sample SAMN03281020, study PRJEB24777) | human gut metagenome | isolation source: fecal sample PR170 from 1 month old male Malay infant, vaginal delivered... | place: Singapore | collected 2005-12-29 | reverse complement strand
ATTCTATGAAAAACAAAGAGATAAGTGGTTGAAAACGAATGACATCGTAATGGTACAATCTGGACATGTTGGTCACACAGCTGTTATTCCAAAAGAATTAAATAATACAGCAGCCCACGCATTGATAGTTTTTACTGATTACAAAAAAGAAGTAAATCCGTATTTTTTAAATTATCAATTTCAATCTAGTAGTAAGAGAAAAGAGCTTGATTTAATTTCTACTGGTAATACTATCAAACATATTTTAGCTTCAGAGATGAAAAGCTTTAAGATGGACTTTCCTACAGTTGAAGAACAATCCGCCATCGGCTCCCTTTTCCGCACCCTTGACGACCTTCTGACTAGCTACAAGAATAATCTTGCTAACTACCAATCTCTTAAGGCGACCATGCTCTCCAAGATGTTCCCAAAAGGTGGACAGGCGGTTCCTGAAATTCGTTTAGATGGTTTTAAAGGTGAGTGGGAAATGAAGAAATTAGGTAGTTTAGGCTCTGTTGCTATGAATAAACGTATTTTTAAAGATGAAACTAGCGACTATGGTGATATTCCTTTCTATAAGATTGGAACATTTGGAGGAACTGCCGATTCTTTTATCACAAAAGAAAAATTCAAAGAGTATAAAGAAAAATATCCTTATCCTGAAATAGGCGATATCCTTATATCTGCATCTGGCAGTATTGGTAGAACTGTTGTATACAATGGTGAAGATGCTTATTATCAAGACTCAAATATAGTATGGTTAAAGCATGATCAGCAATTAGATAATTCATATTTGAAACAATATTATGGAATAATAAAATGGTCTGGAATTGAGGGAACAACAATAAAACGACTATACAATAAGAATATATTAGAAACGAAAATCTTTTTACCTCCGAGTGTAGCTGAACAACAAGCTATCGGCGCCTATTTCTCTAATCTCGATAACCTCATCGCTGCTCACCAAGAAAAAATTTCTCAGCTTGAGACTCTGAAAAAGAGACTCTTAAAAGATATGTTTATCTAACCTTCAAAATTATCCTTATCAGCATCCATAAGCACATCCTTTTTCGAATAATATAAGTGAATCCCTTTGATCCTTTCAAAGGGTGCTCCTTAGTATTTAATAACTTAAAAGTATTTACTTTTAATAACTTTGGAGTTATAATGAATTCGAAAAGAGGTTGCTTTGTGCACGCTATTTATTTTTATAAGGACAAACAGGGGAATCAACCGGTCTTGGACTACATGAGGGAGTTAGCTCGTCGTGATAGCAAGGACAGCCGGATCAAACTCAACAAGCTCAACGACTATATTGAACTTTTGAGCCAGCATGGAACCCGTGCTGGCCAACCCTACATCAAGCATCTGGATGCGGAAATCTGGGAGTTGAGACCCTTGCGGGATCGGATTTTATTCGTGGCTTGGCTAGATGGGAGCTTTGTCTTATTACATCATTTTGTTAAAAAGACGCAAAAGACACCTAAACGAGAGATCGAGAAAGCCAAGCGGGAGTTGCAAGATTTGAAGGAATGAGGGCTAAGAGATGAAGAATAGTGCCATCGGTAGCAATTGGAAAGATGTGAGAGCAGAGCTCTTCACCAAGGAAGAAATCCTAGAAAGTGATCTCCGGGTCGCGATTATGACTGAGCTGATCGAGGCTCGGCATGAAAAGGGCATTAGCCAAAAGAAACTAGAAGAACTCAGTGGAGTCAGTCAACCGGTCATCGCTAGGATGGAGACAGGAAAGACCAGCCCTCAATTGGACACGGTCTTGAAAGTCTTAGCCAGTCTGGGCAAGACCCTCGCTGTCGTCCCACTGGAACAAGAAAAGGTCTAAAAGAAATCAGAAAGAATTACTATGGAAACAACACAAACCTCCCAGTCGCTTTATCAAGCTCTGTGGAACTCAGCGGATGTGCTCCGCTCTAAGATGGATGCTAACGATTACAAGTCTTATCTCTTGGGCATGGTCTTTTACAAGTATTTGTCAGACAAGATGCTCTTTTTCGTGGCAGAGACCATGGAGGAGGAGACAGAAAGCTTGGAAGAGGCACTGGCAGTCTATCGTAAATACTACGAGGACGAGGAAACTCACGAGGACCTTTTGGCGGTCATCACTGATGAGATGAGCTATGCCATTCATCCTGACTTGACCTTTACGGCCTTGGTGGAGCGAGTGAACGATGGAAGCTTTCAGCTAGAGGACTTGGCCCAGGGCTTCCGTGATATTGAGCAGAGTGACGAGCTCTATGAAAACCTTTTTGAAGATATCGACCTCTACTCTAAGAAACTTGGGGCGACTCCTCAAAAGCAAAACCAAACGGTTGCGGCTGTGATGAAAGAGTTGGCAGTCCTAGATGTGGCTGGTCATGCTGGTGATATGCTTGGTGATGCTTACGAGTACTTGATTGGTCAGTTTGCGACGGATTCGGGTAAGAAAGCTGGTGAGTTCTATACACCGCAACCTGTTGCCAAGCTCATGACCCAGATTGCCTTTTTAGGTCGTGAGGACAAGCAAGGCTTTACCCTTTACGATGCGACTATGGGGTCAGGCTCGCTCTTGCTTAACGCCAAACGCTATTCACGTCAACCACAGACCGTGGTTTACTTTGGTCAAGAGTTGAATACCTCAACTTATAACCTGGCACGTATGAACATGATTCTGCATGGTGTGCCGATTGAAAACCAGTTTTTACATAACGCTGATACCTTGGATGAGGATTGGCCAACTCAAGAGCCGACTAACTTTGACGGTGTTCTCATGAACCCACCTTATTCAGCCAAGTGGTCTGCCAGCTCAGGTTTCATGGATGATCCTCGATTCTCACCATTTGGGAAACTGGCACCTAAGTCTAAGGCTGATTTTGCCTTCCTCTTGCATGGTTACTATCACTTGAAACAAGACAATGGTGTTATGGCTATTGTCCTACCTCATGGGGTACTCTTCCGTGGTAATGCTGAAGGGACTATTCGTAAGGCTTTGTTAGAAGAAGGTGCCATTGATACAGTTATCGGTCTACCTGCTAATATCTTCTTTAACACCAGTATTCCAACGACGGTTATCATTCTCAAAAAGAACCGCACCAATCGTGATGTTTACTTTATCGATGCCTCTAAAGAGTTTGATAAGGGGAAAAATCAGAACATCATGACGGATGCCCATATTGAGAAGATTCTCGATGCCTATAAGAGCCGTGAGGATATGGACAAGTTCGCCCATCTGGCTAGCTTTGAAGAGATTGTGGAAAATGACTACAACCTTAATATTCCTCGTTATGTAGATACCTTTGAGGAAGAAGAAGTGGAGCCCTTGACCGATATTGTGGCTAAGATTAATCAGACTAATGCGACGATTGAAAGTCAGACAGCCTCCCTTCTCGACATGCTTGGCCAGCTTCATGGAACGACACCAGAAGCAGATGAAGAAGTTAAGGCTTTTGTGGAAGCATTTAAGGGGTAGTTTATTAGTTAAATGATAAAAGAAGGATCAGTCAAATGAAGTTTTGACTGGTCTTTTTTCTATGAATTTGATAATATTAAATTACCAAAAAGGTAATTTAAATCGAACAGAAAGGGATCTATGAAGCTTATCTATACAAACAAAACTGTTAAAAAGCAGTGCACAGAGCTGAGACATGCAAAAAAGGATTTTTCGGATAAGGTTGCTGTAAAGTTACATCAGTTGATTAACTTTTTGGAAGCAGCGGATTCTTTGGCCAGTGTGACGGCTTTTCCCAAGTATCATTTTCACCAACTAAAGGGAAAGAGACAGGGACAGTTTGCTTTGGATATAGATGGTCGGAAGAGTTCCTATCGTTTGATTGTAGGATTTCGTGAGGAGGATTTAGAAAAGGTATTTCCTAGTCCAGTTGAAATCGAAATCTTAAAAATTGAGGAGGTTAGCAATCATTATGAGTAAGAAAGTTGTCGAGTACAAAGACTTGGTTGCTTTTCATCCAGGTCAGTATGTTGAAGACTTAATTGAGGACTATAACGTAACTCAGAAAGAATTTGCGGAGCGCTTGGGAGTTTCTGCCAAGACTGTAAGCAAGCTAGTTAATGCTGAGGAGTCTATTAGTAAGGAGACAGCTCATAAGTTAGCCAAGTTAAGTGGTGTTTCTATGCAGACTTGGCTCAACCTTCAAAACATTTATGATGTGAAAGTGGCTGAAATTGTAGAACAAAGAGAGCTTGATCAGGGTCGCGAGAAGGAAATCTGTGATATGATTGACTTTAAGTATTTTAAACAAAAAGGCTACGTTTCAGAGAAGCGCTATAGTATCGGTGAAAAGATTACAGAGCTTCGGAAAATTCTGGAGGTATCGAGTTTAGAATATCTCGTGACTTTTAACCATTTAGTGAGTTATCGTAATACACGTGACTTTACCGAAAAGAGTATCGTTAATTCCAATATCATGTTAGAGTTAGCATCTAAAAAAGCTCGTAATAAAACGACCACGAAGCTTAATCGCAGAAAGTTAGAGAAAAGCTTACCAACTTTAAGAGACTTGACAAGACAAGATCCAAAGGATTTTGCTCAAGAGTTGACCGATATCTTGCTAGAGTGTGGGGTTGTCCTAGTGGGCCTTCCTGCTTTAGCAAATGCCAATTTAAATGGTGCAACAAAGAAATTTGGAAACGGTAGTGTCTTGTTGTTATTAACTGATCGTAATAAAGCATCAGATATTTTTTGGTTTTCACTTTTCCATGAAATTGGCCATATTCTGCAGAATGACTTTTCATCTGATGATGGAGGTAGTGACTCTTATCGACGTTCTGAGGAGCTAGCAGACCAGTTTGCAAAAGATTTACTAATTTCCCCTCAAGACTATCAAAGATTCATAGATGGGGCTTGCTTTGATAAACAAGCGATTAAGAAATTTGCTGATGAGATTGGCATTCATCCTAGCATTGTTTTAGGTCGCTTGCAGAATGATGAGTATTTGGGTTATGATCAATTTAGAGACTTGAAAGTGAACTATTATTTAGTTTCTTAATGGATCTTATAGTGCAATCAAAGGCTTTTTCCGAATAATAGAAGTAGAGGGGACAACCCTCTATTTTTTACTAAGGAGAAGTAGATGGAAAAAAGACATAAGCATGTCTCACCGACCTTGGATATTATGGCTAAGAAGATTTTCAGCCTGCCTGAGGTGACGGTGGCATTTATTCGAGATATTTTGGAGTTGGATGTTGTGGATGCTCAGATTTTGGAGGGAACACAGCTTCACAAGAAGGACTTTGATGAGGATGAGCTCTTTTCAACCTCGGTGGATGTTCGAGCCAAGTTGAATGATGGAACTGAGGTTATCATTGAGATTCAGGTGCGTAAGCAGCATTATTTTCTCAATCGTTTTCATTATTATTTGGCTAACCAGCTAGTAGAAAATGTGCAACAATTACGCCAACAAGGGCAGACGCATAAGATGTATGAGCAGATGGAGCCGGTTTATGGCATAGCTATCTTGGAAAAGACCTTGTTGCCAGATGAGGAGTCACCGATTAATACTTATTGGATGGCCAATAGTCGGACGGGTAGTCCTTTGAATGCTTACTATAAGGATGGGAAACAGCAGAACCTTCTTCAGATTGCCTTTTTAGAGTTGGATAAGTATAATAAAGATAAGCATATCAGGGATGAAGGGCGGCAGTGGCTAGAGTTTTTTGGAAATCTCCCATTTTCAATGACACCTAGTCACGCGGTCACGCATGCCGATTCATTACTGGATTCATCCAGCTGGACACAGGAGGAAAAGGCGATGATTGATGAACGCATACGTATTCAAGAAAATTATGACATGACCATGGAAACAGCAATTGATGAAGCGCGTGAAGAAGGCATAGAGAAAGGGTTAGAGCAGGGACTAGAGCGTGGACTTAAACAAGGGTTGGAACGAGGTCGTCATGAGGAGCGTTTAGAGTTGATTCATAAGATGCTCTCAAAAGGCTTATCTCTAGAAGTGGTATCAGATGTGACTGGTCTGTCGCTTGAAGAATTAGAGGGATTGTTATCGTAAAATCTAGTTAGGTTAGTTATTTTTTTGAAAAATCAGAGACAGATTATTGTCTCTTTTTTTATTTTTGGGTGTTTAACATTTGTAATACTAAAACATTCGGAAAATAATACTTTGAAGCATAAAATTAAAAAAGACTGTCAAACGTTTGAAAGAAATCTGAGAAAACAGATTTAAAACATTTTGATCGTTTTGGCTGATAACTCTTGCTAAATAAGCCTTTATGGAAATTTAGAGTCTTTTCTTTCTTACACGTGAAAGAAATCACCTTTTTGTGCGACATTTTTAGACTATAATTTAGAAATGAATAACTGAACTTTCTAATATGACATTTTTGTTAAGGCCTTGTTAAAATGGATTACTTAGCCTTTTATTTTGTGTTCTCATGACTTATAATTTGTTTTGGTTTGTTTTGGATTAAAGAAACAACAGCATCATTAAGTACATCAAATATTTAAGAGTCTCTGTTTTTAGTTCGAGAATAGCTTAAAACTAAAATGGAGAGATTGTGAAAAAAAGTATCGGGAGAATTAACTTGTTTAGAGAAAGTAAAACAAAACCAAAGTACAGCATCCGAAAATATTCCATTGGGGCAGCATCGGCTTTGATTGGCTTCATGGCCCTTGCCAATGGGCAAGCAGTTCAGGCTGACGAGGCACAATCGATTAGTGACTTGACTGATGCTTCAAATCAAGCGCAGGCCCCTCAAGCGGTTTCAACAGCTCAGTTGGCGACTTCAGAGCTAGCATCAGAGAGTGTGCAAGCTTCTCAGCCTGCCAATATTATGCCGTCTCAACCTCAGGTAAGGACTGTTCAAGCAGCTGAGCAGACTCCGACCATCGATCAAGTGATTGAGACAGGCACCTCTCAAAATCAAGGAACGTCAGCAAATGTCTTAACCAATGCGACTGAGGGTCAAGGACAAGGCAAGGAGTATAACACAGATGCCTACGGTGCCAAAATGCCTTACACGACTCATGAAGCAGAAAATGCGACTATCGAAAATGGAGCTACAATCCAACAGTCAACTGACATGGAATCTACGGCCGTGGAAGCGACGAACCAAACTTATGTCGAGCTTCCTAAAAAAGATGCAGCAGTTACTTTCAATGTCACCGAGCCAGCCAATGCTTTGAATGTGCGTTATACAATACCTGATGGTGCATCAGGTCAGTTGGATGTGCAGGTTAATGGTTCAAGCGTTGGTAATCTTGATTTGTCATCTCACTCAGCATGGCAGTACCTTAAAGGTGACCACGAATATGATCAAGTCGTTGATGGATCAAGTGCACGCTTCCGTTTTGATGAGACACGTCTTCTCCTCAAGGACATCCAATTGAAATCTGGTGATAAGATTTCTTTGGTTAAGAAGAAAGATGACAATGTCCCTTATGGTATTGATTTTATTGAGCTAGAACAGGCTCCAGCGCCAGTTGCCCAAGGTGAAAATAGCATCAGTATTGTGGATAAGGGTGCATCTGCCAATGATGATAGTGATGACACAGCTGCCCTACTTGCGGCTGTTGAGGAAGCTAAAGCTAGCGGAAAATCTGTCTATATTCCAGAGGGACGTTTCAATTTCGACAAACAAGTTAATATCGAAGCTGATAATCTAAAAATTTCAGGTGCTGGTGTTTGGCATACACAACTGCACTTTACAAGTGATAAACGCTATGGTGGTGGAATTGTCTTCGGTCATAATAGTAATGGCATTGAGTTGAGCAATCTTTACATGGATTCTAACTTGACGTCTCGTTATAATGAGGATGCGCAGTACAAGGCTATTTCGGGAACACTTGGTAAGGATTCGAAAATTCACGACATCTGGGTTCAGCATTTTGAAGTCGGTATGTGGATTGGAGACTACGACCAGACGGGAAATATGAAGTATACGGACGGTCTTGTCGTTGAAAATGCTCGTATCCGTAATAACTTAGCTGATGGTATTAACTTTGCCCAAGGGACCAAGAATTCAACAGTTAAAAACTCTAATATCCGTGGGAATGGTGATGATGGTTTAGCCATCTGGTCAAGTATTTCAGATGGTACAAATGCCGCGGCTGAGGAAAATAATAAATTCCTCAACAACACCATTGAATCAGGCTGGCGTGCGGCTGGTATCGGTATTTTTGGTGGTAAGGGGCATGAAATTTCAGGAAACCTCATCAAGGACGTCTTTGCTGGAGCAGGTATCCGTGTAAACACAGTCTTTGCAGGCCACAATTTTGACCTCAATGATTCTGGAATTAAGATTCATGACAATACCATTCTACGTTCAGGGACAACTAATGACCTCTATAACCTCCATCGTGGTGCTATTGATTTCCAACAAGTTCGTGGAACAATCAAGAATGTCGATGTTTACGATAATAAACTATTGAATACCTTGGCTGATCCAGTGATTACCAAAAACTTTGAGATGGGTGACAATGGTAATGGAGAAATCCGTTTATCTAATAATACGATTGACAATAAGGCGACGATTGTTGGGGTTGTCTCAGCAGTTTCTCCAACAAAACCTGAACCAAAGCCTGTCAATAATCCAGTCTCTGAGACTTCAGTTTCCGAAACGCCAAAGAGTGAGGAAAGTTCATCAGCCCCAGTTTCCGAAGCATCAAACAGTGAAGTAATTTCCGAAACTTCAGCATCAGAAACACCAAAGAGTGAAGTGGGCTCAAGTACTCCAGTTTCTGAGACATCAACTAGTGAAGTAGTTTCTGAAACTTCAGCATCAGAAACACCAAATAGTGAGGCAAGTTCAAGCACTCCAGTTTCTGAAGTATCAAACAGTGAAGTAATTTCCGAGACATCAGCATCAGAAACACCAAAGAGTGAGGCCGGCTCAAGCATTCCGGTTTCTGAAGCATCAACTAGTGAAGTGATCTCAGAGTCTTCAGTTTCAGGAACACCAAAGAGTGCGGAAAGTTCATCAGCCCTAGTTTCCGAAGTATCTAACAGTGAATTGGTTTCTGAAAATTCAGCATCAGAAACCCCAAAGAGTGAGGAAAGTTCATCAGCCCCAGTTTCCGAGACTTCTAACAGTGAAGTAATCTCAGAGTCTTCAGTTTCAGAAACACCAAAGAGTGAGGTAGGTTCAAGCACTCCAGTTTCCGAAGCATCAACTAGTGAAGTAGTTTCTGAGACTTCAACATCAGAAACACCAAAGAGTGAGGCAAGCTCAACTGCTCCAGCCTCTGAGTCACCAAAGAATGAGGAAACTTCGGTAGCTTCATCTACTAGTCAGGTTGACGTAGCAATTACTTCTGACAGCCCAGAGAAATCTCCAACTTCAGAAAGTACACAAAAGGATCCGATTAGCGAGGTTTCTTCAGAAGTTATTGAAAAAGGTTCAACAAGTCAGGTCGATGTCAAAGTTTCTGAAGCTCCAACAACAGCACGTACATCTGAAGTTGTCAGCATCTCGCCAAATAGTCAAGTCGCTTATAACAATGACCTAAAAATCTCTGTAACAAGCAGTCAGCTCGCCTCAGAAGCTATTCGCTTTAATTCTCTTTTGAATGAGAAGTCTGTGGATGTGATTGCAAGTAAAGTCATGGCGGTTATGGCCTATGAAACATTAGCTTCAGAAGTGGCATCACTTACAAGCTCTGAAGGTGTTGCCAAAGAGATTAGCAGTGATTTGTCAGAATTGGCGGAAAGCAAGAAGGATGACACACCTAAGAATGTCGCTCGTATTGATAAAGCAACTGAGGCAAAACAGGTGGCCAAGAGTTCTGAAAGCCAAGCTAGCACTTCAAAAGAAAAAGGTAAGTCTAATACGACAACGGTCTTCCTACTTGTCGGAGTTGCTGCAGCACTAAGTATATCTACAGTTTATCTTACAAAACAAGGTAAAAAAGCAGGTAGATAATAGGTAAGAAACATCCATTAAAT
>OKVN01000894.1_pt1 | contig 9979 bp, 7 predicted proteins | sample 1606961 | NCBI WGS metagenome assembly OKVN01 (sample SAMN03281020, study PRJEB24777) | human gut metagenome | isolation source: fecal sample PR170 from 1 month old male Malay infant, vaginal delivered... | place: Singapore | collected 2005-12-29 | reverse complement strand
CCACGCGGTTGATGCCGACGTCGAGGACCACCGCCCCAGGCTTGATCCAGTCACCGCGCACGAGACCGGGCCGACCGACCGCGACGACGAGGATATCGGCAGTGCGGCAAAGCTCCGGCGTGTTCCTCGTGCGCGAATGGGCGACGGTCACCGTGCAGTTTTCCGAAAGCAGCAGTTGCGCCATCGGCTTGCCGACAATGTTGGATTTGCCGATCACCACGGCATGGAGGCCGGAGAGGTTTTCGCCGAGCCGGTCCTTCAGCAGCATGAGGCAGCCGAGCGGCGTGCAGGGCACCAATGCCGGCTGGCTGGTCGAAAGGCGCCCGGCATTGGAGATATGGAAGCCGTCGACATCTTTGTCGGGATTGATGCCTTGGATGACGGCGTTGGCATCGAGATGGACGGGCAGCGGCAGTTGCACGAGAATGCCGTGCACGGCGGGATCGACATTCAGCCGGTCGATCAGCGCCATCAGCTCGTCCTGCGTCGTGTCGGCCGCAAGCTCGTGCTTGAAGGAATTCATGCCGGCGGCGACCGTCTGGCGGTGCTTCGAGCCCACATAGACGGCACTGGCGGGATCTGCGCCGACAAGGACGACGGCAAGGCCCGGCACGGTGCCGGTCGCCTCTTTCAGCCGGGCAACGTCCTTGGCGACGTTTTCGAGCAAGCCGGCCGCGAACTTCTTGCCGTCGATGATCGCGCCGTCCGTGATTCTATCCATTCCCATGATATTCCCCTTTTGCGTCACTCGATGCCCGCTTAGGGGCCTGGAAGGCGCACTATGCAGGAGGGTGCGCCTTCGCTTCGTGGGAAGTCTTCGCCTAGTGCGCGTAGACCGGGAAGGTCGCCGTCAGCTTGGCCACCGTCGCCTTCGCGCCTTCGACGACATCATCCGCCTTGCCGGCCGCTTCCGCCTCTATGAGGTCGGCGATGGCGTTGCCCAGCGCCTTGAATTCGGCTTCCTTCAGGCCGCGCGTCGTCGCCGCCGACGTGCCGAGACGCATGCCGACCCATTCGGCGGGACGCGGGCTGTCGCCCGGGATCGGGTTCTTGTTCGAGGTGATGTTGGCGCGGGCGAGCACGTCTTCGACCTGCTTGCCGTTAAGGCCCTTGCTGGGGAGATCGAGCAGGACGATATGCGTGTCCGTGCCGCCCGAAACGATGCGCACGCCGCGGTCCGCCAGCGTTTCGGCCAGCACCCTGGCATTCGCCTTCACCTGATGCGCATAGGTCTTGAAATCGTCGCGCAGCGCCTCGCCGAGGCAGATCGCCTTGGCTGCAAGCACGTTGCTGTGCAGCGAGCCCTGCACGCCGGGGAAGACGGCGGCCTGCAGCTTCTTGAACCATTCCTCGTTGTTGGTGAGGATGAGGCCGCCGCGCGGGCCGCGAAGCGTCTTCGTGGTCGTGCAGGTGACGATATCCGCATGCGGGAAGGGGGAGGGATGGGCCCCGCCGGCGACCAGCCCGGCGATATGCGCCATGTCGACCATGAAATAGGCGCCGACCTTCTTTGCGATCTTCGCCATGCGCTCGAAGTCGAGTTCACGCGGATAGGCCGAGCCGCCGGTGATCAGGAGCTTCGGGCGAACCTCTTCCGCGATGCGCTCCATCTCGTCGTAGTCGATGACTTCGTTCTGCGAGTTGACATTGTAGTTGTGCGCCTCGAACCAGCGGCCCGAAAGGTTGCCCTTCATGCCGTGAGACAGGTGGCCGCCGGCGGCGAGGTCGAGCGACAGGACCTTTTCGCCCGGCTTCATCAGCAGGAAGAAGACGGCAAGGTTTGCCTGCGTGCCGGAATGCGGCTGGACGTTGGCATAGGCACAGCCGAAGAGTTCCTTGGCGCGGTCGATGGCCGCCTGCTCGACGACATCAACGAACTGGCCGCCGCCATGGAAACGGTTGCCAGGATAGCCTTCGAGCGTCTTGTTGGTCATCTCGTGGCCGAGTGCGTCGAGAACGGCGCGGCTGACGATGTTTTCCGAGGCGATCAGCTCGATCTGGTTCTGCTGGCGGGCGCGTTCGTTCTCGAGCGCCTGAGCGACGATCGGGTCGAATTCGTGCACCGGCGAATTGAAGTGGGCGTTTGTCTGTTCGGTCATGACCTGTCTCCGCGGAAGGGTATGAGGGCTTGGAGAAAGGCTAGCGACGGCTTCGATCCAGAAAAAGTTAATAATATTTGCATGTACGTTCTGATTTGCTAATCATTTGTTGTCAGCTTGAGGAGGAGATTATGGATCTTGCCCGCCTGCGCGCCCTGCGCGAACTTTCGATCCGCAAGACCATGGCGGCAGTCGCCGAGGCGCTCTACGTCTCGCCGTCGGCGGTTTCGCAACAAATCGCTTTGCTCGAACAGGAGGTGGGCATCGCGCTTATTGAGCGTCGTGGCCGGGGTGTTGAGCTTACGCCGGCCGGCAAACAGCTCGTGGAGCGTGCAGAGCGCATTCTTATCGAGCTGGAATCGGCGCGCGCCGACATTGCGGAACTGAAGAAGGTGATTGCCGGTGAGCTACGTGTGGCGGCGTTCCCATCGGTCGCATCGGCCGTGGTGGCTGGCGCTATTCATGAACTCCACCGTGCACATCCACACCTCACGGTGCAGTTCGATGAACTGGAACCCGCAGAAAGCCTGGCGGCGCTTCGCAGCTGGCAAACGGATATTGCGATCATCGACGATCTGAACGTTCCTGCGGGCGCCATCGACCCCAATATCGAGACAATCCCTCTGATGGAGGATGTCTTCAACGTGATGGTCTCGCAGACCCACGCCCTGGCAGAGCAGCCGACCGTTATGTTGCACCAACTGCGCGACGAGCGTTGGGCGCTCGATACGGCCTCTTCCGCCTATAACCGCATGATTACCGATGCGTGTCAGGAGGCTGGTTTTACGCCGAACATCGTTGCACGGTGCAAGGGGTTCGAGGTGACGATCGCACTTATACGCGACGGTTATGCAATATCGATCTTGCCCGGCCTGCGGGCGAGCTATGACCTGGAAGATGTCTGGGTCTGCAAACTCGAGCCGGAGATTCGCCGCAAGATCTCGCTGGCTTTCCGCAAAGGGGAGAAGCGCAGCCCTGCAGTGCAAGCGTTCATCAAAGAGGTAAACGGCAGGATCGGCACACATTATCGCCTGCCGATGGCAAATGCCGGGCTGCAGAGCGCGGCAGATATCCCTGGAGTCTGATAGTCGTGATAACGAAACAGTTTTGCTAAAGAGTTACTACAGGAAAATTAAGTAGACCTGAACATAGCGCATTCCTATCGTCCCCCTGTCGATTGATAAGGGTTCGCAACAAGTACCGATGCGAACTTAGGCCAATGGCGGGAACATCAGCTACAGAACGGCAAGAGCCGCTGTTGCCCTATCGCCCAAATCAGCTCTCGGCATGAGAACCGGGCTCTGCATCCGCTTGCAGGGGTCGGAACAAGATCTGTTCAAAATCCTGCGCTAAGGTCGAACGAACGGTGAACGTCACGCCGCTCGGAGGATTCGGCCGGGAAGCCGCAGGGGCCTGAAGCCTTCGGGCAACTGTTGTTCGGTGTCCCAGGAATAGATGCCGGTGAGATTTATGTGCTCCCAGCTGAGCGGTGAGATGTGCCTCAGCAGCTCGTCGGGAATATGCCGACCCCGCTGGCGCAAGTGTGCCGTCGCGCGACTGAGATAGACGGTGTTCCAATGAACGATGGCGCTGACCACGAGGTTTAGCCCCGAAGCACGGAACGCCTGGCTGTCAAAGGATCGATCCCGTATTTCGCCGCGCTCGTGGAAGAAGACAGCGCGTTTGAGCTTGTGGGCGGCTTCGCCCTTGTTGAGCCCGGCCTGGCAGCGCCGGCGCAAGGCCGGGTTTGAATACCATTCGATCATGAACAAGGTACGCTCAATACGGCCGAGCTCGCGCAAGGCTTTGGCGAGATCACTGGACTTTGACGATGAGCACCACTTCAGGATGGTCGATGGTGCAACGGTTCGTGTCGTGATCGATACGCCAAGACGCAAGAACTCGTCCCAATGCTCCAGGATGAGATCGGAATTGATCGGCACACCAATGTGTTTAGCCAGCTCCGGATAGGCATCCGCTTTCTCAAACGTATGGAATTTCCGGTCCTTGAGATTACGCATGCGAGGCGAGAAGCGCCTGTTGACGATGGGGAAAAGCCCGAAGAGCTGATCGCTGACACCGCCGGTGTCGGTGAACAGTTCCTCGATGTCGAGGATCGTGTCGTGGTCGAATAGGCCATCGAGCACATAGACGGCCTCGCTCTCGGTCGGGCTGATCGGCAGGATGCTGTAATAGCCGTATTGGTCAGAAAGCCCGCTGTAAAATTTCGATCCCGGTTCGCTGCCATAATGCAGGTTGATGTCACTGCGCTTGGCGGCCCTGTCGCTGGCGCGGAAGAATTGCCCATCAGACGACGCGGTCGTTCCGTCGCCCCAAATTTGCGAATGCGGATGCCGCGTGTGGGCATCGGTGACGCACGCCTGCGCGGCCCGATAGGTTTCCGAGCGGGCGTGGAAGCTGCGCATCCAGCCGATCTGGTGGGCGCTGATACCCTTGGAGGCTCCCGCCATACGCTTCGGGCCGAGATTGGTGCCATCCGCCAAAACGCCGGCCAGCATAGCGGCGATGTTTTGCGGCGCATCTCCCGTCCGGACATGGGTAAACTGGTCGGCAAATCCGGTCCATTCATGCACTTCCCTGAGAAGGTCCGGCACCTCGACCAGCGGATACATTTCCGTGATTTCGGCGTTGAGAGCTTCCGCCGCGGCGGGAACGTCGCTTGCATGTGGCGTCACGATCAGTGTGCCGTCTTCCATTCTGACGCCATCGAGCTTCCCGAAACGGGCTCGCCAAGCCAACCGTTTGAGGTTGACATCCATCATCTGGCGAACTTCCGCGAGCCAAGCCGCACCGTCGCTCGGGACACCGAGGCCGAGTTCATTTTCCTCCTTCAGGGCGACAAAGGCCGGCTTCGGCATGAGATGTTCGTCTATCGGCCGGAATGACCGGCTACCCTCGACCCAGACGTCTCGCGAATTCAGTCGGTCTCGCAAATGCGTAAGCGTCGCGATTTCGTAAAGCCGCCGATCCGGTTTTCCATCCTCGAAGATCAACTTTTTCTCGGTCGCTCCCAGATGGCCGACGGGCACGCGATCCGGCAAGATGCGACGCCCTTCCACATAAAGCATTTTCAGAGTCGCGATCGCCGCGAGCAGCGGATCGTGTCGGCGACGCGAGTGGAACGTGAACGCCTGAAGGAAGGCTCCTGCGAACTTGCGGATATTCCCATGTTGCTCAGCGGCCAGCACCAAAGGCGAAGCGTCGCTGCTTTCCACCATCGCCTCGAGACCAGGCTTGATCTGCAGCAGCCTATGCCAACCGACTTTCCGATTTACCATCTCGATCGCGTCTTCGTCGGCATCATTGGCGGCCTGCAGCGCCAAAATCGTATCAAGGAATAGTCGCAGTGCCTTGGATGTTTCCACGCGGGTGTTCATGTGGCGCTGCTTTTTCCGGTTGTTGACCTGAGAGAACAGCCGGCCCATCAGCTTGATGAACATCATCACCGCGTCGTCGGTAAGCTTCTGGCCGACTTTAATGACCTGCGCAACGATTGTCGCGCGGCGACGGTTGGCGCTGAAGTCACTGGCAAGCCAGGCTGGCGTTGCCTCCCCCTCACGGATCATCTGGTCCCATCTCCCGGAAGGAATGCGAGCCTGTAAACGGGGATCAATCCCCAGCGAGCGCACGAAGGCGATACGCTCCGTCAAGCCGACCAGGTTCCCCGCTCCCGGTGCGTCTGGAGCAGAACGCAGCCAATGATAGCGCGTCTGTCCGATCGCCGGATCAACGCCTAACAGGGCATCTAGGGTTTCGAGCTTTTCCGAATCGAGATCCGAGATCAGCGCGCGCTCAGCGCGACGGCGTGCAATGGCACGCGCTGCCAAGCCCATGCGTTCCATCATGTTCACCGCCGGCAGGAGAACCCGGCGCTCCCGGTACGCGGTAATGATCGCTTTTGCGATCGGCGCTCCCTTATCTGTTGTTGAGGCGGCCTCGATGGCTGCCAGCAACGCCGCACGACGATCATCTGCGGCCGGTGTCCTCATTTCCAGATAACCGAGCAGATGCGCGACGTGGTTCATGCGCGTCTCTTCACGACGGGCATACCACTCGAATGAAGCAGGGTCGGCGCCGATTTGCTCAGCAACATAGTGGAGCATCGCCTTTGGGAGTGCTTCGTTGGCCATGAGCGCGCGGCCGGGATAGCGCATCAGGCAGAGCTGCACCGCAAAGCCAAGCCGATTATGCTCGCGTCGGCGAATCTCGATTTCAAGTCGATCGGCCGGCGATAGGGAATAATGGCGGATCAGGCTGTCTTCGTCGGTTGGAACGTCGAAAAGCTCCTGTCGATCCTGAGGCTTGAGAAGGGTCCGCCGGGCCACCGTTTTACTCCTTACAACATACGCTGGTGGCCAATCCTCTGTACGGAAACGGTCGATTTCGTACAGGGGCAAAACAGCCTGTCCACAAATTATCTTGACATGCTTTTGAACAGGCGGGATATTTCGGACATCCTATTCGGACGAAATTCGACCTATGCCACGCACCTTTGCCTATGTCCGCGTCTCCACGATCGGGCAAACCACCGAAAACCAGATTCAGGAAATCGAAGCCGCCGGCTTTCAGGTCGAGCCGCGCCGGATCGTCACCGAGACGATTTCCGGCAGCACCGCCATTGCGCAGCGCCGCGGCTTTTCCCGGCTTATGGACAAGCTGGAGTCCGGCGACGTTCTAATCGTGACTAAGCTTGATCGCCTCGGCCGCGATGCGATCGACGTCAGCACCACGGTTAAGGCTCTGGCCGAAATGGGCGTGCGCGTCTATTGCCTTGCGCTCGGCGGCGCAGATCTCACCAGCTCGGCCGGCACGATGACCATGACCGTGCTCAACGCCGTCGCCCAGTTCGAGCGCGATTTGCTGATCGAGCGGACGCAATCCGGTCTCAAGCGCGCCAAATCGGAAGGAAAGGCCCTCGGCCGCCCCTCGACGCTCAGCGACAAACAGAAGCAGGATGTGCGCGACGATCTCGCAACTGGGATGAGCGTTTCAGCGATCGCCAGGAAATTCATGACCAGTCGTCAAACCATTATGCGGGTTCGAGACGAGGGTTCACGATCCGTTCGACCTTAGCGCAGGATTTTGAACAGATCTTGTTCCGACCCCTTGCAGGGCGCTCGCGATATTCACAGGGGAACGCAATGAAAATGATCAAGCTTCTCACGGCCGGCGCATTTGCTGGTCTCGCTCTTACCGCAGGTCACGCATCGGCCTCCGTCCTCGATACGGTGAAGGAACGCGGTACGCTGAACTGCGGCACGGACAACACGGCGCCCGGCTTCGGTTACCTCAACACGACGACCGGCCAGATGGAAGGTCTCGACGTCGATTTCTGCCGCGCCGTCGCGGCCGCCGTTCTCGGCGATGCCTCGAAGGTCAAGTTCGTCACCGTCACGGACAAGAGCCGCTTCGACGCAGTGCTCACCAACCAGGTCGACGTCGTCTTCGCGCACACGACCATCAAGCCGGCGCGCGAATCCTCGATCGCCATCGATTTCCTGCCGATCAACTTCTACGATGGCACGGGCATCATGGTGAAGACGGATTCCGGCGTCAAGGAATTCGCCGATCTCGACGGCGCCACCTTCTGCACGACGCAGGGCTCCGTGACCGAGACGGTCCTAACCAGCGCCTTCAAGGCACGCGGCTGGGAAGGCTCTAAGGTTCTGACCTACGAAAACCTCGAAAAGCTTTTCGCCGCCCTCAATTCCGGCCGCTGCAACGCGATGAGCACCGACAAGTCCGCGCTCGCCGCCTGGGCCGGCAATTCGCCGAAGCCCGACGACTACCTAATCCTGCCCGACACGCTCGACAAGTCGCCCTTCGGCGGCTTCGTCGCGGCGAACGATTCCAAGTGGCGCAACGCGCTGCGCTGGATCACCTACGGTCTCTTCCAGGCTGAAGAATCCGAGATTACCCAGGCAAATCTCGAGGAGAAGCTGAAGAGCGAAGATCCCTTCGTCCAGAAGTTCCTCGGCGTCGGCGGCGGCTATGGCAAGGACTTCGGCCTTCCGGACGACTTCGTCGCGCAGGCGATCAAGGCTACCGGCAACTACGGCGAGATCTACGACCGTAACCTCGGGCCGAACACCAAGATGTTCCTCGACCGCAAGGGCACGCCGAACGCCCAGTGGTCGCAGGGTGGCTCGATCTACTCGCCGCTCTGGAACTGATCTTCCCCATGACCGGACCGGGGCGGCACGCCGCCCCAGTCCCTTCCTCGGTTCTGGTATCTCGACATGACTGTGCACCAAGCGAACGCGCCCGGAAATGCGGCTGACGATGACGTTCTGGCCCGCCGCCGGCGCAACCGGATACGGTACGACGCCACCCAGTTCGCCATCATCGCGGCTGCTGTCGTCCTGGTGGTCCTCTTTGCCTATGCGGTAAAGGAAGGGCTTGCCCGTCACGGGATCAAATTCAGCTTCTCGTTCCTCTGGGATGCCGCCGGCTTCGACATCAGCGAAGGCAAGACCTTCGTCTTCGACGGCGGCTTCTGGCCGGCCTTCACGGATTTCACGTCGGACCGCCTGATCGCGCAGGCCTTCGTCGCAGGCATATTCAACACGATCAAGGTCGCCGTCCTCGCCATCGTGCTCAGCACCGTGCTCGGTACGATGCTCGGCGTCGGCCGGCTCTCGACGAACTGGGTGGTGCGCAATCTCTCCTTCTGGTGCGTGGAGTTCGTGCGCAACACGCCGCTCCTGATCCAGCTCGTCTTCTGGTACTTCGCCGTTGTCCTGCATTTCCCGCCGATCGCCGCCGCCGCCAAGTTCTATGGCGTCGTGATCAGCCAGCAGGGCCTCTATTTCCCCGTGCCCACCTGGCAGGGAGGGGATTCGACGCTCGCCATCGGAACCGCGACCGCATTCTGGGTTGCGCTCCTCGGCCTGATTTTCGACCGCCACAAGTCTGTCCGCTGGATCTGCGCCGGCGCGGTAGTCTTGCTTGCCGGCATCATGTTCTCGACCGGCATCCTGGGCCTCGACGTGCCCGTCGCCTCGAAGTTCCAGGCGCGCGGCGGCTCGAGCATGAGCCCTGAAATGGCCGCGCTCCTCCTCGCCATCGTCGTCAACAGTGCTTCCTACATCGCGGAGATCGTGCGCGGCGCCATCGACGCGTTGCCGAAGGGGCAATGGGAGGCCGCGGCCTCGCTCAGCCTGACAAGCCGGGACGCGGTCAACGATATCATCCTGCCGCAGGTTTTCCGCGTCGTGCTGCCGTCCTTCGGCAACCAGTATATCAGCCTGGCGAAGAACACGGCGCTGGGCATCGCCATCGGCTATCCCGAACTCTTCAACATCTACGGCACCATTGCCAACCAGACCGGTCACAGCCTCGAAGGCATCGTGATCGTGATGATGTCCTATCTGATCCTCAGCTGGGCCATAAGCGCCGCCGTCGGCTGGGCCGACCGCCGCATGACCAAACGTGGAGCCTCGCGATGATCGCCAATTCCCTGAAATGGTCGCGGTACAACCTGTTCGGCAAACCGTTCGACGCCCTTCTGTCTCTTACGGTCATCCCCGGTGTTCTCTGGCTCATCTGGCAGATCGTCCGCTGGGCATTGACGGTAGCGCAATGGGATATCATTCCGCGGAGCCAGCGCGTGCTCATGATCGGTATCTTCCCAGCCGATCAGGCATGGCGCGCTTGGGTCGCGATCATGATCGTCGCTGCCATGGTTGGTGCGGGGCTCGGATGCGTGTTCGCATTCAGGAAATATCACGCTGTCGCTACGTTTTCGCAGTTGAGGACTGCACACGCTTGAACCACGGCCATACCTTCATCCCTCGTGTCGTTCATTATGTTCGCGAATCCGGTTTCACGGTCGCTTCTCGCAATGACCGCTTCGAAAT
>OKVN01000885.1_pt1 | contig 10014 bp, 6 predicted proteins | sample 1606961 | NCBI WGS metagenome assembly OKVN01 (sample SAMN03281020, study PRJEB24777) | human gut metagenome | isolation source: fecal sample PR170 from 1 month old male Malay infant, vaginal delivered... | place: Singapore | collected 2005-12-29 | reverse complement strand
AGTCGAAGTAGCGGTCCACCGGGCCCGTGTACACCACCGGCACGCCGGCCGACGGCTACACCGCGTGGATGGAGCGCATGATCGACGATCCGCGCATCCATGTGACCCTGGAGACCGATTTCTTCGACGGGTCCCAGCCGTACAACAAGGCGGCTTTGGCCGCGGCCGGCGTGCCGGTGGTGTACACGGGCCCGGTGGACCGCTACTTCGACTACTCGCTGGGCGAGCTCAAGTGGCGCACGGTCGACTTCAAGGAGGTGCGTTACGACGAGGGCGACCATTTCGGCTGCCCGGTGATGAACTTCTCCGACGCGGACGTGCCGTACACGCGCGCGATCGAGTTCAAGAACTTCAATCCGGAGCGCGCCGCCTCGCAGAATCCCGACAGGACCGTGGTATGGGAGGAGTACAGCCGTTTCGCCGAGCGTGGCGACGAGCCGTACTATCCGATCAACACCGAGGCCGACAAGGCGCTGTACGCGAGGTACGAGGAGCTCGCGAAGGCCGAGCCGAAGACGGTGTTCGGCGGCCGTTTGGGCACGTACAAGTACTACGACATGCACAATGTGATCGATACCGCGTTGACCGCGTACGAGGAACAGGTCGAACCCCTTCTCAAGAAGTGACGATACGCATCGTTTCCAAATCGTAATTAAAAATCCCCAATCCACCGACGGTAGATTGGGGATCCCTCATATCAGGCGAACTAAAAATCAGGCGCGCCACACATCCTTGCCAGCTGCCTTGGCGGCGGCGACATCGGCGTCAAGCTGCTCTTCGCTGCCTTCAACCTCGCCCTTGATGAACTCCTCCACCAAGCGGCGGGCCTCGCCATCCTCGTGCTGCACGGCCGGCGACTTCATGAAATAGGAGCTCGGAGCCAGAATCGGGCCGGCCAGATGACGGTCGAGCGCGATCTTGGCGGCACGCACGGCATCGATCACAATACCGGCGGAATTCGGGGAATCCCACACCTGCAGCTTGTATTCCAAGCTCAGCGGCACATCGCCGAACGTAGTGCCTTCAAGACGCACGAACGCGAACTTGCGGTCGTCAAGCCATGCCACGTAATCGGACGGACCGATATGCACGTTATGCGGATCCATATCGTGCGGCACCACGGAAGTGACGGCGCGGGTCTTGGAAATCTTCTTGGATTCCAGGCGCGAGCGCTGCAGCATGTTCATGAAGTCCATGTTGCCGCCCACGTTGAGCTGGTACGTGCGGTCCAGACGCACGCCACGATCCTCGAACAGACGGGCGAGCACGCGGTGCGTGATGGTGGCGCCGACCTGGGACTTGATATCGTCGCCGACGATCGGCACACCGGCGTCACGGAACTTCTGAGCCCATTCCGGATCGGATGCGATGAACACCGGCAGGCAGTTCACGAACGCGCATCCGGCGTCCATGGCGGCCTGGGCGTATGCCTTGTCGGCCTGCTCGGAACCGACCGGCAGGTAGGAAACGAGCACGTCGACCTTCTTGTCGCGCAGCACCTGGGCCACGTCGACCGGCTCGGCGTCGGACTCTTCGATCATCTGGCGATAGTATTCACCCAGACCATCGTTGGTCGGGCCGCGCAGCACTTCGACGCCCAGATTCGGCACGTCGGCGAATTTGATCGTGTTGTTCTGCGACGCTTCGATGGCTTCAGACAGATCCTTGCCGACCTTCAGCGCGTCCACATCGAATGCGGCGACGAATTCAATGTCACGCACGCGATATCCGCCGAAATTGTTGTGCATCAGACCGGGAATCTTATCCTCGTCCTTCGTGTCTTTGTAGTATTCAACGCCCTGCACCAGCGAAGAAGCGCAATTGCCAACGCCAGCGATAGCTACACGAATGCTCATCTGTAAACGACTCCTCTGTTATATATGCATATATGCGTTTCACAGGTACCAAATTTCAAGCATACCTGCGAAACAGCGAAAAGGCACCTGAAAAACTGATAAAACCCTGAAAATAAGCCGATATTGAGACAACGACCCACAAACTGTCGATTTGTAAAAGAGCTGCGCAAAAAATGCCCTCCCAAGGGCAAACTCACCCCATTTTCACCTGATTTCTCAAGTCAATCAGCTACGGTGGAACCTATGGTTTCACACACACGAAGCGTAAGCTCACGCTCAAGAAGCGCCCGCAGCGGCGGCGCCGGCAGCAATCGCAGCAACGCATCCCATAGCGCGCCCAAGCCGCAGAACCACGGATCGCACCGCGCCAACGGACCTCAGAAAAAGCAGAACAAGCGCAAGCATCTCGTGCTGAAGTGGGTACTCGGCATCTTCGCAGCGCTGCTCGCGGCAGGTATCGGCCTGTTCGCATACATGTATATCACCACGGAAATCCCCGAACCGGAAAAGTTCGCCCTCGCCGAAAAAACCACCGTCTACTATGCCGACGGCACTACGGAAATTGGCAGCTACGCGGAACAGAACCGCGAAATCATCGACTGTGCGGTCTTGCCGGATTATGTGGGCAATGCCATCGTCGCGTCGGAAGACCGTTCCTTCTACACCAACAAGGGCATCGATCTGTATGGCATCGCGCGAGCGCTGTATACGAATCTGACCACAGGCAGCCGTCAGGGCGGTTCGACCATCACCCAACAGTATGCGGAACGCTACTATTTGGGCGAAACCACGTCGTATTCCGGCAAGCTGAGGGAAGCGTTCCTGGCCATCAAGATCGCGCAGGCACAAGATAAGAGCCAGGTGCTATGCAATTACATGAACACGATTTATCTTGGTCGTGGCGCATATGGCATTCAGGCGGCGGCGAAGGCGTATTTCAACAAGAACGCCAGCGATCTGACCTTGTCGGAAGCCGCCATGTTGGCCGGTATCATTCCGGCGCCGAGCTCATGGGATCCGGCCGTCAATCAGGAACAGGCCGAAAAGCGATACGACCGCGTGCTCAGCATCATGAAGGAAGACGGCTACATCACCGCCCAGGAGAAGAAGGAAGCGCAGTTCCCTGCCGTGGCGGAAATACAGCAGAGCAACCAGATGGCCGGCGCGAACGGGTATCTGCTGACCACGGTGAAGAACGAACTGGTCAATTCCAAGGCGTTCACCGCCGATGATCTGGAAACCGGCGGCTACAAGATCGTCACCACGCTCGACAAGGACATGCAGGACGAGATTCAGCAGGTCGGCGACACCCGACCGGAGGGCATGCCGGAAAGTATTCAGGTGGGCGGTATTGCGGTCGATCAGAAGACCGGTTCCGTGAAAGCCATGTATGCGGGCAACGATTACCTCACCAAGCAGCTCAACAACGCCACGCAGGCCACGTTCGAACCGGGTTCCACCATGAAGCCGTTCGGCTTGCTGGGAGCCGCGCAGGAGGGTGTGAATTTCAACACCATCTTCAACGGCAATTCCGGCCTGACGTTTGAAACGACGCCGGGAACCACCGCGCAGGTGCCGAACGCGTTGAACACCAATTACGGGTATATCAACCTCTATCAGGCGACCGCGAATTCGGTGAACACGGTGTTCATGGAGGTCAACAAGCACCTCGGCGCCGCGAATCTCGCCAAGATCGCGCATCAGGCGGGCATTGAGGAAGACATCGCCGAAGACACCACCTACAACATTCTGGGCATCAACGGCATTACCGTGTGGGATCTGGCGCAAGGCCACTCCACCATTGCGAATGATGGCGTGAAGAACACGCTGCACATCGTCGACACGGTGCTCACGTCCGACGGTTCGAAGGAGCTGTACAAGACGGCTCAGGAGCACCAGCAGGTGTTCGATGCGAACGATTGCCATCTGGTGCAGAAGGCCATGCAGGGCACCACCACGTATGGCACCGCGGCTGGCGTTTCGACACGTCTCGGACGTCAGGTAGCCGGTAAGTCCGGTACCGCAAACGACGAGAAGGCCGCTTCGTTCGTGGGCTACACGCCGCAGCTGCTCAATGTGTGGGCCATTTGGAATCCTGCGGAAGACGGCAGCGCGCAGGAAGTGCCATCGTTCGCAGGCTATGGCGTTTCCTCCACGGGCTACCCGTCGCATCTGTTCGAGGAGTTCATGTCGCTCGCATTGCAGAATCAGGAGGTGCTGACCTTCACCGAACCGACCGACAACGGCAAGATCGGCGGCCCGGACGGCACATGGGGCACCGGCGCGCAGAAGACCGAGACACGGCAGAATCAGGAGATGCCGAAGGCCGAAGAGAACACCGAGCAGACCACACCCGATCCTACGCAAAACAGCGATCAGAACAGCGGCGGTAACGGAGACGGCGGCAACTCCGGAGACGGCGGAGACGGCGGAGACAGCGGCAATAACGGCGGAGACAACTCCGGGGACGGCGGCAACGGCGGCAACAGCAGTGGCGACAACTCCGGAGACGACCAGTCAAACGGAGCCCAATAACCGTCGCAACGACCGTCGGCGGCAGGCAAGACACCCACTCATTGACGGCAACCGACGCCAGCCGGAACGGCAACCGGCAAAGCAACCGCAAAAAACATTGTGGCGGCAACGAATACCATCGTTGCCGCCACAATGCGTATCAGCATCCTCCAATCACCGGATCGCGATATGGCAGACGCCCCCGGACGGTCAGTCGTCTGCCATATCGCGATTTTCATCGCTGCAATCCTACTTATGCAATCGTAGGGCGGTGATTTTCGCGCCGTCATGCGCCGAAGCCGAGATGCGTACGATCGCAGCGTCGTCAGCATTGTCGTTTTCTCCGTTATTCTCAATATTTTCCGCTTTTTCCGCAGTTTCTATGGCATCCGGCAGCGGATACACGTCGATTGCCGTGGGATCGCCGTCGATGCGACGATGCTCGCCACGCTGCAATGGCAGGCCGTCGAGCGTCACTTCATACGCCGCGCTTTCACCGTCGCTTTCCGCGGAATCGGCAATCACCTCGATTTCCAAACGATGCGCCTGACCACGCCCGCGCATCGCATACTGGAATTCGCCACCAGCCAACGCGCGACGCCAATGCAACGTGCCGTCGGCACCCATCATGTCGTTATCGCCCGAATACCGATGATCGACTTCCGATTGCTGCTGACCGCATGCGATGGTGTCGACAACGGTCTGCTCGCTAGCGGCCTGACGCGCATCGATATCGGCCAGTTGCGCGCGCAACGCACACACGTTGCCATCGTCGGCAACCGGCAGATACACGGAATACCGGCAGCCATGCATACTGCTGAACTCATGCATGTCGAACAGCATGGTACGGCCGGAAACGTCCGTCGCGGCAACGGTGAGGCCATGCACGTACGGTCTGGAAACCTGCGCGCACGCCTTGACCGGATTGCCGTTGATGATCGGCATGGATACGAGCGGACGCAACGGACCGGTGGCAATATGACTCATACGGCCGGCGTCCGCGAATTCGCCGTCCATATCGTCGCTATCCGAAGCCAGCGCCATCACCTTCGGCCCCTTCATGAAACTGACCCAAGGCGAACCGTCCGGCATACGCTCGACGGTGATCCGCGGCCGCAACCGCATCACCACTTCCGCAACGCCGTTCCAGCGCAGACGCAACGGCAGATATCCTTCGGGAATATCGTTGGTGCGTGCCGGATCAAGCGTGCAGACGGCGCATGTGGCCTCCATGACGCCGTAATGCTCCGCCCACCACGGACGGCGCAGAAACAGCGTGGTTTCCCGCAAACCACCGGGAGTATCGGGAACATGCTCGGCCGTGGATTCCAATGTGAACGTCACCGTGTAATCGACGCCATCCTCAATGCGAGCGGCGCGCTGCGTGATGCGCAGACCCTGCTCCGGGCAGTCGAAGGTGGAATCGATGTACAGATTGACCAGCAGGCGCGTAGCTTCCGCCTCGGCATTGTTTGAAACGGTATTGCCCGTCTCGGCGGCAGAACTGGCAAAACCAGCAGCAGCCGAATCAGCCGAATCCTGCGCAGCCGGCCGCTGCAGCGCGTAAATCAATCGTCCATATCGGGCGTGATTCTCCAATCCCGAACCGACGCAACACCAGAAGCATTCCTGAGGTGTGGAATAGGCACGATAATGCTGCGATCGCATCGGCGTGAAATACACGAATCCCGGCTGCTTCGGATTGATGGTGGACAGCAGGTGATTTTCCAGCACCCGCTCGTAGAAGTTGATATAGTCGGCGCTGCCGGAACGCAGCCACAGTCGTTCCGCAAGTTTCGACATGTTGTACGAATTGCAGGTTTCCGGGCCTTCTCGCGATTCGATCATGGATGAAAAATCGTCCGTCGGGTGGAAATGCTCGGACACGGAATGCGCGCCGATGCTTACGGAACGGTGATGTACCACGGAATCCCAGAAGGTGTTAGTGGCGGCGTCGGCCTGTTCATCGTTGCAAATCGCGCCCAAACGTTCCCATCCAAGCACTTTGGGAATCTGCGTGTTGGCGTGCATGCCGGTGAGCACATCCTCGCCTTGCGCCAGCGGGTCGAAGATGGCGTGGTCTTTGAAGCGGTCGGCCATCACATGGTAGCGCTCCTCGCCGGTACGCGAGTACAGTTCGGCGAACGATTCGCACATGCCGCCGAATTCGCTCACCAGAATCCTGTCGAAGGTCTCGTCGTCCAGCGGCTCGGCGATACGGCACCACCAATCGGCCAGATCAAGCACGACGGTATGTGCCAGCTGCGAAGTCTGTTCATCGATAGAAGCAAAATCGGCCCATGTATCCAACAAACCGGCGAACGTTTTGTGAACGTTGTACATGGGCACCCATGCGTCGTTCATCGAGAAATTCTGCGATTCAACATCGCCTGCGGCAAGGCGCCCGAACACGGTGCGAGAATCAGGCACACCACCCACATACCCGCGCATCACAGCATCGCCGGCAAACGACTGCTGGCATTCATGCCATGACCGCACCACGGTGGCGGCACGGTCGATGAACGGTTGCGGATCGTCTGCGACTTGCGCGAATCCGACGCAAGCCGACAGATAATGCCCTGCGATATGGCCGTCAAGCCCCGTTTCCTCCCAATTCGGGTACGACGTTACCGGATTGCCGTCGGCATCGGTCGGCTGCGGCAGTCCCGCCTCCCTGCGGAAGGGATATAGCAGGCGATCGACGTCGAGATCAAGCAGGTACCGCGCGCCGGCCTGTTGAGCGTCAAAATGTTCTCCTGGCAGTAGCCTCACCTGCTGTAGAGGGACCCGTTCGAGAATATGCGAAGTCATATGCGCGCTCCTTTGCGTCGTCTACATACGTGTATCGAATACGTGTACAAACGTTTTTTACGAGAATACAGAACAAGGCCGCCACCGTGGGGAGGAGCCACGCCGACGGCCTTGTTCTATGCACCAAACGGTGCGGTTATCGAAGGAAGGAAAACAAGGTTCAATTATGGATTTTCAATTACGGATTGTTTGATCAGGCGATGAAGTTGGGCTTTACTTCATGCCGGTCATGGCGATGCCTTCGACGAAGCGCTTCTGCACCAAGAAGAAGACCACCAGCAGCGGCAGTGCGGAGATCAGGGCGCCTGCCATCACCACGCCGTACGGGGTGACGGAGGAACCGTGGCCGGTCAGCATTGCGAGGCCTGCGGTGATGGTGCGGGTCTCCGGCTTGGAAGTCATGATCAACGGCCAGAGCAGGTCGTTCCAGTTGCCCATGAAGTTGAACATGCCCACGGTGAGGATGGCCGGCACCGCGTTCGGCAGGATGATCTGCGCGAAGATGCGGAATTCGCCTGCGCCATCGATGCGGGCCGCGTTGTCGAGGTCCTTCGGAATGGAGATGAAGAACTGGCGCAGCAGGAAGATGCCGCCGACGTCGGCCATACGCGGGATGATGATGCCCCAGTAGCTGTTGATGAGGCCCATGTTGGCGAGCAGCTTGTACACCGGGATGAGCAGGGCCATGCCCGGGATCATCATGGTGGCGATCAGCACGCCGAGCAGCAGGCCACGGCCCTTGAAGTTCACACGGGACAGGCCGTAGGCGGCCAGGGAGTCGAAGAACACGGAGATGATGGTCACGGCACCGGCGAAGATGACGGTGTTGAGCATTTCTCGGCCGATCGGCAGACGTTTGAACAGCGACTGGTAGTTTTCAAGGGTGAACTGGCTCGGAAGGAGCTGCGGCGGCCAGGTCGGCGTGATGGCGTTCGGGGTGAACGACACCAGCACGACGATCAGCAGCGGGAAGATCATCAGGATGGTGATGAGGATCAGTGCGAAGTAGCTGAAGCCCAGGCCGATGCGACGCTTGCGGGTCGCCTGCTTGCGAAGACGCTCGTTTTCGGCGTTGATGCGGGCATTCTCTTGCTCTTGTGCGGAAAGAGTCGCGGTGCTCATGCGATTTCCTCCTTCTCATGCTTGTTGTTGGTGTACAGCTGGATGAGGCCCACGATGAGCGTCATGATCAGCAGCACGTACGACAGTGCGGATGCGTAACCGAGCTTGCCGTTGCCGAAGGCCTCGGTGTAGGTGCGGTACACGATGGTTTCGGTGGCGCGTGCCGGGCCGCCGGAGGTCAGGATGAAGACCTGATCGAAGACCTGGAAGGAACCGATGAGGCCGAAGATGACCACATAGTTGAAGGTCGGGCGCAGCGCCGGAAGGGTGATGTAACGGAACTTCTGCCATGCGGAGGCGCCGTCGAGGGAAGCGGCCTCATACAGTTCGGCGGAGATGCCCTGCAGACCTGCGAGGAAGATGACCATGAAGTAGCCGAAGTTTTTCCACACGGTGATGAAGACGATGGCCGCCATGGCGGTTTCGCGGGTGCCGAGCAGATCGACGTGCGCGATGCCGGTCAGCTGCTGGATCCAGTACGGAACCAGGCCTAGCGACGGGGAGAGGATGAACTGCCATGCGATGGCGGCGACGGTCAGGGAGATGACGAACGGCAGGAACATGCAGGTACGGAAGAATCCGACGAACTTGAGGTCCTTGCGGTTGAGCAGCAGTGCGAACGCGAGTGCGACGATCACGACGATCGGAGCGTAGGCCACTGCGTAGACGAGGGTGTTCTTGACGTCGGTCCAGAAGTCGGCGCTTTGGAACAGCTTGACGTAGTTGTCGAAGCCGACGAACTTGCCGGCGCGGTTGATGCGGTCGGAAGTCAGAGACGTGATGAACGTCTTGATTGCCGGATAGAAAACGAAGATTGCGAGAACGATGAGGGCCGGTGCGGTGAACAGCAGGCCGGTGCGCAGGTTGCGGGCCTGAATCGCCTTCTTGTTCTCCTTGGCCACTGCGGAATGCGCGGATCCTGGGGCGGCAGTTGCTTGTGCCATTATCTCCTCCTTAATGCCACCAGGGATGTGTTTTTAATACAGCAAAAGGCCACGTCGCTGGCGTGAGGGCCAGCGACGTGGCCTTTTGCTGGGGTGGTGAGCGGGTCAGGCCCGCTCACTTATGTTGATTGTAGGTGAATCCCGCTTCGCTTACTCGGCGTACTCGTCGAGGTAGCCCTGGATCTGGGATTCGGCGTCGTCCAGCAGGCTCTGGATGTCGTCGTCGGTGCGGGCGGTGTTGGAGGTCAGGGTGTCGACGGAGGCGGCGATGTCGCCGAAGCCGCCCTTGAGGCCTGCGATACCGATGAAGGACTTGCTGGTGTTCTCACCGATCTTGGCGATCAGCGGACGCTCGGAGAGCTCATCGGCGGTGACGGTGGTGTTGTTCGGCGGATAGGCGGAACCGAGGGACCAGGTCACCTGGTTGTCGTGGTTGTTGTAGAACTTGAAGAAGTCGTAGATGCCCTGCTTCTTAGCGGAGTCGCCAACCTGGGAGGTGACCCACCAGTACAGACCGGTGGAGCCGGTGTTGGAGCCCTTGGTGCCGTCCGGGTACACATAGGTGCCGTCGCCGTTCGGAACCGGGAACAGGTCGTGGTTGATGCCCTTGTCGGTGGAGGCCTGATCCTCCCACGGTCCGACGATCACCATTGCGGACTGGCCGGATTCGAAGGATTCACGAGCAGCGGTCTCATCCATGCCGGACACGGAGTAGCCGCCTTTGTAGAAGTCACGCATCTTCTCGAGGAAGGCCTTGTTCTCCTTGG
>OKVN01000882.1_pt1 | contig 10023 bp, 7 predicted proteins | sample 1606961 | NCBI WGS metagenome assembly OKVN01 (sample SAMN03281020, study PRJEB24777) | human gut metagenome | isolation source: fecal sample PR170 from 1 month old male Malay infant, vaginal delivered... | place: Singapore | collected 2005-12-29 | reverse complement strand
TTATTGTAGGTGGGCCAGTTGGTGATTTTGAACTTTTGCTTTGCCACGGAACGGTCTGCGTTGTCGGGAAGATGCGTGATCTGATCCTTCAACTCAGCAAAAGTTCGATTTATTCAACAAAGCCCAGGTACACCTCAAACCCAGCAACAGATTGATTTATAAAATAAAAACACTGTACCAAGATAGATTATTGATTTACTGGATGATTTTAAGTGCTATGCCATACCATGAAAGCGGTTTTATAATAATAGGAGTCCGAATTTGGCATTAAATAGCTTCACGGCAATACGGCATGCCGCACGCATGACCTGATTCTACTTATTTACTTCCATTAAAAATGGGGGGCCATTTCAAGGAAAGTACTATGGTAATTAAGACAGTGACTCCAAGCGATGTTTACCAAAACATATCTCTGGAGGTAGATCACATACTGCAAAACCTAGCGCAGACCACCAGCGATCCATCGCTACAACAAGCTAACGATAATGCTTGCCAACAGCTAGATGGTTTTCGTCAGAAGCTTAACAAAAATATAGAAAGCCTTCAAAAAAATGCTGAATGGGATACTTTTACGATTGCCTTTTACGGCGAAACAAACGCGGGTAAATCGACGGTCATCGAAACTCTGCGCATCTTGCTTAATGAAAAAAGTAAGCTTTCACGCCAGCAGGCATTCCGCGCTTTTCAACAAACACATAAGCTTACTGACAGCGATATCGAAATCTTGCAGCGCAATTTGCTCGAGAATGAAAAACGTGCCTCTGAGCTAGAGAAAGCCATTGAGGCGATCAATTTGGAATATATCGATCGCGAACAAGCTTTCCAGAACAAAATTGATGCTATCACTGCACTCATCGCAGCACAGCGCAAACAGTTTTCTCTCTGGCGTAAGTTCATCCATCTATGGGTGAAAACGAACGAGCAAAAAGAGAAAGAGGCCCAGCTGGCCCTTAAGCAGTCCTTGGAGCACGAAAAAAGTGAAGCTTTGGAATTTCTTCAGGCAAAAAAAAGGGAGTGCGATTCTCACTCCGCCTCCTTGCGACAGTTACAATCTGTGCAAAAGAGCAAGCTGGAGGAATTATCTCGGCTGGCCGATGGAGAAATTATCGGTACCGGCGTGTCAGATTTCACGATGGACACTGCCCTGTATCCTTTCGAAGTAGGAACGCAACGCTTCGCTCTCTTGGACGTGCCGGGCATCGAAGGCAAAGAGAGCAAGGTTTTGGCGCAGGTTCAGCAGGCAGTTGAAAAGGCTCATGCAGTGTTCTACGTCACCAGTAAACCTACTGCGCCGCAAAAAGGGGATGAAAATACGCCCGGAACGCTGGAGAAGATCAAAGACCATCTGAATGCACAAACTGAAGTCTGGACGCTTTTCAACAAACGTATAACTAATGTGGTTCAGTTGAATCGGCCAAGTCTTGTCAGTGATGATGAGCATCTCAGCCTCGACGATCTGAACAAAAAAATGAGCCAGCAGCTGGGTGAGAATTACCGGAATACTTTCTCAGTCAGCGCATTGCCCGCTTTTCTAAGCGTGGCGGAGCATCTGGTACCAAGTTCAGATAACGCCAAAAGACGAAGCAAATTATTAGAAAAATTCGATCCCGAAGATGTGCTGGAAAAAACCGGTTTTAAAGGTTTCTTAGCATTGCTGACCGAACAGCTAGTGTCTGACAGCAAAGCTAAGATCACCCGTTCCAACTTCAATAAAGCGCGAACTACCGTAGAAAATATCATCTCCGAGCTGTCATATCTGCAAAAAGAGAGCTATGGCAGGCTTGCTAAGCAGCTACAAAACGATACAGCCAATGCCCATCATTTACTGGATATCGCACTGGAGTCATTAAGAAACCGTCTAATTAGTCAGGGCGAAAATGCGGTGGATGAATTCCGCAGCCGCGCTCGAAAACAGATATACAGTGAAATCGACGATGATATCAGTAACGATCGTTTCAAAGATAGACTGGAAACGTCGATTAAACAACAGCATGAGGTGTTGGAAAGAACTCTGCCTGATATTTTCAAAAATGAGCTGGATACGTTCAAAGATGAAATTGAATACACCGTGCAACGCTTTCAGAAATATGCGCAGGATATTCTAGCTACATATGCGAAAATTCAGAAGCAGAAATTTGACAACGATTTTGAAGTAAAGATCGATATCGATAACGGACTGAAACTAACCAGCCTTGTAGCTACTGTGGTAGGAAGTGCACTAATGTTCTGGAATCCGGCGGGATGGTTGATCTTAGCACCTGCCTTAGCAGGCATGGTATTCGCTGCGTACAAAGCAGTGCGTAGTTTCTTTAGTTCCTCATACAAAATCGCGCAGCAAAAGCAATCTGCCGATGACAATCTCAATAAGATTGCCCGCAATATGAAGTCTAGGATTGAAGAAGGCATTGATAGCGTCTTTCCGGAGCTGGAAGAGAAAATAGAGCAACTTAAGCTCATGCTAGAAGAACCAACCCGTCAAGCATCGCAAATTAACAAGATCCTGATTAATGCAATCACTAATTTACGCAGTCTGTCACACAGACTTGCCTTCTCAGGAGAGCAATAATGGAAAAAACGCTGAATATCTTTAAAGCGCAGCAAGCGAAGAATCTCGAAATCCTCAATAACCTAAGCGCGTTTTTACAACAGGGTGAGACCTTTGGTATTCAAATGGAACCACATCTGCTGCAGAAATTAGCGATCGCGAAAGAGAACGCTGCAAACGGCAAACTGCACATTGCGTTGATAGGCGGCTTTTCGGAAGGGAAAACATCCATTGCAGCGGCATGGATGGAGAAACTGGATAAGGCGAGCATGAACATCAGCCACCAGGAATCCTCTAATGAGGTCAAAGTTTACGATGTCGGATCTGATTTCGTCCTAATCGACACTCCAGGGCTGTTCGGTTTTAAAGAGCAGTTTGATGAAAGCACACAGTCGATGGAAAAATATAAAGACATGACCAAAAAGTATGTCAGCGAAGCACATTTGATACTGTATGTCATGAACTCAACCAACCCCATTAAAGAGAGTCATAAGCAGGATCTTGAGTGGCTGTTCCGCACTCTAAATCTACTGGATCGCACAGTGTTCGTTCTTAGCCGCTTTGATGAAGTAGCCGATGTAGAAGACGAAGACGATTATCAGTCGAATGCGCGGGTGAAGTGCCAAAACGTCGCCTCGCGTCTGCAGGATCTTATTGCTCTGACACCAAAAGAGCGCGATACACTAAGTATCGTCGCTGTTGCAGCCAACCCGTTCGATATGGGTACGGACTACTGGCTGCAAAATCCGGAAAAATTCCGCGCGTTGTCTCATATTAGTACTCTGCAAACTGCAACCAGCGAAAAGATTGTACTCAGCGGCGGCCTACAGGCGTTGGAAGAAGAGACTAGAAAGAGCGTTATTCGAGACATACTAACACGCAAACTCCCGGTCGCCATCAAGCAGGATGAGCGCATCCGTGAGGAGGTCGCTGATCTGGCGACAATCCATCAACGCATGCGTAAAGAGATGAGCGCGATGCAGTCTAAAATGATAGATATCCGTGCGTCGTTACGCAAATTTGTCACCGATTACTTCGCCGATCTGATTATCCAAGCCGAAGGGCTGAGTATGGAAACCTACGCGGCATTTTTTGAACGCGAAGTTGGTGATAAAGGCATAGTGTTGTCGACGCACCTGCAAAACGAATTCGATCGCCGACTTCAATCTGTATCGCAGGCGCTCGATAAAATGCAGACTAGCTATAACTCTGAAATCAGCCACTACAATGGCACTCTTACAGCGATGGGCAAACAAGGACTGGAATATGTGGTGAACAGCAAAATAATTAACAATACCACGGTGATCGCCACGCGCGATGGTGTGGTGTCGCTGGCTAAAATGGTTGGACTGGATCTGGGAAAAATGCTGAAATTTAAGCCTTGGGGCGCAGTAAATCTAGCTAAAGGATTAAATGGACTACTTTCCTTTGCCGGACTCGCTTTAGAAGCTTGGGACTCCTTTGAACAGGCAAAACGCGAAAAAGAGTTTGCCAAAAACATTCAAAAAATGGTGACTAACTTTAGCTCTCAGCGTGAAGAGTTGATCAACCTGCTGAACTCAGATGACTACGAAGAGCGCTTCTTCTCTGGATATGTAGTGATGAAGGAAGAATTAGAAGGGCTTGAGCAAACACTGCACCGTAGTCAAGAGCGGCAAGCCCAGTTCGCAAAATGGCGTGAGCAAGCCGAGGCTATAGACGCCGAATTTACCCGGGTATACGCCTGATTACTCCCTTCGCTGGTCTTTTTTCCTTAACTAAAGACGATGCTCAGCCTCCTGCTGAACATCGTCTTTCATCAGAATCTAATCGCCTTGCCAGGTCAACGTTACTAAGTTCTTCAGCCAGATTGAGCAGACCGGTTTTGTGTTTGATAATGGGATTGGTAGTATGAATCATAAGAGTCACCTCGTGTTTTGTATAAGGATTCGACACCCATATCAAAACCGGTAACTCTCAACCTTTCAAGGCGATGTGTCAGATCAAGTCGCGACTAATACAGTGTAAGACCTTCAGGTAGCATAACATTCTCCAACACCCCAGCAATGGCACACTTCAACCAAATAGTCGGACCTGTCCGCTGCTCTGGCTGATAATCATCAAGTTCGAGCAGCTCTGGAATAAATTATTTAATCAGTGGTATGGCACTTTTCCAATGGCAGGCTTCGTCTGTCCCTAGCACCGCTGCCGAGAGCTCCCTGTACCGCAGGATTAAAATGTACTACCTCGTAGCTGCTCTATCAATTTATCAATTACTTGCATTCGTTATCTCCCGACGACACTCGGTAAACTAAACAGAATTAGTGCATTATCTACCATCGCGGTTGTTCTTTGCTCAATTTGCACTATAGACCAAGTATCAGTAATAGCCAGCTCCTGATTTAGATACAAACCATTGTTGTAGCCTACAGGACGTTTATCCCGGGTTGTACGATCACGTTTTTCCAAAAAACACTTATTTCCTAAAGAACTGTTGTATCCGGAGATAGTCAAGTTACCAAGTTTATGCACATGGCTTTGACGATATTGCTCCGCCAACGTTTTATCGCCATCTGCTATCATATCTACCCAAGAATTAGGGATATTTAATCCTTGTGGGAAAACATGCTCAATGGTCCACACATATTGCTTGCCTTCCACTGCCCATAGGTCTACTTGATTCTCCTTAGTCATCATGCTTTCTTCAAGAGCACACAGGATAAAACGGCAGACCCAGCTATTGTCTTCGTATAGATTTCCACTAAGCGCTTGGCGGAAATGCTCATCAGAGGTACTGACAGACCCTAGAGTATTAGCAATCGCGCTGACAACCTGCTCACCGCGGCAGCTTTGCAGAATTTCAGTTAACTCCATAAATATGCGGTTTAAATCCCGAGTAGCAGGCACATCAGTAGTGTTCCTACGGACAAAGAAGTTGATCAGCAAAGTGACCACTTTTTCAATATGCTCAATGCTCAATGCTAAGTTCTGTCGTCTAGCAAACAACATTAGCAATAAGAGATAAGAAGGAGTTCCTTGAATTCTATCCAGACTTTTAAGCAGTTTTGTTAGTTTAGGTTCATCCGAAACTTCGCAATTACCTACAATCTGCGCATACCAGTCAGAATGACTGCGCATAGCTTGTAGGAATTGTTGCGGGTCATGAGCAATCAATTTTTCGAAAATTTGAATAAGATTAGATTTAGTCGCTACTGGTACATTGACAATATCTTTTAACTCAGGCTTGAACGCATTGTAGTACTGACGGAAGAAACGCTCTTGCACCCCATAATCATCCCCCAAAGCTTCCATCACTTTGGTCCAGCTTATAAAAGACTTATTAATACTGCCTGGCTCAATCTGTTCGATCTTCGCCAGTAGCTTGTTTTTCATTAAATCAATCGCGGTAAGAGGCACGCCGCGATTGTTAAGTGATTCAAATAGAGTATAAGCATCTGAATGACTTGCCACCTCTATTTTTACCAGAGTAGATGCATTGACTTTATCGAGTAGCGCATTTAGTGCCTGCAATGGGGTTTCGCTTTCACTGACATACTGTTTAATACGTGTTAAAAAATGTCGATAGGCACGAAATATCCGACGATTACCTGCATTGGAAACCGACTCAGCTTCTTTAAGAATGCCTGCCTCTTTCAACACCGCCAAGTAATCCTGCTGGTTGGCATTTTGCACCTGAGGTACCAATCTGGGCTGGTCCGCATGCTTTTTCAGCACCAATTTATGCTTCAGGTTATACAGCTCTATCTGCTGATCCATCTCAAGTTCAATACCTAACTGGTTGTAACTTGCATAAATGGCGGCTAACAATAATGACAATGTGGTCATTCGCTGTTGACCATCCACTAACTCTAACTGCTGCAGAGCCAGAGTATCTGTACTTTGGTTGATACAGATAATCGATCCCAAGTAGTAATTAAGGTCATTTTCTAACAAATCTTCAAACAAAGCATCCCATTGCCATTTACCCCAAGTGTACTCCCGTTGATAGCGGGGGATGGCATACACCACCCCGGCTTCAATATCCAACAAGGTTGACACCGGATAGTTGAATACTGATTTAATCATCTGTAATTTTCCTTATTTTCATGTTTGTCTCTGGCAGTTTGTTTATCTGCAAGACTGATATGGTGGTAAATGATACGCGCTCCCTCCTTTTCACCATACTGCAGGCTCAGGTAATACTAAGGGAGCGATTCAACATCGTTGCCGATCAATATCATATCTAGCATGACTCATTAATCCGTTCTGTAACCATCAGTTCACATGGTTCTCTAGACACTATTTCCGGTACTGGAAATAAACCCTTGTGATGACAAGTATCCGTCTTCTACCATGCAGCAGTAAGCTACCAGCGGATTATCCCCTTTGGCTGCGTTAAAATCAGTGCAAATTATCAGTTCTGAAAGCGGCGTAGGCTCGCCGTGTAGCGTATAGTGACCAATCACCACCGGGATCTCAGATGATAAAGGAGAGTAAGTCTTATCAAGTGGCAGATCCGGAATCAGCGACTCAGCGTCAGGCGGCACCTGGGCCAGTTGACGATAGGTTGTCGCCTGCGGTAGCCACCAGCGAACCCGGATATTTTTGCGGGGCTGACCGGTTTTATCGTGAAACATAATGCCTTCGGGCAGAGCCAGTTCGGGGCCTTTTAACAACGTTTCTGTCATGTTGTACAGCGGCGAGTTTTTCTCAAATGCCTCCTCCCAATAAGCCTCTGCGATGGCATGGTTGGCTTTCAGATAGGGCTGAATAGCATGGATAACCGCCTCATCCCAGCAGGCATGTACCGCTCTGATGGCACCGAAGTCAGCATACAGCGGCAGGCTCTGGAACCACGTAATCCATTTCTGGTGCAGAGCAGAGTCTTCTGTCACCGCATCAAGAAAAGCCTGATGCTGTTTGCGGTTATTTTCCGTATGCGGCCGCAGCGGCTGCCCGGTTTTCTGATGACGCAGGGCCCAGCCGACAGCATTAAACTCATGGTTGCCCATCAGACAAAGGGCTTTTTTGCTATCAACCAGAGATTTCACGGTTTCCAGCGTGTTTAACTGGCTCTCAGTGATGCCTCTTTTATTGTCAATCAGGTCGCCAACAAAGACATAAAACCAGTCCGCTGACTCGGCCTGCAGAATAGCTAGCAGAGCCTGCAGTTTGGCATACTGACCATGGATATCACCGAAAAAGGCATAGCGGGTCATGATAACTCCTTGCCTGCAAAGTGCCCTAGGCGTTGCAGTAATGCATCGATTGTTCCATCCGACGCGCACTGTCTGACAATGCCGTCGAAAAAGCGATCGTTGCGTACAATTGTAGTGATAAGGGAGATGCAGTCTGCCAGAGGAGCACTGGCAATATTCTGCGGGTTCTCGCCGTATCGCTGATTGGCAAACACCTGTAACCACTCTGACCAGTCAAAGATTACGGTAAGCTTATGAAATAAATCGGAGGTCATTGAAAAACTGTATTCAGGATCTGGTCTGCATTCATCAATAAAATTCCGAATTACCCGTGGAGAGGGACGATTAATCAGCAGCCGCGCACGGCTATCCAGCACGCTGCGCCAGGCCACGGTGTTACACCACTCCCGGGGTATCGCATCATATCCATAGAAGGCTCCGGCTAACTGGCCGTAAATAGCGGCCACCGTATCGGCATCATCGCCCAGATTGGCTGCCAGCAAAGCGCCTTCGGCAAAACTGCCGCTGTGCCAGAAGCACCATAGTGCCGCCTCCAGAGAGTCGATAACAAAGCCTGAGCTGCTAATCTCATCGCGTTTTTTGATGCGATAGCTGCCCTGAATTACCGCCAGGGTATCCGCATGCATCTCCCCCAGCCAGGGTAAAAGCGCTGTGTGCTCAGAGGAGAGCAGGTCTGCTTTTGCAGGCAAATCCGGGGCTGAAAGCAGGGTATGGATCAGAAAGGTCATATACCGGCAGGTATCAATGCAGCGTTGTTCGCCATGAGTAGTCAGGCTGCTCTCTGTCGCCAGCGACATGGCGATACTGAGTGGCTTTTTGTGGGTAAAAAGCGCCACCGGGGCGACACGCATCAGGCTGCCGTTTCCGGCACTGTATTCGCTGGTGCTTCCCGCAAGCGCATTGCCTGTTTGCTCAAAAAGCCTTAATGCCTGAGCCACGGTCGATCCGATATCAAAGCAGGTACCCGTACAGGACTGATATCCACTGTCCCGCCAGGCAAGATAGCGCTGCATCTGGTCTTTGGGGTCACTGCTATTGGCATCAATCAGACTGTCGGCCAGGCAGAGTGCCATAGCGGTATCGTCCGTCCACTCTCCGGGACGCAGTTTAAACGGTCCGCCTCCCATCATGCTTTTAATGACTGGCTCAGCGGGCCTGGACTGAAACTCCAGCGTGGTCCCCAGCGCGTCGCCCACGGCCAGACCAAAGAGTGCGCCTTTTGCACGGTTAATTACATTTTCTTTTTTCATGCGCCTGTTCTTCCTTAAAGCGCCAGCCTGATATCTTAAAGTATACAAAAAACTTCCTTAAGAAAGGCAATAAATCTGGCTCATAAAGAAGGCGCTAAGAAAGTGAGAGGTGAGAAAAGAAGGACGGAATGAGTCAGCGTGGTTAGTGTAATAGCCCCCGTTTTGTAATAGCCCCCATTTAAACCGGACACTTCACCAGTAAGACATAGGCATAGAGCTATGTTTAAGGAGTGTCCAGTGCAAAGAATCGAAGTGATCACTGGCGAGCAAAAGCGCCGCCGTTATACTCCCGAAGAGAAAGCCCGTTTTGTAGCGCTCGCCATGCAGCCCGGCTACATCGTCTCACTCGTTGCCCGGCAATACGGCATCACTCCCAGTCTTATTTTTAAGTGGAAACGACTCATGAACGAGGGTGGCAAGTCTGCGATCGCCGCAGGCGACGAGGTGGTCAGCGTCTCCGGGCTCAAAGCGCTGGAGAAAAAAGTCAAACAGCTTGAACAGATGCTGGGACGCAAAACGATGGAAGCCGAAATCCTTCGCGACGCGCTTGAGATAGCCCAGGCAAAAAAGTTGATATCGCGCATGCCATTGCTGCCACCGGACGATATCCCCTCATCCGAATAGCAGAAGTGCTCTGTGTATCGCGTTCGAATCTGTATGACCGGTTGCTGGAGAAACGCCAGCACCGGTCAGCCCGCTACAGCAAAGACGATGTGGATTGGCCCCTATATTTCCAGACACTTTTTATCGCTTAACCCATTACTGGTTCGCCGCCGCAGATATTCCCGTGGCGAACGATATCCCAGTGCACTGTGCGGATGCCATTCGTTGTAATGTTCGAAGGCCTCCGCAAGGTTCTTTACCGCTGTTAACCCGTCAGGTTTTGGCATGATGCTGATGTAGTCGCGCTTCATCGTTTTCACGAAGCTCTCCGCCATTCCGTTGCTTTCTGGACTACGTACCGCCGTATGTTTTGGCTCCAGTCCTACCATTCTGGCGAACTGACGCGTCTGATGAGAACGGTAGGCTG
>OKVN01000878.1_pt1 | contig 10072 bp, 9 predicted proteins | sample 1606961 | NCBI WGS metagenome assembly OKVN01 (sample SAMN03281020, study PRJEB24777) | human gut metagenome | isolation source: fecal sample PR170 from 1 month old male Malay infant, vaginal delivered... | place: Singapore | collected 2005-12-29 | reverse complement strand
CGCCTGGCCCGGGCGTGGGATAAACGCGCGGATCCCCAGGAAGCGGCATGGGCGCGGCTGTTTACCCCGGCCGCGAAATTTAGCGTGTGCAAAGCGGGCATCCCGTTTGTGGCGGAAGCGATGGAGGTGCTGGGCGGAGTCGGGTACTGCGAGGAGAGCGAACTTTCCCGCCTGTATCGCGAGATGCCGGTGAACAGCATCTGGGAAGGGTCCGGCAACATCATGTGCCTTGACGTGCTGCGCGTGCTGGCGAAGCAGCCGGGTATTCACGATCTGCTTGCCGATGAGTTTGCACAGGTAAAAGGGCAGGACAGACACTTCGACCGCAGCTGGCGACAGCTTCAGCAAAAACTGCGTAAACCGCAGGAGGCGCAGGGGCGGGAAATTGCGCAGCAGCTTTTCCTGCTGGGTGCCGGAAGCGAAATGCTGCGGCACGCATCGCCCCCGGTGGCGCAGGCGTGGTGCCGCATGATGCTGGATACCCGTGGCGGTACGCTGATGAGCGAGCAGGTGCAAAATGACCTGCTGCTGCGTGCGACGGGCAGAGTCGGTTAGTCTTTTAGCTGGAACAGACTCACCAGTTGAGCCAGATGTGACCCCTTCTCGCGCAGCGTTTGAGCGGTTTGTTCGCTGCGTGAGATACGATCCGCATTAATATGCGACGCTTCGCCAATGTGGGTCATGGCGAGATTCACCTGGCCAATCCCTGCGGACTGCTCGCGTGAGGCATGGTTAATCTCGGTGACCAGCTGGCTGATGTTATCGATATGAATGATGATGTCATCCATCGCCAGGCGCGTCTGTTCAGACAGCGCATGGCCTTCGCTCACTTTCCTGAGCGTATCGCCAATCAGCTGTTCAATCTCCTTCACCGCGTTGGCGCTGCGTCCGGCCAGGGCGCGAACTTCCTGCGCAACCACCGCAAACCCTTTCCCATGCTCGCCCGCGCGGGCCGCTTCCACTGCCGCATTCAGCGCCAGGATATTGGTCTGGAAAGCGATGGACTCAATCACGCGCGTGATGTCTTCGATGCGTTTTGACGCCTCGCGAATGTCGTCCATGGTCGACACGGCATGGGTGACCGTCTCACCGCCCTGATGGACCGCGAGGGAGGTTTCACCCACCAGCTGCTGCGTTTGCTCCATGTTGGCGGCATTTTGCTGTACGGTGGCGGCTAGCTGCTCCATGCTGGCGGAGGTCTCTTCCACGCTGCTGGCCTGCTTGTTGATCTGCTCAGAAATCTCGCCGGTATCGGAAGCCAGCGCGTTAGTGCCCAAATGGATCTCGCCTGCGGCCTCGCGAACCTGCAGAACAATTTTTTGCAGGCCGCCGCCGATGCCGTTAATGGCATCGATCAGCTGGCCGACCTCGTCCTGACGCGTCACGGGCAGGCTGGAACGGAGATCCCCTGCAGCATATTGCCGGGCAAGATGGATCACATTGCTCAGCGGTCGGGTCAGCATACGGCGAATAAGGACCACGAACAGACCAGCAAACAGGATAGATAAGACCACGCCGGCCAGCAGGAAGCGATCGCGCATGGCGTTAACGCTTGAGAGCAGCACCGATTTATCCACTTCGCCCACGATAGTCCAGTTCCAGCCTGGCAACGGGGTATAGGCCATTTTAAGCGTGCGGCCGTCGTCGCTTACGCGTTCCAGGGGGCCGGGCTTGTCACCCAGAAGCTGCTGCTGCGTCGCGTCGTCCCACTTCGGCAACTGCCCCTCTTCACCGGCATGGAACAGGTATTGCCCGCGCGTTTTGCCGTTGCTGCGATCCAGCACAAAGAAGTGACCGCTCTCGCCCAGGCGGCGGGTGAGGATTTTCTCGCGCATGACGTTCCAGGAGTGCGTAATGTCCACGCCAACAAAGACGATCGCAATGACCTGTCCTTCGGCATTTTTAACCGGCTGATACTGGGTGATATAGCGTTTGCCAAACAGCAGCGCCAGTCCGCGGTAGACTTCCCCTCTGTTGACGGCGGCAAAGGCCGGGCTGGCGGTATCCAGCACGGTGCCCATCGCCCGCTCGCCATTCTCTTTGCGCAGGGAGGTTGCTACGCGAACAAAGTCATTACCGCTGCGTACAAACAGCGTCGAAATGGCTCCCGTACGGTTCAGGAACTCGTCAGACAGGGTGTTGTTTTGATGCAGTCCGGTGTCACCGCCTTTCAGAAGCGGGACGCTGAGTCCGTTAATCGTCTGAGCCTGGGAAGTATCAATATTCAGTGGCTGCGGTAAAAAGGTGGTAAACAGCCGGGTATAACTCTCAACCTCTTCACTCAGGCTGGTGTTAAACATCTGCACCATGTCGACCATGCCGGTGGACTGATTGTGCAGGTCTTCTACCGCAAGGGCTTCAAGCTGCTGGCTGGCTTTTTGACTGAGCAGAAAAGTGAAAAGCAGAAACAGCGTGGCGACACTGACGCCCGTAAGCAGTGACAGCTTCGCCCCCAGGCCTGCACGGCGAAAAACGTTGATCATAAATTGCTCATCATTGAATAGGTGTGGTTCTTCAACGGCAGAGCGGAGATTACGTTTACTGAATTAATGTAACAAAATGTTATTTTGTTGTTATTGATTGGTTTTTCATAAGATAAAAAATTTGCAAAAGCGAAAAGCCACTAAAAATAAGTGGCTTTTATCAGGAGGGAGTTTACACGTAGAGAATGGCCTGTACCCGCCAGTGGTCGATATGGTTATCTTCCTGCATCTGGATGATGCGATACCAGGAAGCACCCTGCTCATCGGCCTTTAATGCCACGACGCGTTCAACGTCTTGCGGGCTCCCCGAGATATTATTCACGGAGATCTGGCCAATTTCATTCAGGCCAGTTACACAGTCAGCACTGGCGAATTCTGCTGACTGCGCGGTGGTGCTCACCAGGCCTGCGGAGAGCAACAGAGAGGTCAAAGCAAGAGTTCGTTTCATCGTCAGCTCCATTTCACATATTTCCGGTATCCGCCGGGCAATCCTTCGCGAATAAACCCCCATTCCTTGTCGCTGGCATGGAGTTTATTGTGGACAGGAAAATGTCTATGGACGCAAAGCAGTGTAAATGTCGTTCAAAGGTAAACCATTATTTTCGGTACAAAATGGCCTGTGAATACCACTGTCCCGTTATGATGGTTTCGTCGATCATAATAATGACGTAATAATCTGCTTTGGCGGCGACAGCTTGTGCCTTTATTGCCTCTTCTGCGTCATCCGGCGAACCGCGAACCAGCGCGGAGACGGTGCCCATTCGTTGTAATCCTTCCGTCTGATTACGACGAATCTCCTGCGGATGATCGGCAACCGGGGGAGCGGGTTGCGGTGTTCCCTGCAGTGCGCTACAGCCGCTAAGCAGAAACACCAGCAATAAAGCAGCAAACCTGTGCATAACCATATCTCGTTTCCTGATAGCCATAGTGTAGTTGTCTGTGAATTTAGTTTTGGGGGAATGTTCCCGAAGTGTTAGCTGGGACGTAATTTTCGAATGAAAATAGCCTGAAACCGTAATCCAGTTCTCAACATTATGAATCATCCATTCGTGCAGGGTCGACAATGATTGAAATTGAAATACGCCATCTCGGCGACCATGAAATTTTACACGCTATGCCAGCGGGTAAACGTGATAAACCGCTGCCTGTTGTGGTTTTTTATCATGGATTTACCTCATCGAAGCTGGTTTACAGTTACTTTGCGGTCGCGCTGGCGCAGGCAGGTTTTCGCGTGGTGATGCCGGATGCGCCTGACCACGGCGCACGATTTATGGGTAATGAGCAGGCGCGCCTTGGGCAGTTCTGGCACATACTGCACGGGAGTCTGACCGAGTTTGCCGGATTGCGTGATGCGCTTTATGAGGCAGGGCTGGTGGCCGAGCATCGTCTGGCCGTGGCCGGGGCGTCGATGGGCGGTATGACAGCCCTGGGGATCATGACGCACCATCCAGAAGTGAGGTCGGTCGCCTGTCTGATGGGCTCGGGTTATTTTACCTCGCTGGCGAAGACCCTTTTTCCCCCTCAGGATTTAGCGGAAATCACCGCGAGGCTGGAAGAGTGGGAAGTAACCCGGGCATTGCCTCGCCTCGCAGATCGACCGCTTTTGCTGTGGCACGGTGACGCGGATGATGTGGTGCCACTTGACGGTACCTTCCGCCTGCAGCAGGCGTTAAAGAAGGAAGGGCTGGACGGTAATCTGACCTGTTTGTGGGAATCAGGCGTTCGCCACCGCATTACGCCAGCGGCGCTGGACGCCACGGTAGCGTTTTTCCGCCAGCACCTTTAAACGCGCAGCACTTTTACTCCCTGATCTTCCAGCTTCTGGAGGATCTCGGGGTTAGCCCCTTTGCCGGTGATCACCAGGTCGATCTGTTCTGCGCGGCTGAACAGCATGCCTGCGCGTTCACCGACTTTACTGCTGTCGACCAGCACCACGAGTTTGCCTACCACGTTGAGCATGTTTTGTTCCGCCATCGCGGTCAGCATATCGGTTTTATACAAACCTTCAGCGGTCAGGCCTTTGCCGCTGGTAAACATCCAGTGTCCGGCGTAGAGACTGTTTTCGCTGTCCTGTGGGCTAAGCGTAATCGACTGACTTTTATTGTACTGACCACCCATGATCACCACGCTCTCATGCTCCTGATCGATGAGATAGTTGGCGAGCGGTAAGTAGTTCGTGATGATTTGCACCGGCTTGCCGCACATCTCGCGGCCCAGCAAAAACGCCGTAGAGCCGCAGTTGATAACGACGCTCTCACCGGGATTCACCAGCTGCGACGCGGCTCTGGCGATCCGCACTTTTTCATCGTGATTCTGCGCCTGATGAATGTTCATCGGCGTCCAGCGGGGGCGCTGCTGGCTAATGGCTTCCGCACCGTTGCGAACTTTTTTCAGCTTGCCGCTTTCATCCAGCTTGTTAATGTCTCGCCGCGCGGTGGCGGGGGAAATCCCTAAACGTTCGATCACTTTCTCGACGGTGATAAACCCTGTTTGCGCCAGGAGTTCCAGTAAAATTTGATGCCGTTGCGCTTCCGTCATGAGCTATTCCGATAAGAATTGATTTGAAAAGATGATATTTGAAATAGCGTGAAATTACTAAAATAAATATGAAATCGCCAGACACAAGTCTGGCGATGTGGCCTCGGAATCAGAGGAAGGACTTAAACGGCAGGTCAGGCTCAATGGTGAAGCAATCATCGAAACCACGCGGGTAGTGGTACTCAAGATTGTCTTTGTCCAGCGGCCAGGTGAACTTGCCGCCCACTTGCCAGATAAATGGCTTGAAGCCGTACTTCAGGCGGTCTTTTTTCATCTCCCACAACACGCGAATTTCCTGCGGATCGGCCTGGAAGTTTGACCAGATATCGTGGTGGAACGGAATAACGACTTTGGTGTTCAGCGCTTCCGCCATGCGCAGCATGTCGGCGCTGGTCATTTTATCCGTAATACCGCGCGGGTTCTCGCCGTAGGAGCCCAGAGCCACGTCAATCTGATGCTCGTTACCGTGCTTAGCGTAGTAGTTGGAGTAGTGGGAGTCACCGCTGTGATACAGGGAGCCGCCCGGCGTTTTGAACAGGTAATTCACCGCGCGCTCGTCCATGCCGTCTGGCAGTACACCTGCCGCTTTTTGATCGGCCGGCAGCGTAATCAGAGCGGTACGGTCAAAGGCATCAAGAGCATGGATTTCAATGTCTTTGATTTTCACCACGTCGCCCGGTTTCATCACGATGCAGCGCTCTTTCGGCACACCCCAGCCAATCCAGAGATCCACGCAGGTCTGCGGCCCGATAAACGGCACATCGTCCGCGCAGTTTTGCATCACCGCTGCCGCCACGTTTACATCAATATGGTCGTTGTGATCGTGGGTAGAGAGCACGGCATCGATCTGACGAATGGCAAAAGGATCAAGCACAAACGGTGTAGTGCGCAGGTTCGGCTGGAGTTTTTCAACGCCGGCCATACGCTGCATCTGGTGGCCTTTTTTCATCAGCGGGTTACCGTGGCTCTGTTTGCCGGTGCCGCACCAGAAATCGACGCAGATATTGGCGCCACCTTCTGATTTCAGCCAGATCCCGGTGCAACCCAGCCACCACATTGCAAACGTGCCAGGAGCAACCTGTTCCTGCTCGATTTCTTCGTTCAGCCAGCTACCCCACTCCGGAAAGGTGCTCAGAATCCATGATTCACGGGTGATGGTTTTCACTTTACTCATCGTTTTGACTCCTGGTTTTAATCAAAAGTAATCACATTGTGATTCGTTGTGATTAATGCTGGCACCATTTTACGCGCTTTGCAATAGCGAAAATGCGGAATTTTATCTGCTCAACGTCACAGACTCTCTGCTTGTTACTTGTTAGATTATCGCGTAATAAACATTAATTTCATGAATTATAAGGACTAATTTATTTCATTTGTGCGGTAGTGAAAATCATTACTAACTGAAGAGAAATAAATTGCGTGATGCGTCACAAATAATCAAATTCAATCTTGTGGTGATTATTTGTGATTAATAGAGTGATGGCACCAACCGCACAGGGATTGCCCCTCGTGTTCTCATTTCTGGAGAGAGTTATGGAGATCCTCTACAACGTCTTTACCGTTTTCTTTAATCAGGTAATGACCAACGCCCCGCTGTTGCTGGGTATCGTGACGTGCCTGGGATATATCCTGCTGCGTAAAAGCGTCAGCGTGATTATTAAAGGCACCATCAAAACCATTATCGGTTTCATGCTGTTGCAGGCGGGGTCGGGCATACTGACCAGCACGTTTAAGCCAGTCGTTGCCAAAATGTCGGAAGTGTATGGCATTAATGGGGCTATCTCTGATACCTACGCCTCAATGATGGCGACCATCGATCGTATGGGCGATGCCTATAGCTGGGTAGGTTACGCCGTTCTGCTCGCGCTGGCGCTGAACATTATCTATGTTCTGCTGCGCCGCATTACCGGTATTCGCACCATCATGCTCACTGGGCACATTATGTTCCAGCAGGCGGGGCTGATTGCGGTTTCTCTCTATATCTTCGGTTACCCAATGTGGACCACGATTATCTGCACCGCGGTGCTGGTCTCGCTCTACTGGGGTATCACTTCCAACATGATGTACAAGCCAACCCAGATAGTGACCGACGGTTGCGGTTTTTCCATCGGTCACCAGCAACAGTTTGCTGCCTGGATTGCTTACAAAGTTGCGCCGTACTTGGGTAAAAAAGAAGAGAGTGTTGAAGACCTTAAGCTGCCTGGCTGGCTGAATATCTTCCATGACAACATCGTGTCGACCGCGATTGTGATGACCCTCTTCTTCGGCGCCATTCTGCTCTCCTTCGGTATTGATGTGGTGCAGGCGATGGCGGGGAAAACCCACTGGACGGTTTACATCCTGCAGACCGGTTTCTCTTTCGCCGTGGCTATTTTCATCATTACTCAGGGCGTGCGTATGTTCGTCGCCGAACTGTCTGAAGCTTTCAACGGTATTTCTCAGCGCCTGATTCCTGGCGCGGTACTGGCCATCGACTGTGCCGCTATCTATAGCTTCGCGCCAAACGCGGTGGTCTGGGGATTTATGTGGGGCACCATCGGCCAGCTGATTGCGGTGGGTATCCTGGTCGGCTGCGGCTCCTCAATCCTGATTATTCCAGGCTTTATCCCGATGTTCTTCTCCAACGCCACCATCGGCGTATTCGCTAACCACTTCGGCGGCTGGCGCGCGGCGCTCAAGATCTGCCTGGTAATGGGCATGGTTGAAATCTTTGGCTGCGTGTGGGCGGTCAAGCTCACCGGTATGAGCGCCTGGATGGGCATGGCGGACTGGTCAATTCTGGCACCGCCGATGATGCAGGGTTTTGCCTCCATCGGACTGATCTTTATGGCCATCATCATCCTGATTGCTCTGGCTTATATGTTCTTCGCTGGCCGTTCGCTGCGAGCTGAAGAAGATGCGGAAAAACAAACAGCAGAAGTGTCTGCTCATTAAGGAGTTTCGATTATGACCGTACGTATCCTGGCTGTGTGTGGTAATGGGCAAGGCAGCTCCATGATCATGAAGATGAAAGTGGACCAGTTTTTAACCCAGTCCAACATCGACCACACGGTGAACAGCTGCGCAGTGGGTGAATACAAAAGTGAGCTGAACGGCGCGGACATCATCATCGCCTCTACTCATATCGCCGGCGAAATTAGTGTGTCGGGTAATAAATATGTGGTGGGCGTACGCAACATGCTGTCGCCTGCGGATTTCGGACCAAAACTGCTGGAAGTGATCAAAGAACACTTCCCACAAGACGTGAAGTAAGGACGCCATATGAAACTACGTGATTCGCTGGCAGAGAATAACTCCATCCTTTTACAGGCCGAAGCCAGTACCTGGCAGGAAGCGGTGAAGCTGAGTGTGGATCTGCTGGTTAAGGCTGACGTTGTCGAGCCGCGTTACTACCAGGCGATTCTGGATGGCGTAGCGCAGCATGGCCCTTACTTTGTGATTGCGCCAGGCCTGGCGATGCCGCATGGCCGCCCGGAAGAGGGCGTCAAGAAAACCGGCTTCGCGATGGTGACGCTGAAAACGCCGCTGGTGTTTAACCACGAAGATAACGACCCGGTCGACATCCTTATCACTATGGCGGCTGTCGATGCCAATACCCACCAGGAGGTGGGCATCATGCAGATCGTCAATCTGTTTGATGACGAAGCCAATTTTGACCGTTTACGCGCCTGCCGCACTGCGCAGGACGTGCTGGATTTAATTGATAACGCCACTGCGGCGGCCGTTTAAGAGGAATTGAATATGTCATTACCCATGTTGCAAGTTGCGCTGGATAACCAAACGCTGTCTCACGCTTACGAAACCACCCGCCTGATTGCGGAAGAAGTGGACATCATCGAAGTGGGCACCATTCTGTGCGTGGGCGAAGGCGTTCGTGCGGTTCGCGACCTGAAAGCGCTCTATCCGCATAAAATCGTGCTGGCGGATGCCAAAATCGCCGACGCAGGCAAAATCCTCTCCCGCATGTGCTTCGAAGCCAACGCCGACTGGGTCACCGTGATCTGCTGTGCGGATATCAACACCGCCAAAGGCGCGCTGGACGTGGCAAAAGAGTTTAACGGCGACGTGCAGATTGAGCTGACCGGCTTCTGGACCTGGGAGCAGGCCCAGGAGTGGCGCGACGCGGGCATTCAGCAGGTGGTATATCACCGCAGCCGTGATGCCCAGGCCGCAGGTGTGGCGTGGGGCGACGCGGATATCAGCGCCATCAAACGTCTGGCCGATATGGGCTTCAAAGTGACCGTCACTGGCGGTCTGGCGCTGGAAGATCTGCCGCTGTTCAAGGGCATTCCGATTCACGTCTTTATTGCCGGTCGCAGCATTCGTGATGCGGCGTCCCCGGTGGAAGCCGCGCGTCAGTTCAAACGCTCAATCGCTCAGCTTTGGGTCTAAGGAGCGGGTATGTTGTCAAAACAGGTCCCGCTTGGCATCTATGAAAAGGCACTCCCCGCGGGGGAGTGCTGGCTGGAGCGGTTACAGCTGGCGAAGCAGCTGGGCTTCGATTTTGTCGAAATGTCGGTGGATGAGACGGACGAGCGTCTTTCTCGCCTCGACTGGAGCCGCGACCAGCGCCTGGCACTGGTAAGCGCCATCGCGGAAACGGGCGTGCGCGTGCCGTCCATGTGCCTGAGCGCTCATCGTCGTTTTCCGCTCGGCAGCGAAGATGATGCCGTGCGCGCGCAGGGGCTGGAGATCATGCGTAAAGCCATCCGCTTTGCGCAGGACGTGGGTATCCGCGTGATCCAGCTGGCGGGTTATGACGTTTACTATCAGGAAGCCAACGATGAAACGCGCCGTCGTTTCCGTGATGGTCTGAAAGAGAGCGTTGAGATGGCCAGCCGTGCGCAGGTCACGCTGGCAATGGAGATCATGGATTACCCGCTGATGAACTCCATCAGTAAGGCGCTGGGCTACGCGCACTATCTGAACAACCCGTGGTTCCAGCTTTATCCCGATATCGGCAACCTGTCGGCATGGGATAACGACGTGCAGATGGAGCTGCAGGCAGGCATAGGGCATATCGTGGCGGTGCACGTCAAAGATACCCGTCC
>OKVN01000877.1_pt1 | contig 10075 bp, 4 predicted proteins | sample 1606961 | NCBI WGS metagenome assembly OKVN01 (sample SAMN03281020, study PRJEB24777) | human gut metagenome | isolation source: fecal sample PR170 from 1 month old male Malay infant, vaginal delivered... | place: Singapore | collected 2005-12-29 | reverse complement strand
CGTCCGCACCAGTCGGCGAAGACCAGCAGCAGCCCGCCAGTCAGCCCGGAGATCACCATATGCGGTAGGGTTCGCCGGAAGCCCATCATCCGCGCGATATGCGGCGCCATCAGCCCGACAAAGCTCAGCGGGCCGATGGTCAGCGTCGCCGCCGCCGTCAGGCAGGCCGCCAGCAGCAGCAGAACAATCCGCGATGACGTCAGCGCCATGCCCACCGCTCGCGCCGCCTCCCCGCCCAGCGGCAGGATGGTTAACCAGCGACGACAGAGCGGCGCCAGCGCCAGCAGCGCCAGCATTACCGCGCCGCTACGCACCACCCTCTCCGGCGTCGCGCTATATGTCGACCCCGAAATCCACGTCAGGATCTGCGCCATACGCGGATCGCCGCTGGCCTGCAGCATCATCAGCAGCATAGTGAAGGCGGTGCTCAGCGCCATCCCCGCCAGCAGCATCCGATGCGGCGAGAAGCCGCCGCGCCCGGCGGCGAGCATAATGATCAGCAAGGTGGCCGCCGCGCCAAGGCTGCCGGCCGGCAGCAGCCAGCCAAAGGCGTCGCCAGGCACGAAGAACAGCATCAGCACCACGCCAAAAGCCGCGCCGGAGCTGATGCCCAGCACTTCCGGGCTGGCCATCGGGTTGCCGGTCAGGCGCTGGATAATACAGCCGGCGACCGCCAGCATGACCCCGGCGAACAGCGCCGACAGCACCCGCGGCCAGCGCCAGGGCAGGAGTTGCTCCAGCAGATCGCCGTGGGCCCACAGCCAGCCGTGGGCATCGCGACCAAAGGCCAGCGCCACGCTCACCGCCAGCAGCAGCAACGCGACGCCTGCGAGAACAAACCATTGCACATGATAGCGCTCAGGCTGCACATTATCGCCGCCGTTCATCACCGGGGCGCTGATGCTGCGCAACCGCGGCAGCAGCCACAGCAGCAGCGGCGCGCCAATCAGGGCGGTGACCGAGCCGGTGGAGACTTCCCGCCATACCCGGCTCAGCCAGAGGATCACCTGATCGGAAAGCCACAGGAGCAGCGCGCCGATCAGCGCCGCCAGCAGCAGCCGCGCCAGCAGCCGACGGGCGCCAAGCATTTTCGCCAGCAGCGGCGCGAACAGGCCGATAAAGCCGATAATCCCTACCGCGTTCACCAGCAGCGCGCTGATGACGATCGCCAGCGTCAGGGCGCCGAGGCGCGCCAGGGACAGCGCCAGCCCGAGGTTACGCGCCACCCCGTCATCGAGCCCCATCAGGGTCAGCGGCCGCAGCAGCAGCAAGGTGAGTATTGCCCCGCCAAGCAGCTGCGGCCACAGGCGCTGCGCTACGCTCCAGTCGGTCTGCGTCAGCGTCCCGGTGCTCCACAGGAACATGCTTTGCAGCTGGTCGTGATGGAAAATCACCATCAGCTGGTTAAGCGCGCCACAATAAAGGCTGACCACCAGCCCCGCCAGGATCAGCGTTACCGGCGACAGGCGCTTACCCCACGAGACGCCAAACACCAGCGCGCCCACCAGACAGGCCCCGGCCAGCGCGGCGAATTGCGACGCCAGCACGCCGGGAATAGCCCATAACGTGGTGACCGTTATCCCCAGCTGCGCGCCGGTGGCGACGCCAAGGGTGGTCGGTTCCGCCAGCGGATTACGCAGCACCTGCTGGAACAGGACGCCAACCAGTCCCAGCCCGGCGCCCACCAGCAGCGCAACAGCCAGTCTCGGTAACAAACTGTAATGAAACAGCATTTGGGCGATATCATCGACATCCGGCTGCCACAGCGCCTGCCGCCACTGCGCATAGGGCAAGGCGACATTGAGGTTGACGATGCTCAGCGCGAAGGCGACGCCCAGCAGCCCGGCCAGCAGGATAATAGCTAACGGCGAGAGACGCGTATTCATGCCGGACCCCCCTGGGCATCAGCCAGCACGCGGGCAAAATGCATCGCTGACAGCGTCGCGCCGTAGAACCAAACCGCCGGAACGCGCTGGAAGCGGCCCGCGCGCACGAAGGGCATCGCCTGCCATAGCGGCGTCGCCAGCAGTTGAGCCATATCTCGCTCATTGCCATGGTCGAAACAGATGACATCGGCTTCGTTAAATGCCGCCAGCCTGTCGATGCCAACGCTAACGCTTCCCCAGAATGCCGCTTCGCCGTGCCAGGCGTTTTTAATACCAAAGCGATCAAGCACCTCCTGGAACAGGCAGTTTTCGCCAAACACCAGCACGTGCCGGGGATCGAGCAGAGAGATCATCAGCAGCGGACGATCGCCGCGCCCGGCAAAACGCGGACGCAGGCTCTCCATCAGCGCGTCGAACTCCGCCAGATGGCGCTTCGCCTGCTGCGTTTTGCCCAGCAGATCGGCCATTTCCAGTAGCGAACGCTGGGCCATCGCCAGCGGCCGTTTGCCGTCGCTGAAGGTGAAACCGCGGCCGGGCGCGATACGCGCCAGCTTCTCCGGCGACGGGCCGTAGCCCGCCGACCAGACGATAAACGACGGTTTCATCTGCGTCAGCAGTTCAAGGTTGGGTTCGGTACGCAGACCAACATCGATCACCGAGTCGGGCAGCGCGGGTTCGTTCACCCACAAGCGATAGTTGGGAATATCGGCCACGCCATAGGGCGTCACGCCGAGCGCCAGCAGCAGCTCCGCGGGCAGCCACTCCAGGGCGACCACGCGCTGCGGGTCGACGTCGGCCGCCTGCGCGCCGCGCATCTGCCACAGCAGCGGCGAGAGCGCCATCGCGATCAGCAGGCGGCGTCGGGTTATCAGAGTTGGGTTCATCATCAATAGACAAAGCTTACCGGCGCCGCACCGGCCGGGTGTGGCAGGATCCCCATCGGGATGCCATAGATCTGTTCCAGAGTGTCGCTGCGCATCAGTTCCGCCGGCGTCCCCTGAGCAATCATTTCTCCGCCGCGCAGGGCCACCAGATAGTCGCAATAGCGGGCCGCCATATTAATATCGTGCAGGACGGCGATCACCGTCAGGCCGCGCTGCTGGCTGAGACGATGCACCAGCGCCAGAACATCGACTTGATGAGCAATATCCAGCGCCGAGGTGGGTTCATCGAGCAGCAGGCAGCGACTGTCCTGCGCCACCAGCATGGCGATCCACGCCCGCTGGCGTTCACCGCCGGAGAGGCTGTCCACCAGACGATGAGCGAGCGGCTTCAGCCCCACCAGCGCAATCGCCTCTTCTACTTTCTCACGGTCCGCTGCGCCAAAGCGACCCAGCGCGCCGTGCCATGGATAGCGGCCGATCGCCACCAGCTCGCGCACCGTCATACCTTCGGCCGGCGGCAGCTGCTGCGGCAGATAGGCCACTTTGCGGGCAAAGGCTTTGCTGCCCCAGCTCTCCAGCGGCTGCCCGTCCAGCAGCACTTCGCCTGCGGAGGGCGGCTGATGACGGCCAAGCATTTTCAGTAACGTCGACTTGCCGGAGCCATTATGGCCGATCAGGCCTGTGACTTTTCCGGTCGGGAAGGTGAGCGAGAGCGGATGGAGCAATGTGCGGCCAGGCACACGGAAAGTGACGCGATCCAGCGCGAAGGTGGTTTCTGCGTGCGGAGTCTGTTCCTGCATAGCGATAACCTGATAGAGGGCGCGGCGAACCGCGCCCGTAGGTGGTTAGAAACGGAAGGTGGCGGTGGCGACGACCTGACGTCCGGCGCCCCAGTAGCAGGCGTATTCGCTGTAGCAACTGGAGACATATTCGCGGTCGAACAGGTTGTTGACGTTGACGCCGACCGACGATCCCGGCAGGCCAAAGCGCGCCAGATCGTATTTCACCGTCGCATCCATCAGCGCATAACCGGCCACACTAAAGGCATCATTTTTCTTACCGGTGCTGGTGTCATTTTTGTAGTAGCTGACCGTTGAACCGATATAGCGCGCCCCGGCCCCAATCGTCAGACCGCTCAGCGCGGTTTCGTGGAAGGTATAATCCGCCCACAGGGAGGCCATGTTACGCGGCACTTCCGCCGGACGTTTGCCGTTGAACACCGTATCGTGAGTGTACTCCGCATCGGTGTAGCTGTAGGCTGCGGTGACGTTAATATTGGCGTTCACCGCCGCCTTCGCCTCCAGCTCAAGGCCGCGGGAGCGGATCTCGCCGGTCTGGATGCTGAACGCCTGGTTAGCCGGATCAGCCGTCAGGTTCTTGTCTTTGGTCAGCTGATAGACCGCCGCGGTGACCACCACCGGCATATCTTTCGGCACGTATTTCACGCCGGCTTCATACTGCTTACCGCGCGACGGATCGAACGGCTGGCCGCGGCTGTTGGAACCCGATACCGGTTCAAACGATTCGCTGTAGCTGAAGTACGGAGAGATGCCGTTATCGAACAGGTAGTTGATGCCGCCGCGCCAGCTGAACTGCTGGTCGTGATTCTCCGCCAGGCTGTTGGTGGCGCGGGTTAACGTTGAGGTCGTGGCGTAATCGTAACGGCCGCCCAGGGTCATCACCCATTTATCCCACTCCATCTGATCCTGCGCGTACAGGCCGGTCTGCTCCATCCGGTTGAGGACCGCGTACGGGAAGGTGACCTGAATATTCGGATTGCCGTACTGCGGATTGCTCATGCTGATAGGATCCGCCGTCCCGTAGTCGGCATCCACATCGTTACGCATCCGCGAGTAGTCCACGCCGGTCAGCAGCGTATGGCTGACCGCGCCGGTGGCGAAATCAGACTGCAGCTGGGTATCGACGGTGAAGGTGTTCAGGTGCTCGTCGGAGCGCACGTAGGCGCGATTCATGTAGCCCGGCGCGACATAGCCGTTGCCGTATACCGAACGATAGAGCGTATGCACATCGGCATAGCGCAGGTTCTGCCGCACGGTAAAGGTGTCATCGAACTGATGGGAGAAGCTGTAGCCCACCATCTTCTGGCGGCGGGAGATTTTATTATCGGACTCGCCTTCGTTGAAATCGGTCGGCAGCTTGTGCGCCTTACCGTTGGCGTCGTAATACGGCACCACGGTGCCTTCGCGCGGCAGCCAGCCGTAGTAGCCCGCATCCGGGTCATTCTGGAAGTTGCTCAGGAAGGTGAAGTCAGTTTTATCGTCCGGACGCCAGCTAAAGGAGGGCGCCACCGCGTAGCGGGTCGATTTCGCCATCTGCTGCTGGGCATCCTGACTGCGGCCAAGGCCGGTCAGGCGATACGACCAAACGCCAGCATCATCAATGGCGTCGCTAAAGTCAAACCCGGTCTGCCACAGATTGTCGGTGCCCATCTTAAACTGCACTTCTTTCAGCGGCTCGGTAGTCGGGCGCTTGCTGACCATGCTGACGATACCGCCCGGGTTGCTGTTGCCGTACAGCACCGAGGTTGGCCCGCGCATCACTTCCACACGCTCGAGGAAGTAAGGATCCATGGAGACTTCAGAGTAGTTATTCCCCTGCAGCTTCATGCCGTCCAGATACTGGTTGGTGTTGACGGTCGTCGAGGTGGTGAAGCCGCGAATGGTGACCACGTCATAGGTGGTCGAACTGCCGCGAGTAGAGAAGACGCTTGGCGTATAGGAGAGCGCCTCTTTTACCGTCGTCGGCTGGCGCATCTCCATCTCCTGGCGCGTCACCACCGACACAGACTGCGGCGTTTTTTCAATCGGGGTATCGGTTTTGGTCGCCGTGGCGGAGCGTTTTGCCGCGATAGTCGGCGCCGGTCCCCAGGCGCTTTCCTGGGCGGCCGGGGCGGCAACGACGGTGATAGTTTCTTCTTGCTTCGGTTGTTCTGCTGCCTGTGCGTAGACAGACATGCCGCTAACCGCCGTGGCTACTACAGCTGCGACTTTACGCAGCGAGTGATTTGGCTGAGCAGTTTTTGGACGCGCCATGGGTATATCTCTGATGAAAGTGAATGATAACGTAAACGAGAATTATTATTATGACGGGCGATATAATAGGCGAAACGTCGAAGGCAAGGCAAGCGATATGCCTGTCGCCGCCGGTCGAAGGCTGAATTAATAACCAGATAGTTATTATGGAGTTAAAGAGCCGTTAACTTTTTTACAGGCATAAAAAAACCCCTTAATACTTTCGTATTAAGGGGTCTGGTCGTGCGGTCAAAATCAGTTACTGCCGAACATATCCTTGATCCAGCCCGCGACGCCGTCGCTCTTTTCCTGCTGCTTCGGCGGCTGTTGCTGCTGTTGCTGCTGCGGCGGCGGTTGCTGCCCGGACTGATTAAACGGATTTTTCGCTTCCTGTTGCTGCAACTGCTGCTGTTGCATCATTTCGCCCTGACGGCACAGCGCATCCGGCTGCGTGGTCCAGACCGGCAGCGAACGCATACCGCCGCTGCAGACGAAGTTGCCGTTGCTGTCCACGCCCATATCAACCACGTCTTCCGGCACCGTCAGCACCAGCGGCGTTGGCGTCTGGTTCGCCAGATAGCGCTGGTAAATCGACATCGCGCCGCTGGCGCCGTACAGTTTGGTCGGCTGGTTATTGTCGCGACCCACCCAGGTGATGGTCACCTGACTACCGTCGATGCCGGCGAACCAGGTATCGACGTTATTGTTGGTGGTCCCGGTTTTCCCCGCCAGATGCAGGCCCGGATACTTCGCCCCCAGCTGACGCCCCGTACCGCGCTGCACCACCTGCTGCATAGTCCACAGCGTCATGTAGGCCGCCTGGGCAGGCACCGCGCGCTCCGCCTGCGGATAGCTCTGGTAGAGCACAGTGCCATCTTCGGCAATCACTGACCGCAGCGCGGAAAGCGGCGCACGGTTCCCACCGCTGGCGATGGTCTGGAAGGCCTGGGCCACTTCAATCGGCGTCAGGTTCAGCGCGCCAAGCAGCATCGACGGCACCGCGTTGAGCTGATTCTTCGGCGCCCCCAGTTTAGTCCAGGTATCGACTACCGCCGGCAAGCCCAGCGCCATCCCGAGGTTAACCGTCGGGACGTTCATCGAGCGAGTCAGGGCATCGACCAGCATCACCTGACCGCTGAAACGACGATCGTCGTTCTGCGGGGACCACGTCTGACCGTTGGACAGGCGAATCGTCACCGGCGCATCGGCGATCCAGGTATTCAGGCGATACTGATTCGGCTGGCTCAGCGCGGTCAGATAGGTCGCCGGCTTGGCCAGAGAACCAATCGATCGGCGGGCCTGCATCGCGCGGTTATAACCGGCGAACTGCGGCTCCGCGCCGCCGACCATCGCCCGCACTTCGCCGGTGAAGCGGTCAACCACCACCATGGCGGTTTCCAGGTCTGCCAGCTTACGCTGTTTCTTCAGAACCGGGATCCCTTCGGAGGCCGCTTTTTCCGCCGCATCCTGCGCCACCGAGTCGAAAGTGGTGAAGATCTTCACGCCGGAGAGATCTTTCACTTTATCGCCCAGCTTCGCCTGCAGTTCCTGACGAACCATCTGCATAAACGCCGGCTGCGGTGAAATCACCCCGCCGCGCGGCTGCACGCCCAGCGGACGGGCGCTGAGCATGTCGTACAGCTCCTGGTCGATAACCTGCTGCTGCTGCAGCAGACGCAGCACCAGATTGCGTCGTTCAAGGGCCAGTTTCGGGTTACGCCACGGGTTATAGACCGACGCCCCTTTCACCATCCCCACCAGCAGCGCCTGCTGGTCGAGGCTCAGCTCTTCCACCGGACGGCCGAAGTAATACAGGCTGGCCAGCGGGAAGCCGCGAATTTCGTTATCGCCGCTCTGGCCGAGGTACACCTCGTTCATATACAGCTCAAGGATGCGATCCTTGCTGTAGCGGGCGTCGACGATCAGCGCCATATACGCTTCGTTGGCTTTACGCCAGTAGGAGCGTTCGCTGGAGAGGAACAGGTTTTTCACCAGCTGTTGGGTCAGGGTACTCGCCCCCTGCACCGTTCGGCCTGCCGTCAGGTTCGCCAGCACCGCGCGGCCGATGGAGTAGAGACTGATCCCATCGTGCTCATAGAAGTGGCGGTCTTCGGTCGCCAGCAGGGTATCCACCAGCAGATCGGGGAAGCCGCTGCGCTTCACGAACAGGCGCTGCTCGCCGTTCGGCGACTGCAGCATGGTGATAAGACGCGGATCGAGGCGGAAGAAACCGAACTGGCGGTTATTATCCATATTCTCGATGGTCTCAAGATGGTCGCCGTCGAAAGTAAGACGCGCGCGCACCTGCCCTTCCTTACTGTCCGGGAAATCGAACGGACGACGGATCATCTCGATGCTGTTAGCCTGCACGGTATATTCGCCGGGGCGCGTCATCGCGCTGAGCTGGCGATACTGCGTGGCGTTGAGCAGACGCACCATCTCGTTTTTGCTGATCTGCATGTCCGGCTCAAGGTTGACCATCCGGCCATAGACCGCGGCCGGCAGCTCCCAGACTTTACCGTCAATGCGGCTGCGGATTTTCTGGTCGAGGTAGACGCCATAGGCGGCAATCAGCACCGCGAAGACAATCCCCAGCTTGACCAGCAGCCACAGCCAGCTGCGCTTCCGACGAGGCTTGCCACCTTTGCCTTTGGCTTTTCTCGGCACCGGTTTCTCATCCTCATAATCATCGTCATCATACTCGTCGTCGTAGTCCTCTTCCCGGACCCGGCGACGGGTGACTTTCTGTTTAGTCGGACGTGAGGGTCTTCCCTTACGTCCGATAGGCTCGCGGTCATCTCCCGCCATGCTTTTTCTCCGCAACGTTCAGGCGCAAAGGCCTGATTCTCAATACTTCCCCTGTTCAGAGGAAGAAGAAATCTCTCAAATTAACGTCCAGGCTGCTTATCCTTCGGACGACAACCTGCTGGCAGGCAGGACGCGCCGCCAGCCTTTCAGAGGGTTGGTTTGCTTCATGTTACATGATACTAACAATAAAAATTCACCATAAAATCATTGTGTTAAACGCATCATCGGCAGAATAATTCAGAACATAGCACGTAATGTTCAGGGCATACAGGATAGCACTAAAATGCGACATTCTTAACCAGCATTTTACCTCCTGCGCACGTAACAAGATGGGAAAGAGTATGTTTTTTAATAACATAAAAAACGGCGCGCTTCCTGCCGGTCAACGCAGTGGCATCATCCGCAGATGAAAATATATTTTCCCAGCGCCAACGTTTATTATTGATAAAAGTAAAGTCGATTTAGCGCCTTTCCGTTGATAAAAATGAGAGCCTGTTAACATTTATGCAGAATAATATTTTATGATGACACCAGGTAAATATTTGTTAAACTAGCGGCCAGTGATTCATTATTTTGATTACTCTATGATGCGTATTCCGCTTATATTTCCGCTTTGCATGGTAGCCCTTCTCTCTGGCTGCCAACAAAAACCCGCCTCAACGCTCAGCCCGGCTATCAGCAGCCAGGCGCAGCTCGAGCAGCTCTCGTCCGTGGCGGCCGGGACGCGCTATCTCAAGAATAAATGTAATCGTAGCGATCTCCCCGCTGATGAAACGATATATCGGGCAGCGGTGAATGTCGGTAAAGCGCGCGGATGGGGAAATATTGACGTGGCGACGTTAAGCCCAAATAGCGACCGGCTTTACCAACAGCTATTACAGGACAGTACCCCGGAAGCCACACAGTGCAGTCAATTTAATCGTCAGCTCGCGCCATTTATTGCCAGCTTGCGCAGCGACTAAGCGAAATATCCTCAGCGCGCCGGTTATTGTGCGCGCTTTTATTCCTCTTTCGGCTCCTCGTCAATTTTTCCGCCCGGCCAGTCCTCCAGCGCCGCGAGGGTAAAGGTCGTGCCGTTGAAGCTGAAGATCGTCACATCCTGCTGGATCTGCTCCACCACCAGGTTCGGCAGGGGTGAATCGCCCTCCGTCCACGCTTTGCCGTTTAATACAATGCTGCGCTTTTCCGGTCGCGAGGCGTAGACATGGGCGCTGTAGCGCAGAGGCGGCAGCGTATCGCTGTCCACTTCCGGCGCCGCGGGCGCGCTGGCTTTTGCCGCCGGCGGCGGCGTCTTTGGCGCGGCCTCTCCGGCAGCGGTTAACGGCAGAAGCGCCGCATGCGCCACCGGCAAGGGCAGCGTTTGCGGCGGTGCCGGGTGACGCCACTGCTCGCCGCCAAACCAGCCGAGCGCGATAAATAATCCGGCGTACAGCGGGATAATCCAGCCGGGGATCTGCACCATCCG
>OKVN01000862.1_pt1 | contig 10190 bp, 12 predicted proteins | sample 1606961 | NCBI WGS metagenome assembly OKVN01 (sample SAMN03281020, study PRJEB24777) | human gut metagenome | isolation source: fecal sample PR170 from 1 month old male Malay infant, vaginal delivered... | place: Singapore | collected 2005-12-29 | reverse complement strand
GGGTTACCTTCGCCATATCCTGAGCGTATTGCCGGAGTGGCCCATCAACAAAGTGGCCGAACTGCTGCCATGGAACGTAGATCTCACCAATAAATAGCCGTCAATACGGCGCTCACTTAACGCTTACTAATAATGCCACTACCGTCACTATTAATGCCTCTGATTCAATTCTTGCCAACACGCCGGTGTTTAAGTGCACCGGCGACATTGTAGACAACTGCAATTCAAACACCAAAACCGTAAAGCAACTGCGTGACGCCTACAACATTCACGATCATGACGTGAAAGAGGTTCAGTCAGGTGAAAGCACTGTCACCAGTGAAAAAACCACAGAGAAGGTATCTGATGAGTGATATTTCATCCTTCTGGAATATTGATGAGATGCAGGCCGACTGGCAGGAGAATTTCGGCATTCTCACCTCTGACAATGACATGCATACCGCCGTGCTGATCAGCCTTTTTACCGATGGGCTTGCGCGCGCAGATGACCCATATGAAGGGACTGATCGCCGGGGATGGTGGGGCGATCTGGGTAACGAGAAAACAATCGGTTCACGTCTGTGGTTGTTGCGGAGAGAAAAACTGACCCGCGACGTAGCTATGCGTGCAGAGCAGTATGCTGAAGAAGCGCTGGCATGGATAAAAAGTGACGGAATCGCCAGGGAAATACAGGCGACCTCAGAAATAGTTTTTCCAAACAGGCTGAATCTTATCATCCGTTATCTTCCCCCGGACGGCGACTGGCAAGAATTCAAATTCTTCTGGTTATGGGAGCAACTGAACAATGCCATTTAAAAGAAAAACGCTCAGTGAGCTGAGAACGGAAAATCAACAGTTCATGCAGGCGGAACTGGAGAAGGTCGGGGCCCTGCTGCGGTTCGGAAATTTGAAGGTGCTGGCGGATATGGACGCTGGCATGGCGCATTTGCATTATGCGTATCTGGATTATATTGCCCGGCAATGCACCCCTTTTACATCGACAGATGAATGGCTTGCTGGATGGATGGCGCTTAAACAGGCCTACCGTAAAGCAGCCACCGCGGCTCGATCTCCTGAAGCGCAAATCAAAGGCACATCAGGGAGGACATTAGATGCGGGTGCAGTAATTAATCGCGCGGATGGGTATCAGTACACGACTGATGCTGGTGTAACGATCGGCAGCTCTGGTACAGCAACCGTTGCTGTTACCGCCGTATTACCTGATATCGCCGAGGATGTCACTGGAGGTGGCAGCCTGGGAAATGCTGATGCCGGTACCATCCTGACTCTTGATGCGAATGTGTCTGGCATTGAAAGTACGGTCACGCTCATTCAGCCAGCCACCGGCGGCGCTGATATTGAAGATGAAGAGGATTTTCGCCAGCGCGGTCTTCTGTTGTTTCAAAATCCTCCGCAGGGTGGCAGCGATACTGATTATCGTACATGGGCTCTGGCAGTATCCGGTGTTACACGTGCATGGGTCCGCCGTAGAGGAATGGGTCCCGGTACCGTTGTGATTTACATCATGTGTGATGGCAACGACAAGACAAACCATGGGTTCCCGGTTGGCACGGATGGCGTATCACAACTGGAAGAATGGGGTGCAGTAAAGGCCACGGGCGATCAGGGAAGGGTAGCCGATTATATGTACCCACTTGCCCCTGTGACTTCCCTGAATTACATCTGTTCGCCTACTGAGCTGGTTATTGATTTTGAGATAAGCGGTATCTCTGATGCGAGTAGCACGACAACTGCTGCTATAGCTGACGCTATTGACAGTGTTTTGTTTGAATCTGCTGATCCTCTCGGAACAGGAAAAATCTATCTTTCAGACCTCAACCGTGCGATAGGGGACGTTTCAGGCACGGCTGGTTTTATTCTGGTCTCCCCATCTGCAAATATTGAGCCGGGAATAGGGGAGATGGCCGTTCGTGGCGAGGTGAACTATACATGAGCCTCTTCTCAACTGACGACTACCTTAAAGCGCTACAGGCACTAATCCCGTCAGGGAGAGCCTGGACAAGAGATAAAAACGCAGTGCAGACGGCAGTGCTTCGGGCGCTGGCAAGGAGTTTTCAACGTAGTGATAATGACGCTCAGGCTCTTCTTAGTGGCGCTTTCCCGAAGACAGCGACCATCATGCTTACTGACTGGGAAAATACGCTAGGATTACCTGATGATTGCTCCATTGGCGAGGTCGACACAATCGCCAAGCGACAAAATGCAATCGTCTCAAAATTAATAAGCACCGGCGGTCAGTCAAAAAGCTATTTCATCAGTATTGCTGCCGCAATGGGTTATACCATCTCAATTAAAGAATACCGACAGGCGCGAGCGGGATTATCAGTTTGTGGTGACGGGTTAAATGGTGATGACTGGCCATTTGTCTGGATGGTTGAAGGAGAGGAAACGAATATAACATACTCCCGAGTCGGGATAAGTTATTGCGGAGACCCATTACGTTCATGGGGAAACCGGCAGCTAGAATGTCGCATTTCAGCGCTGTCGCCATCCTATACGCTTGTGAAATTCGGCTATATCTATTTTGGGTTTAATGACGAAGAGGTGTACGAAGTCACCCCTGAGTTTGCAACTATTTTTGATATCGCCTCTGGATACATTTCAGGAAACTAACATTTAAAGGTTAATCATGAGAAAAGTTGGAAGTACTACAGATACTGCTGATGCTAATGGTGAATATACTAATGGCAACGTTGCTAATGGGATTTCACCGACCATTATTAATGCAGAAATGCTGAATACATTTCAGCGTGAATTGGTTAATGTTGTTGAAGGCGCAGGGATGGAATTAGATCCTGCTGATGATAATCAGGTGGCAAAAGCAATAGAGAAAAAAGTAGGTGGCGGAAGATTATTAAATATAAAAACATTTACATCTTCGGGTACATATACCCCAACACCTGGGACGCGATACGTGATTGTCGAGGCCGTTGGCGGCGGTGGAGGTGGCGGCGGGTGTTCATCGCCAGATAGTGGCAGCGTTTCTAGTGCAGCAGGTGGAAACTCTGGATCTTATGGAAAAGGCCGCTATGCAGTTAGTTCGAATATTGCTGTTACTATCGGCAGTGGAGGCGATGGTGGCAATGCTTCGAGCAGCAGCACTGGTGCAACCGTTGGTGTTGCAGGTGGAGAGACGAGATTTGGTAATTTATTGATTTGCCCTGGAGGAAATTCAGGGCTGGCGGCGAATTCTTTTAAAATCCCTAATATATGTCAATCAATAGCCATAAAAACCAATGGTGTGACCGGATCAAACATAAGTTCCATTGACGGTGAGGCTGGTGGGAATGGATTTGCTTTAGGCCCAGGAATTTCTGGAAAAGGCGGATCAAATCCATTAGGTTCTGGGGGCGCATCTGTTGGGGTGACTGGAAGCAATTCCGTAAAAGGAAATGATGGATCTGGGTATGGATCAGGTGGAAGTGGCGCTTTTGCAGGGCCTGGCGCTCAAGGTAAGAGCGGCGGCAAGGGCGCTCCCGGACTGGTCATTGTGTGGGAGCTATCGTAAATAAATCAGGCTGTATAAATCGCCCATTAAGTGGGCGATTTTTTGGCAACAGGCCTAACTTTGTCTCTTATAATATTTATCTTTCGATCTATTAAATGAAGAGATAGCGCGATAGCAACAGAAAAAGCAAAACATAAAATAAATGTATAAAATGTTCTTAGTTGAAGGTTTAATATGTTAACTAGAACAAACCCTGCTGGAATGTGAATAAGGTAAAGAGGATAAGAAAGCTCACCAAGCATCTTTCCGAAAGGCGATTGCTTAATGTTTATCGAATTAACAATAAATAAAAGAGAAAAAACAATTGAAAGATAAAATGTGTATGTTGAAATATATCGCCAGTCTTCATCTGTATAACCAGACAACATAAAATATGTTGGTACTGAGTAGCTAAATGCCAATGCAATGATTGACATCCTAATTGCTCCTTTAAACTTCAACCAGCTAGCAGGTAAGAATCTAGCCGCACACCCAAGAGAAAAACCAAGTGATCCGGCATATATAGTCCCGTATCTCGAGTTCCAGTCAAGACCAGAATCCGTAGCTATATACAAGAAATAGGCATGGTAAAGAATAGAGGCAATAACCCATATAGTGATGAATTTTGCACCTATACGGATTGCAAATGGAATTGCTACATAAAAAAATAACTCTACAGATAGAGTCCAGCTTGGCGGGATTGTCCTTTCTTGAACATTAAAATCAAGACCAATTAAGGTTGTATTCATAAACCAACCTTTAATTGTTGATGGGATGGATAGGTTGGGGTCAAAAGCATGTATGTTTTTAGTGCCAAAAAAATTTATAGATAGTATGGCAAGAAAAAATACTAGTAAATAAATAGGGTAGATCCTAAGAATCCTGTTTATTGCATATCTTTTTATGCCATCAAAACTTGTTCCGTAGCGCTCGCATATAACCGTAGTCATAAGATAACCACTGAGGATATAGAAAGAGAAAACGGCATATCTACCCACCCCACCTATTATCCATAGATGATTAGAGCATACCAAGGCGGCAAGTATAAATCTAAAGTAACCCATGATTATTTTATCTCGGCTCCAATTTCCTGCATTTTCTTAAGCACTCGATTTAAATCATCCTCTGACAGGGAAAGCTGAGCAGCCATGAAAAACAGGATGTGTGGTGACATTGCGCGCGGCTCAGCACCGCCAGTGTATTTGCGCCACTGGCTGTTACTGGCAATGCCTGCGATATCTGCCATTTGATTGCCAGTGTAGCCCAGCTCTGATTTCAGCCGCTCTAGGTCTTCCGGGGCGGGTGGGGTGTATTCGTTTATCAGTCTCATCTTGTACCTGTGAAAAAGCCCCTTGCGGGGCTTCTTTTAAATAAATTTGATGATGATGGTAGTTACCGTGGCGACCGCACCGATTAGACCGGTTGCGACAGCTACCGGATACCACATTGTTTCCCGGTTAATTTTCGCTGTCTCGGCCATCAGCTTGGCGATTTCAGCGTGGATCTTTTCAAGCTCTGCGGTGGTCATGTCGCTTGTCATCTCGTTCTTCCTTTCGGGTTCGGGCTGCGGCCTTTCCGCTACCTCATGCAATAAATAATAGCCCCATTGGTGCTAATTGTCAACGGTAAATTACCATCAGGAAATTTTATGGCACAAAGATACAACACCGGAAATCCTCGCCCTTCAAACAGCATGAAGGATTTGAATGATAATGCTCTTGCTAATGATGATTATATGAATAGCGAGGGAGATACCTTCATTGACCGTCTTGGGAATGAAAGAGACTCCCTTCGCGGAACTATTAAAAAGATACTTGCCGCAGGTGATTCGGCTGTAGAAGAAACCCGGCAGAACCTGATCCCTCTCAGCAGGCAGTACATGACCCTGGCGGCGGCGCAGGCGGATATTGCTAATATCCCGGTGGGGTCGACCACGTATTACCGAAGCCCTGATGACAGCGCTCTTGCTATAGAGGTAATCAACAACGGTGGCACGCTGGCGGCTACCGGGCGGAGAATGCCGTCAAAGGAAGCCATTGATAATTTAATTAAATTATTAAATGACGAATCAGAGGTCTCACATGACCTGGTTGATGTTGACGGATTTTCGCTATGGCGCCTGTTTACCAGCGGAGCGTTCGGGACAATTAATTCTATGATTTCACCTGACGGGGTGTTTTTAAGTGGCTTGTCAATATCTCAGGATAGCGGTGATGCTGGTCTGAAATATGAGGATTCTGAAGGTTTTTATTTCAATATAATTGGCCCCGACGGTCTTGTTGAGCGAGCCGGAACTCTGAACGGTGAAGGTCGGTTTATTACTAAATCAGGAAACAGCGGCTGGTTGACGCTGGAAGATGACGAAGGATTTTATAAAATTCTGGCTGACGCAAATGGAAACCCTGTAGGAGCTACCAGTAACGGCCTGGATTTATCAGTTGCTGATGCTCAGAACAAAGCGTACTCGCAAAATATCCGGAGTCAGTATAATTCACAGGTTCAGCGCCTCGTCAGTCAATTAATTCATTTACTAATCTATGGCCAGAGCCTGGGCACCTATCAGGAGGGGTATCCGGCACTCAGCAAAACCCCCGTCGCAGGATACGACAACCTGATGCTGGGGGATTCCATACGCCCGTCAAGCCGGGGAAACCCGGCGTTCGTTCCGCTGGGTGAAGCCGCCCTCAAGCCCCTCAAGGCGGTCGTGCAGTCCATTAGTGGTGACGCTGTGCTCACGGATGCCGAGGTCGCAGCACTTCCTGCCGGCTCTCAGAATGAGGGCGAGGGCGGTGTTGCAATGGCAAATTTCCTGCGCAAACTCTGGCTGCAAAAAAACTGTCTGGAGAGCGACTCAACGCGTCGGTTTGTAACGACCAGCTCCGGAGTAAACGGCAGGACAATCGAGGAGTTATCAAAAGGGGCTTCACCCGAGCGGTATCAGAGGCCTCTGCAGGCTGTTCAGCAGGTGAAAGCCCTGGCTGATAAGGAAGGCGTGTCTTATTCCATTGGGGCAATCATCTGGATTCAGGGGGAGTGGAACTATAACGGCACGAATGGCGGAGACCAGACGAAAGCCGGATACAAAGCGAAAATGCAGACGCTATTCACAAATATGATTTCGGATATGGCGGTGGGTATTGCCGGCCAGAAATCACCGCCTGCTATTTTTATGTATCAGACAGGAGGCAGTTTTTCGGTAGATACCTACGACCTGGCAATCGGAATGGCTCAATGGGAATACTGCAGGGAAAGCAAAAATGCGTATCTCACCACACCTGCATATCCATACCCTGATAAAGGGGGGCATTTAACGGGGAATGGATACCGGTGGATGGATATGCAATTCGCCAAAGTGATGCATCGGGTGCTAAATGAGGGGCAGGGCTGGGAGCCGCTCGGACCCAGAAAAATAATCATCACAGGGAATGTTATTTTTGTTTTCTATCACGTTCCTTATCCGCCACTTCAGTTTCGTCCGTCATATGTGGGGCGTACTGCAACAATGTATGCCGACAGGGGATTCCGGGTAACAGATAGCGCAGGAGCGGTTGCAATATCCAGCGTCGAAATCGCAGCGGATACGATTATTAAAATAACGCTGGCAACAACTCCTACGGGAGATACCAAACTCTGGTATGGCGACAAAACAACACATGGCGGCAACGGTAACGTATTCGACAGTGACCCGTTTGTCGCGTCAGAAAACTACGTATACACCGCTGGCTCGGGCCAGTATGCCGATGAAAATATCCCGGAACTGGTTGGGAAACCGTATCCACTAAATAATCCGTCTGTTCAGTTCTGCCTGCCTGTTAATTTTGGAGAATAAATAAAATGGTCATGACAATTAAATCGAATATTCCTGGTGACGTAATCGCGAATCCGGACGGATGGAACCCTGGGTTTACAATGGATGGCCTGAGTTATGCCGGCTTGTTTGGGCGTAGCCTGACTAAAAACTTTGCGCCCGGCGGTGGATATGCAGCGGTAGTGGGCTCTCCGGTTGTGACCGGTCATTTTGCTGATTTTACCGGTTCTAATTATATCGACACGGGAATTTCGACGACAAAAAATGCGACACTAATTACAGTCGCAAAAAGGAAATCCGGGGCAGGCCGCCAGTTCCTTATCTCCTGTTTTCAGAGTGGTGAAAATATTGGACGCTCTCTGGTTCTTGAGGGCGGATCGTTGTCCGCTTACTCTCACTACAAAGGCGTTGACGCTGGAGGAAAAACATTCAACACGTGGTTCATAAAGGCGTTGACATTGACTGCACTTGATGATTCCCCGGCATTTCTTTCTGTACGAGATACAGGCAAAACGCTATATACAAATGACAAAACCAGCAATCTGGTCTCCAGCGCTACGGCCAGCGGAACGGTCGAGTCATTTGCTGATGCTGCGTTGCACTATCGAATCGGAAAGAGTCTGCAGTCCGGGGCGTCCGATCCCTGCTCGATTGGCGCGGCACTGATTTACAACCGGTCATTATCAGACGAAGAACTTAACGATGTTTATGCCTATTTTAAGGGGTATTTTTCCCGGCGGGCTATCTCCATCTAACCAATTGGTTGCGCCTATCAATTTTCATGACAGGCGCAACCTCTCTTGATCTGTCTTCTCGATAAAACTGCGGTATACAAAAACAGTATTTATCGGAGGGCAGATCATGCTTCGACATTCAGACATCGCCGCGGCGTTTCGGGAGTCAGTTTTACGGAACTCTAAAGGCTACCAATACCTGCACACAAAGGATTTTGTGTCAGCGCTGCGCCGGCGCGGCATTCACTTTACCGAGGTGGAGGCTAACTCCTGGATCGCACGCGAGCAGACGTATTTCGTCGATAAGACGCCTGACCATAGCGAAAACAGGCTGTGGATGATGGCCAACATGGGGAGGGTGATCTAATGGGCTTTCCTTCGCCGGCGTCAGACTACGTCGAGCAGCGTCTGTCTGTTAACTCGATCTGCAATGTAGGTCCAAACACGCTAGTTTTCGAGCGGTCTGGCGGTTACGTTGTGCTGGATATTTCCCTTAAGCCAAAGCAGGGAAGCCAACTGCTTATCCAACACGGCGGCGGGACGGAGCTTGCCACGCTGAGAGGAAAGTCACTGATAACCGAAGACGGCGAAGCGATCGAGAGTGAAGCCCTGGACGATGTCACGGTCATCGGGGTTGTGACGTTTACTATCTGCGATGTGCGCCAAGACAGCATGATTGTATAGCTGAGCCCGGTGAACACTTTGCTATTTCAGTAATTGAAGTAGTAGTTTTCACCGGGACTCGACAGTACCGGAGCTATCATTAGTCTACTTAATGCCTTTTTCTTTCTGTAATTTATCGAATTTCTCATGCAGCGTTTTCGGAAATAGCTCAGTATAAACCTGCCATAATATATTCAGTGAACGGTGTCCAGTGACCTGCGCCACCTCTTCAATACTGAATCCTGCCTCAAACAGACGGCTAGCCCCTTCGCGGCGTAGATCGTGATACCTCAAATCCTCAATTCCTAATTCGTCACGAACGCGCCGATACATGGCAGTTATGCTCTTGGGATTGAACGGGAAGACCCGTGCATCAACACGGGGCTGCAATTTCAGTATTCGCCAGGCATCTCCAAGTAAGGGGACTAACATATGGTTGCCAACCTTTTTCCTGGGATCCTTTCTATCTCTGACGATAACTGAACGTTGAATTTCGTCTACATCCTCCCAGAGGAGACGACAAACCTCGCCAACCCTCATGCATGTAAGTATGGAAAACATAAATATTTGATGTAATGGCGCCCCGGTGTATGCAGTTTCGGCCTTAACTTTAAGGACTTCATATAGTTGATCAACCTCAGAAGAACTTGCGCGGCGACTGCGGCGTTGTGATGGGCCTGTAATCCCCATATTTCTCAGCCAAACTTTAGCGTCAGATAATTCGTTCAAATTAGCACTGGCGCCGAAAAGAGGCCGTGCCGCTTCAAGCGCAACACTTAAATATGATACGTCCTGAGAGATAGTGGAAGGTGCAAGCCCTTGTGCTTTCCTGGCCTGGCAGTGCTCGATGATATGTTTTGAAGTCAAATCCGTGAGTTTAATGTCTGCCAGAAAAGAGCGGCCAAGGGTGCGAAGTGAGCTTCTTTTCGAAGCGCCGATTGTAATGTTTGGGTGATTTTCATACTGAGTCAACAGATCACCAATAGTTATAACAGAGTTTGCTTTCGTCGGTTTTTCTGACTCGGGAATACCGTGCTCTTCAATGTATGCCACACGTTTAGCACCCCATGATTTCGCAAGGGTGTTTTTGGGGAAGGTTTTGTTCTCGCGGTGAACATACTTACCATTTTGTTTAACGGCTACAGTACAGCGATAACGAGCAGTGCCATCACTGCGCAACCTTTTCTCAATGGTGAAAAAAGCCATATCCAAACCTTCAACTGTGGGGTGCTGTGTGGGGTGCTGATAACAACATAATGGGTTAAAACGGGAGAAAATAGACTAAAATACAACTGTCTTAATATCCAGTTATATTTTGTATGCTTATGATTTTATTATATATATTTTAATGGTGTGAACTTGTGGCTACGATTGAACATCGCCACGAACTGCGCCAGCGGGAAGACCATCACGATAAACCCGGCCATCTCTTTCATCGGCTCAATCATCAACTGCGGCAGGTCGGCCTGGCGGCGAATTTTGCCGGTGGCGATGCCGT
>OKVN01000855.1_pt1 | contig 10281 bp, 8 predicted proteins | sample 1606961 | NCBI WGS metagenome assembly OKVN01 (sample SAMN03281020, study PRJEB24777) | human gut metagenome | isolation source: fecal sample PR170 from 1 month old male Malay infant, vaginal delivered... | place: Singapore | collected 2005-12-29 | reverse complement strand
TCTACCGCGAATCGGCGGGAGGCGTAACCCAGAATCAGGCCAAACACCAACCCCAGCACGCTGATGGAGGCGATGGCAATCCAGATGGGATTCATTACAACTTCACCAGACCACTAAAACCCATAAAAGCCCGAGACATTAAACCTGCCGCCCCCCCCCCCATTCCCCTGCGCAACCTCATTTTGGCCTTCGGGTCGATCGTCAGGATGGTCATCACCAGCGCCAAACTGTCCGGGCTGGTGATCGCCGCCATTCCCGTGATCATCATCCCGCTGGTGGCCTTCGGCCGGTCGGTGCGCCGCCGTTCGCGCAATGCCCAGGACACGCTGGCCAACGCCACGGCCTATGCCAGCGAATCCATCATCTCCGTGCGCACCCTGCAGGCCTTCACCAACGAGGCGCTGGCGACGGGGCGGTTCGGCTCCGCCGTCGAGGATGCCTTTGCCGCGGCCCGTTCTTCGGTCAAGGCGCGCGCCGTGCTGACCGCCTTTGCGATCTTCATGATCTTTTCCAGTGTCGTGGCGGTGCTCTGGTTCGGCGCGCGTGACGTTTTGGCCGGAACCATCACGCCGGGTACGCTCGGTCAGTTCCTGCTCTATGCGGTGTTTGCCGCCGGGGCGCTCGGGGCGCTGTCCGAGGTCTGGGGCGAGCTGTCGCAGGCATCCGGCGCGGCGGAACGGCTGATGGAGATCATGGCGGAAAAGCCCGCCATTGCCACGCCGCTCAACCCCGTGGCGCTGCCGGAACCGCCGGTCGGTTCCGTTGTTTTCAGGGATGTCCGCTTCAATTATCCGACGCGGCCCGATGCTCCGGCATTGCGCGGTCTCGATTTCGAGGTCAAGCCGGGCGAGACTGTCGCCATTGTCGGGCCCTCCGGCGCCGGCAAGAGCACGGTGTTTTCGCTGCTGCTGCGCTATTACGACCCGGTGTCGGGCAGCATCCGGGTGGATGGCGTCGACCTGCGCGAAGCCGATCCTGCGGTGGTGCGGTCGCGCATTGCCATCGTGCCGCAGGATACGACCATCTTTGCCGCGACGGCGCGGGAGAATATCGGCTTCGGCCGGCCCGGCGCCAGCACGGCCGATATCGAGGCGGCGGCCAGGGCGGCGCTCGCCCATGACTTCATCGAAGCGCTCGACCACGGTTATGCGACGCAGGTCGGCGAACGCGGCGTGACGCTGTCCGGCGGTCAGCGCCAGCGAATCGCCATTGCGCGGGCGATCCTGCGCGATGCGCCGATCCTGCTGCTGGATGAAGCCACGTCGGCTCTCGACGCGGAAAGTGAAATTCTGGTGCAGAAGGGCCTCGAACACCTGATGCAGGGCCGCACGACGCTGGTCATCGCGCACCGGCTGGCGACGGTCCTCAAGGCGGACCGCATCCTTGTCATGGATGACGGCCGCATCGTCGAGGAAGGCACGCACCAGAGCCTCGTCAAGAAGAACGGGATCTATGCAAACCTTGCCAAGCTGCAGTTCGAAGCGGGTGCGGACGCATTCAAAGGCGCGGCCGAGTAAATTTCAGCCTCTGCCCGCCGCCGCCCGACCGGCGGACCGCCCGGAAAAGATGCAGCCGCCGAGAAAGGTGCCTTCCAGCGCGTTATAGCCCTGATAGCCGCCGCCGCCGAAACCGGCGGCTTCGCCTGCGGCATAAAGGCCGGGAACAGGCGCGCCCTGTGGGTCCAGCACCTGTGACTTCAGATTGGTGTGCAGGCCGCCGAGTGTCTTGCGGGTCAGGATATTGAGCCGCACGGCAATCAGCGGACCAGCCTTCGGATCGAGTATCCGGTGCGGTTTGGCGATGCGGGTCAGCCGGTCGCCGATATAATTCTGCGCGCCGCGCATGGCGGTGACCTGCGCATCCTTGGCGAATTTGTTGCCGATCTGGCGATCGCGTGCCTCGATCTGGTATCGGAGATGGTCGTGGTCGATCAGATTGTCGCCGGTCAGCGCGTTCATGCCCTTGACCAGTTCCTGCAGGTTGTCGCGCACGACAAAGTCCTCACCGTGCCGTTTGAAGGCCTCCACCGGTGGCGGCGCCCCCTTGCCGAGGCGGTTCTTGAGGAGCAGCTTCCAGTCCTTGCCCGTCATGTCAGGGTTCTGTTCGGAACCGGACAGGGCAAATTCCTTCTCGATGATTTTTTGCGTCAGCACGAACCAGGAATAGCCGTATCCGGTCGACAGGATGTGCTTGAGCGTTCCCAGCGTATCGAAACCCGGAAAGTAAGGCGCCGGGAAGCGATTGCCCCTGGCGTCGAACCACAGCGACGAGGGGCCGGGCAGAATGCGGATGCCGTGGTTCGGCCAGATCGGATTCCAGTTCCTGAGGCCCTCCGTGTAGTGCCACATGCGATCCGCATTGATGACGCTTCCGCCCGCTTCCACCGCGATGTCGATCATGCGGCCGTCCACGTGGTGCGGCACGCCGACAACCATATTCTCGGGCGGATTGCCAAGCCGGTCGCGCGGCCAGTTGCGCTTGACCAGCTCGGGATTGCCGCCGATGCCCCCCGACGTGACGATCACGGCCGGCGCGGACAGCGCGAAACTGCCTGCCACCTCGCGTCCCGACTGCTGGCCGCGTTCCACCGTCGACGGATCCAGCACATCGCCGCTGACCCCCGTCACGGCACCGTTGGTCGTCACCAGCGCATTGACGCGGTGGCGGCATTTGAGCGTGATCAGGCCCTTGGCAATGGCCTCGCGCAGCAGGCGTTCGAACGGCGCGACGACGCCGGGGCCCGTGCCCCAGGTCAGGTGAAAGCGCGGGACCGAATTGCCGTGACCGTTCGCCAGCGCGCCGCCGCGCTCGGCCCAGCCGACAACCGGGAACCAGCGCATGCCGAGCGAATGCAGCCAGCTGCGCTTTTCACCGGCGGCGAATTGCAGATAGGCATCGGCCCATTGTTTCGGCCAGTGATCCTCGGCACGGTCGAACTGTGCCGAACCCAGCCAGTCCTGCCGTGCAAGTTCGAAGGAATCGCGGATACCGAGCCTGCGCTGTTCCGGGCTGTCGATGAAGAACAGGCCGCCGAGCGACCAGAAGGCCTGCCCGCCGACGGAGTTCTCGCCTTCCTGTTCGAGGAGGATGACTTTCTTGCCGGCCTGTACCAGTTCGTTTGCGGCGACGAGCCCCGACAATCCGGCCCCAATGATGATCGCATCGGCATCCATTGCCATTCGCCCCTCCCAATGCTTTGCTTGCTGCATGATTGCGCGGCTCAGGTTGGCGCGCAAGGGTGGAAAGCGGGACACCCGAGAGTGAAAAGGGGACAGGGATGATTGCGAACATTCTCATCGGGCTGGTTGCCCTGCTGCACGTCTATTTCATGTATCTGGAAATGGTGGTGTGGGATAAGCCGCTGGGGCTGAAAACCTTCCGGCTGGCGCCGGAATTCGCAGCCGCATCCAGGGCGCTGGCGCTCAATCAGGGCCTCTACAACGGGTTTCTCGTTGCCGGACTGATCTGGGGGCTGTGGCTGGGCCACGCGGGCTTTGCCATCAAGGTCTTCTTCCTCGGCTGCGTTGTTGTCGCCGGGATCGTCGGTGCACTCACCGTCAATCGCCGTATCTTCTTCGTGCAGGGCGTGCCGGCGATTGTCGCGCTGGCAGCCTTGCTCCTGCTCTAGCGTTCGGTGAGCTTGAGTTCGATACGGCGGTTGCGTGAGCGTACCTCCGGCGTATCGCCCGGCTCCAGCGGTTGGAATTCGCCGAAACCCGCAGCCACGAGGCGGTTGGCGGAAACGCCGTTGGCGATGAGGAATTTCACCACGGAAATGGCGCGCGCGGCGGAAAGGTCCCAATTGTCCTTGAACTGGCCGGTGCCCGAGAGCGCCACATTGTCCGTGTGGCCGTCGACGCGCAGAACCCAGTTGATGTCGTCGGGGATTTCCTTCTGCAGGTCGATCAAGGCCAATGCCAGCTTCTTCATTTCCTCGCTGCCTGCCTCGTTCAGCACTGCCTGACCCGATGGGAACAGCACTTCGGACTGGAAGACAAAGCGGTCGCCGACGATGCGGATATTCTCGCGGTCGGAGAGGATTTCACGCAGGCGGCCGAAGAAATCGGAGCGGTAGCGGTTGAGCTCCTGCACGCGCTGGGCGAGCGCGACGTTCAGCCGTTTGCCGAGATCGGCAATCTTGGCATTGGATTCCTTGTCGCGGGATTCCGAGGCGTTGAGGGCTTCCTCCAGCGCGCCGATCTGCTTGCGCAGTGCCAGTATCTGCTGGTTGAGAATTTCCACCTGCGACAGGGCCCGCGCGCTCAGCTGCTTTTCGTTTTCAAGGCCGGCGGTGAGGTCGCTGATCTTGCCTTCCGCGGCTGCACCGGCGCCCGCACCCTGCGACAGCATCGACTGCAGCCGCGACTGCTCGCTCTGCGCCTTGGTCAGCGATGCCTGCAGATTGGCGATGGTGTCTTCCAGATCCTGCTTGTTGCCCTGTTCGAGCGACAGCATCTGGGTCAATTCATTGATCTGCGAATTCAGGCGGTTGAGCACGGCATCCTTGCCGGTGATTTCCTGGCTGAGCAGGAACTGCGCCAGCACGAAAACCGACAGCAGAAACATGATCGCCAGCAGCAATGTCGACAGGGCATCGACGAAGCCGGGCCAATAATCCACATGACGGATAGCGCGGCGGGTGCGACCGAGCGCCATTCTCAGTTGTCCCTGCGGCGGGCGACGGAGTCGCTGAGCTTGGCGAGGGTTTCGCGCATGGATTTCTGTTCTTCAGCCTGTTTTTCCACCCAGTCGCGCATCATCTGCTGTTCGGAGCGCATGTTCTTGACCAGGCCCTGGATGCCTTCGGCGAGGCTGGCCAGCGCGGCGGTCGTGCGCTGGCTGGAGCCGCCGGTCTCCTGGATGTTCTGCAGGCGCTCGGAGAGCGAGCGCCGTTCGTCCGACGTGCCGCTGGTGACGCCATCGAGCGCATGCAGGTCCGATCCCAGATCGGTGACGCTGGACAGCCAGTTTTCGAGTTCGGTGTAGAAGCGGTTCTGGGCGCGGCCCGCCTGCAGGTCGAGAAAGCCGAGGACAAGCGAGCCGGAAAGGCCGAACAGCGAGGACGAGAACGCGGTGCCCATGCCCTTGAGCGGCGATTGCAGGCCGGCCTTGAGCGCATCGAGGACGCCGTTCGCGTCGCCGGCGCGCGGATCGAGCGACTGGATGGTCTGGCCTATGGAGCCGATGGTTTCCAGAAGGCCCCAGAACGTGCCGAGCAGGCCGAGGAACACCAGGAGGCCGATGAGATAACGCGAGACATCGCGCGTTTCATCGAGGCGGGTGGCGATGGAATCGAGCATGGAGCGCATGGCATTGGTCGACAGCGCCATGGATTGGCGCCGTCCGATCAGCGCGCGCATGGGAGCCAGCATCACCGGCTTGGAATTGGGATCCGAATTGCCGTGCCGGAAGGAGTTGACCCAGCGCACCTCCGGAAACAGCCGGATCACCTGACCGAACCCCAAGAGAATACCGACGATCAGCACGCCGATGATCAGGCCGTTGAGGCCGGGATTGGTGGTGAAGAACACGGAAATCTGGCGGAAGAGAATGGCGGCGAGAAAGGCGACAATGGCCAGGAAGATCGCCATCGATAGAAGCACAAGCCGCGGGCTGGACAGCCGGTACGGGTCATAATCGTCACCGTCCATGACCCGGCGGGTTGAACTGAAATCAGCCATTGCATCGTCTCCGCATTCGCCACGCACCAAGCAACCTCGTTCGCGTCACTGGACGAACGGAAATCGCACAAACCCAAATCGGTTTGTGCGACCCTAACCGAAATCAAGGTAAAAATGGAAGGTGCAATGCGGCCGGCGAGCCGGATATTGTTCAGATCGGCTTCTTGAGTGTCTTCAGGAGCGCCCGCTGAATGGCTTCATTGCCGGCGACGATCGATTTGCTTTCGACCACATCCTGGCTGCCGTTGAAATCGGTGACAAAGCCGCCGGCCTCGCGCACCATGATGATGCCTGCGCCCGTATCCCAGGGGGAGAGACCGTCTTCCCAGAAACCGTCGAAGCGGCCTGCTGCGACGGCGGCCAGATCGAGCGCTGCCGCGCCCATGCGGCGGATGCCGGAAACCTCGCCCATGACATTGCGCAACTGCACGAGATAGTCGCCGTGATGACCGCGGCCGAGATGCGGCACGCCCGTGCCGATGACGGAATCGACCAGCTTGATGCGGCCGGAGACGCGCAGGCGGCGATCGTTGAGGAAGGCGCCGCCGCCGCGCTCGGCGGTGTAAAGCTCATCCATAGCAGGGTTGAAGATCACGCCGGCGACGATCTGGCCCTGACGTTCCAGGGCGATGGAAACCGCGAACAGCGGAATGCCGTGCAGGAAGTTGGTGGTGCCGTCGAGCGGATCGACCAGCCAGCGATGCTGGCTGTCGGTGCCTTCGACCGTACCGGTTTCTTCCATCAGGAAACTGTAGTCGGGACGGGCCCGGCGCAGTTCGGCATAGATGATTTCTTCGGCCTTGCGGTCGGCCTGGCTGACATAATCGCCGGGACCTTTCAGCGAAACCTGCAGATTCTGCACTTCGCCGAAATCGCGCGCCAGGGAGCGGCCAGCCTTCATAGCTGCCTGCACCATTACATTGAGGATCGCTGAACGCGCCATTTCAGGTCATTCTCCGTCTGAATTCGTTGATGCGGGCGCCATTTTTAAGCGGCGCCCGATAATGCCTGCTTAGTCAGCGCGGCGGACGTAGGTCAGTTCGTTGGTGTCAACGATGATGCGCTCGCCCGACGAGATGAATGGCGGAACCAGAACGCGAATGCCGTTTTCAAGCACGGCAGGCTTGTAGGATGAAGCCGCCGTCTGGCCCTTGACGACCGGGTCTGCCTCGGTGATGGCGAGCGTGACGTAATCCGGCAGCGAAATGCCGATCGGACGTTCGTCGTAAAGTTCGACAGTGACCATCATGCCGTCCTGCAGGAACGCCGCGCGGTCGCCGACGAAATCCTTCTGCAGCTCGAGCTGCTCGTAGCTGGCGGTGTCCATGAATATAAGTGCGTCGCCCTGTTCGTAGAGGAAGGAGAAATCCTTCTGTTCGAGGCGGACCTTTTCGACGGTTTCAGCGGCGCGGAAGCGCTCGTTGAGCTTGGTGCCGTTGAGGAGGTTCTTCAGTTCGACCTGATTGTAGGCGCCGCCCTTGCCGGGCTTGACTGCGTTCGTCCTGACGGCGACCCAGAGGCTGCCATCATGCTCGATCACATTGCCAGGACGGATTTCATTGCCGTTGATTTTCATTTGTTTATCCGGATTGGTGTTGGAAACCGGGCGCCGACGTCTCGGCGGCAGCCGATATTGGCGCCTCCAAGACCACAAAATCGCGCGATAGGCAAGAGAAAGCGCAAAAAGAGCCGGGTATGGCCCTTTTCGCGGCTAAGCCTCCGGAACTAGGCGGTGAGCGCCGTTTCCGCCACGGAAACCCAATAGCTGATGCCGTAGGGAATGGCATCGTCGTTGAAATCATAGGCTGAATTGTGCAGGGCCGCCGTGTCGCCATTGCCAAGGAAAATGAAGGCGCCGGGCCGCTTTTCCAGCATGTAGGAAAAATCTTCGGCACCCATGACCGGCGGCATGTTGGTGTTCACCGCGCTGTCGCCGGCAATCAGCTGTGCGACACCCGTGGCAAAATCCGTCTCGCGGTCATGGTTGAACGTGACCGGATAGCCCTGATCATACTTGACTTCCGCCCGGGCGCCGAAAATGGCAGCCGTGGCTTCGGCCACTTCGGTCACGCGCTTGCGGGCGAAGTCGCGCACGTCAGGCATCAGCGTGCGCACGGTGCCCGAAAGGGTCACCGCGTTCGGAATGACATTGGTCGCATCGCCGCCGTGAATCATCGCCACCGAGATGACCAGCGACTTGAGCGGGTCGGTTTCACGCGACACCAGTGACTGCAGGGCGAGAACCGTATGGGCGGAGACGACCACGGGATCGACCGTCGTATGCGGCTTGGCGGCATGGCCGCCGCGGCCGATGACCTTGATTTCGAATTCGTCGGTCGCCGCCATGATGGAGCCCTTGCGCAGGGCAAACTGGCCGACGGGCAGGCCCGGCGCATTGTGCATGCCATAGACTTCCTTGATCGAGAACCGGTCCATCAGGCCGTCATTGATCATGGCCAGCGCGCCCGCACCACCTTCTTCGGCGGGCTGGAAGATGACCGCGACCGAGCCCTTGAAGTTGCGCGTTTCGGCAAGATACTGCGCCGCGCCGAGCAGCATGGCTGTGTGGCCGTCATGGCCGCAGGCATGCATCGTGCCCTTGGTCTTCGAGGCCCATGGCCTGCCGCTAGCTTCAAGAATCGGCAGGGCATCCATATCGGCGCGCAGGCCGATCACCGGTCCGTCGCCATGGCGGCCGCGGATGATCCCGACCACGCCGGTCTGGCCGATGCCCGTATCGACACTATCGCAGCCGAAGGAGCGCAGCTTGTCCGCGACAAAACGGGAGGTTTCATGCACGTCGTAAAGGATTTCCGGATTCTCATGCAGATGCCGGCGCCATTCGGCGACATTCGGTTGCATTTCATGAACTCGGTTGATCAACGGCATGGTGAAGTTCCCTTTCTGATCGTGTCGCGCACTGCAAGTCCGGCTGCCGGTCAGCGCATCCTGTTGGCTTCCGTCAGGGCGGCCTTTATCTGGTCGTCGTCGAGGCCGTCCATGAAAGAGTCAAGTTCGGGGTCGGTCAATCCGGCCCGTCTGGCGACCATGTACCAGGCGGCTGCCTTGACCGAGTCACCTTCCACGCCAAGGCCCTGATAGTAAAGCTTTGCCAGCTGTGCCTGTGCTGCGACATTACCGCCTACGGCGGCGCGCAGGGTCCAGCCGAAACCCGACACATAATCGCGCGGGCCACCGCGCCCCTCGACCAGCCAGCGGCCGAGATCGAGCTGCGCCGTGTCGTAGCCGCGATTTGCCGCCTTGGCGAGATATTCCCGGGCCTTGGCGTCATCGCGCGGAACGGCGAGCGTGCCGTTGGAAAGGATCTGGCTGACGGCATAGCTGCCATCGGGCAGGCCCTGTGCCGCTGCTTTCAGGAACCAGGGATAGGCATTGTCGATACCGATGTCGCCGGGATGCTCCTGCAGCAGGATCTGGCCGTAATTGAACTGGGCCATGGCGTTGCCGACATCGGCGGCAGCCTTCATGAGCGCTTTGGCCTTGGCTGGGTCCTTGGGGGCATACTTGCCCTGGAGCCGGATCGCGCCGTAGCGGAACTGGGCTTCGGGAACACCCTGGTCGGCGGCCTTGCCATACCATTTGGCCGATTCGGGCAGGTTGACAGGTATGCCGAGGCCGCGGGCCAGCATATCGGCCACCAGCACCTGGGCGGCGCCATCGCCATTTTCCGCGCGCGGCAGGGCGAGATTGTAGGCCGTCTTGTACAGGCCGCGCTGGTAGGCACCGAATGCCTCATCCACCGCGCCCTTGCCAAAACGCGTCGGGTTGACGATGTCGACCGCCGGATCGCTGGCGAGTTTCGGCCTGTCATGCTTGGGGGTTGTCTGCGGCGTTTCCAGGTGCTGGGGCGCGTCGGTCGGCGCGGATGTCACCGAAGGCGCCTGGCTTGTTGCGGGCGCCGGTGAACCCTGGGCGGCGGGTGCCGGAGCCGTCTGGGCCGTGGCGCCATGCGTCAGGACCGGGAAGGATGCAAGCACGGCCGCGACGGAGCAAACGAGGGTTGCGGATTTTGCTCCCATGGGCCTATTCCTCAAATCGCGGCGCGTGCGCGTCGAGCAGCCGGTTCGCTTCCTTGATGGCATCAGACGGTTTGTCGTTGACGAAAACCGCCGCACCAAGGGCAATGAACTCCGCACCGGTTGCGGCAGCGTCGGTGATGCTTTCCAGCGTGTTGCCCGCCTGGACGATGCAGGGAATCTCGATCATCGATGCCCACCAGTCCGCCAGTTCAACATTGCGCGGGTGGGCTTCGGGTGTCGTATCCGCGCCAATCTTGCCGAACAGGACATAATCCGGCTGGGCTTCGCCGATTTCCAGCGCCGTGTGCCGGTTCTTGATATTGCCGGTCCCGACGATCAGTTTGGGCGAAAAGCGCTCGACATTGGCGGCAAGATCGCTGGCCGGGCCTTCAAGATGCAGGCCGTCGGCCTTGACCCGTCCGGCAACCTGCGTGTTGCCGACGATGATGGCGGCAGCGCCCGCATTCTGAATGATCGGAACGGCGGCTTCGGCCATGGTCTGGAACAGGGGTTCGTCCGGCTCGTAGGCGGGGAAAAGCACGGAGGGGACATCGCCGCCG
>OKVN01000847.1_pt1 | contig 10358 bp, 6 predicted proteins | sample 1606961 | NCBI WGS metagenome assembly OKVN01 (sample SAMN03281020, study PRJEB24777) | human gut metagenome | isolation source: fecal sample PR170 from 1 month old male Malay infant, vaginal delivered... | place: Singapore | collected 2005-12-29 | reverse complement strand
CCAGCGCGACCCCTTCATACGATTTGAATCGTCCCGATTTCCCGCCGTGTCCGGAGTCCATGTCGGTACAGAGTAGCAGCAGGTTATTATCAGTTTTCAGCTCACGCAGCTTCGCCACCCACTTTGCGGGCTCCCAGTATTGCACCTGTGAATCGTGCAGACCGGTGGTCACCAGCATGTGCGGATAGGCTTTAGCTTCCACGTTATCGTACGGGCTGTACTCTTTCATGTAGCGGTAATAGATCTCGTCCTGAGGATTCCCCCACTCTTCAAACTCACCGGTCGTCAGCGGAATAGACTCATCCAGCATCGTGGTCACCACGTCGACAAACGGAACCTGCGCGATGACCCCTTTGAAGCGGTCAGGACGCTGGTTAATGGCCGCCCCCATCAGCAGCCCTCCCGCACTGCCGCCCATGCCAAAGCAGAGCTGCGGATCGCCATAGCCCTGCTCTATTAGCGCATCGCAGACGTCGAGGTAATCGTTAAAGGTGTTTTTCTTCTTCAGGAATTTCCCGTCTTCGTACCAGTGCTGGCCCAGCTCGCCGCCACCGCGCACGTGAGCGATGGCGAAAACAAAGCCACGATCGAGCAGGCTTAATCTGCTGCTGCTGAAATCGGCATCCATGCTTGAGCCGTAGGATCCATACCCGTAGACCAGGATCGGGTTTTTCCCTTTCTGGAAATGCGCCTTGTGATAGACGAGCGAGACGGGCACCTCAACGCCATCCCGGGCGGTGACCCACAGGTGTTCGCTTCGGTAGTTATCGGAATCAAACCCTTTTACCTCAGACTGCTTAAGCACCTGACGTTGTCCGGTCTCCATGTCCAGCTCAAACAGCGTATCCGGCGTGGTCATTGACGAGTAGCCATAGCGCAAGCGGGAAGATTCCGGCTCGGGATTAAACCCAATCCACGTAACATAGGCCGGATCGTCAAACGCAATCCCGATGACCTCCCGCGTTTTGCGGTTAATTTGCCGCAGGCTGGTCAGCCCCCGCTGGCGCTCTTCCACCACCAGCCAGTCGGTAAAGAGGGTAAATCCTTCGAGCATCACCTGTTCCCGCGCAGGAATGAGCACTTCCCATTTTCGTTCATCGCGTACTTTGGTTTTATAGAGGCCAAAGTTTTTGCCCTCGCGGTTAGAGCGCAGGTAAAAGCTGTGCTGGAAGTGATCCAGGCTGTACTCATGATCTTTACGACGCGGCAGGAAGCAGAGCGGCTGCGCATCAGGCAGCTCGGCATCAAGGAGCAGAACTTCAGAGGTGGTTGCGCTGGCGAGGAAGATAATCACATAGTGGCGTGACGACGTTTTATGCAGACTGACATAGAACGTTTCATCTTTCTCTTCGTAGACCAGCTCGTCATCATCCGCACTGGTGCCGACGGTATGACGCCATACCTGATAAGGCAGCAGCGTGGAGGCATGTTTCTTCACGTAGTAGACGGTTTCAGAATCATTCGCCCAGACAAAATCCGGCGAAACGTTCGCAATCATCTCCGGGTACCAGTTACCGGTTTCCAGATTGCGAAAACGCAGGCCGTACTGACGCCGGGAGAGGTAATCTTCCGCCAGCGCCATAATGGCGTTATCGGGCGAGACCGACATGCCGCCCAGCGTATAAAACTCGCTGTGGGCAGCACGCTGGTTGGCATCCAGCAAAATATCCCATTCATCCCACTCGGCGCTTAACACCGACTGACGCTGGTAGATGGGATATTCGTTACCGGGCTCGTAGATATGGCGATAACGATAGCCGTTTTTGGTCCAGGGTGCGGAGACATCGCGCTGGGGAATACGCTGCACCATTTCATTCAGCAACTGATCCTGAAGCGCCTGCTGGCTGGCCATGACCTTGCGGCCATAGTCATTTTCCGCGTGCAAATAGTCGAGCACCTCTGGCCGGGAACGCGAATCGTCCCGAAGCCAGTAATAATTGTCAATGCGCGTATCGCCATGCGTGGTGATCGCATAAGGAGTACGTCGGGCTTTTGGTGGCATGTCATGTTTCTTTTGAGTTTTACACCCTATAAGGTTGGCAAAACACGCGCATGATGCAAGCGAAACATGACCGCGACGGTGACAGTTAACCCGCTAACGCCTGTTTTTGCTCCCTGATATCCTTCTCAATGCCGTCGCGCACGTCCTGAGGAATCTTCAACGCGTCGCCGAGGGCATTGAGGTAGCTGCGCTCCATAAAGTGGTCAATATCAATGGCGGCACAGCTTAAGAAATAGAGTTCAAGCGCCTCCTCCTCATTCTTTACGCTTTGCGCAAGGCGCTGCGGATCCAGCGGCTGTTCGATGGCCTGGGCCACCAGCGTTCTGCCCTGCTCTTCCACACCGGCCTCCCGCAGCTGCTGCTCAATCGCCGACCGTTCTTTATCGTCGATATGCCCGTCACTTTTCGCGGCAAAAACCAGCGCAAGGATCAGCCGTTCAGTGCGCAGATCCAACGGTGACGTGTGCTGACCATAATCGGGTTCATCGCTATGTGCGGTTCGTACTCTGTCCTTGTATTTGTTCCACAGAACCGTGCCCGCAATGGCTCCGCCACCGGCCAGTAACGCGCCGGTGCCATATTTTGCCAGCAACTTGCGCGAGGATTTATTCGCCACCAGCAGGCCCGCCAGCCCGCCGAGCGCCCCGGGGACCAGCAGTTTGCTTAGCCCCTGCTCGCCGGATGGCGATGTTTTCTGCCCTAACAGTGATTGCAATTGATTTAACCAGCCAGACATGGTTTCCCTCACTTAACGGTGTACATGTTCCACAGCGTAAGCGAGCAGGCGTCAGGAAATGTCTGGCGGGGCTAAAGAAGCGCAAATTTCTTCCCCGCGCACGGGCCCCGATCAAGACACACGCAAACGTTTTCGTTTATACTGCGCGCAACTTTTTCAGGGGGATTGTTATGACTCGTTTAGGAACCGCGCTGCGACCTGCGGCGACGCGTGTAATGCTGTTGGGATCGGGTGAACTGGGCAAAGAGGTCGCCATTGAGTGTCAGCGTTTAGGCGTGGAAGTCATTGCCGTTGACCGGTACGCCGATGCACCCGCCATGCACGTTGCCCACCGTTCTTATGTGATTAACATGCTGGATGGAGATGCCCTGCGCGAGCTGATTACGCGTGAGAAACCGGATTTTGTCGTACCGGAAATCGAAGCCATCGCCACCGATACGCTGCTTGCCCTTGAACAGGAAGGCCAGCGCGTGGTGCCCTGTGCAAAGGCCGCGAAGGTGACCATGAATCGCGAAGGCATTCGTCGCCTGGCGGCGGAAGAGCTGGGTTTACCCACCTCTGGCTATCGTTTTGCCGGCGATAAAGCTGCTTTCCTGCAGGCCGTTGAGGAGATTGGCTATCCGTGCATCATTAAGCCGGTGATGAGCTCCTCCGGTAAAGGGCAGAGCTTCATCCGCGACAGCAGCACGCTGGACAAGGCATGGGATTATGCCCAACAGGGCGGTCGCGCCGGAGCCGGTCGCGTGATTGTTGAAGGCGTGGTGAAGTTTGATTTCGAAATTACCCTCCTGACCGTCAGTGCCGTTGATGGTGTCCATTTCTGCGATCCGATTGGACACCGTCAGGAGGATGGCGATTACCGTGAATCCTGGCAGCCGCAGCAGATGAGCGCCCTGGCGCTGGCGCGCGCGCAGGAGATCGCCCGTAAAACGGTGCTGGCGCTGGGCGGTTACGGCCTGTTCGGCGTGGAACTGTTTGTCTGCGGTGATGAGGTGATTTTCAGCGAAGTGTCCCCTCGCCCGCACGATACGGGGATGGTGACCCTGATTTCCCAGGATCTCTCCGAGTTCGCCCTGCACGTGCGCGCGTTCCTCGGCCTGCCGGTTGGTGGTATTCGCCAGTATGGTCCGGCCGCCTCGGCGGTGATCCTCCCGCAACTGACCAGCCAGAACGTCACCTTTGACAACGTTGAAGGCGCGGTTGGGGCAGGTCTGCAGGTTCGCCTGTTCGGGAAACCGGAGATCGACGGTACGCGTCGACTGGGCGTGGCATTAGCCACTGGCGATAGCGTGGATGATGCCGTGGCAAGGGCGAAAGCTGCCGCTGCCGCGGTTAGCGTTAACGGATAAAAAAAACGGGCCTGATGGCCCGTTTTTCATGATGCGAGGTGCTTACTGCTTCGCGCCTTCAACCGCTTCGCGAGCCAGTCTGGTGATGCGATCCCAGTCGCCTGCTTCCAGGGCATCCGCCGGTACCAGCCAGGAGCCGCCGATGCACAGCACGCTCTTCAGCGCCAGGTAATCACGGTAGTTGGCCGGAGAGATGCCGCCCGTCGGGCAGAAACGCACCTGAGAGAAGGGACCCGCAATCGCCTGCAGCGCTTTGGTGCCGCCGTTGGCTTCTGCCGGGAAGAATTTGAACTCTTTCAGACCGTAGTCCATGCCCAGCATCAGTTCAGAAACGGTGCTGATCCCGGGGATCAGCGGGATGGTGCCCTCGGTTGCCGCTTTTAACAGCGGCTCGGTCAGACCCGGGCTGATGGCAAACTGCGCGCCCGCTTCGGTCACTTCAGCCAGCTGTTTTGCGTTCGTAACGGTACCCGCACCAATGATGGCATCCGGCACTTCTTTAGCGATGGCACGAATCGCATCCATCGCGCAGGCGGTACGCAGGGTCACTTCCAGAACGCGAACGCCACCCGCAACCAACGCTTTCGCCATCGGTACCGCGTGCTCCAGTTTGTTCACCACGATAACCGGCACAACGGGCCCAGTGGTCAGGATTGCTTCTGCACTTGTTTTCCAGTTTTTCATCAGAGTTTTCTCTCGCCAGATCGATAAAATCAAGTCGTCTTAAAACGTAATACAGGTTGCGCCCTGCTCCGCCCCGGAGAGTTTCTCACGCAGCGCGCCAAACATTTCGCGTCCGGTTCCCACGCGCGATGCGCTCAGGTCTGGAATATGCGGCTGACGGGCCGCCAGCTCGGCTTCGTCCACCAGCAGGGTTAACTCACCTGTCTGGCCATTGACGCGGATGATGTCGCCGTCACGCACCTTAGCCAGCAAACCACCATCATACGCTTCAGGCGTTACGTGGATGGCTGAAGGCACTTTACCTGAGGCACCCGAGAGGCGTCCATCGGTGACCAGTGCAATTTTGAAACGGCGGTCCAATAATACACCAAGTGGTGGCATAAGTTTATGTAATTCTGGCATCCCGTTCGCTTTAGGTCCCTGATGACGCACCACCACCACGCAATCCTTGTCGAGAAGGCCCGCATCAAAGGCAGGTAAAACATCATGCTGGCTCTCAAAGACCACTGCCGGGGCTTCAATCACCTGGTTCTCTTCCGGCACGGCAGAGGTTTTCATCACTGCGCGTCCCAGGTTGCCGCTCAGCACTTTCGTGCCGCCGTGGCGTGAGAACGGCTGTTCGAAGGTAGCAATGACCTGCGGATCAAGAGAGGCGCTCGCCCCATCACGCCAGTCCAGCTCACCGTTGTTCAGCCATGGCTCAAGGGTATAGCGATGCAGACCAAAACCCGCCACCGTGTTCACGTCTTCGTGCAACAGACCGCCCTTGAGCAGCTCACGCATCAACACCGGTACGCCACCGGCGGCCTGGAAGTGGTTAATGTCTGCCGGACCGTTCGGATACAGGCGCGCCATCAGCGGCACCACGGAAGAGATGTCGGAGAAATCATCCCAGTTGATCAGGATGCCAGCCGCACGTGCCATTGCCACAAGGTGCATGGTGTGGTTGGTTGAGCCCCCCGTTGCCAGCAGGGCCACGATGCCGTTGACGATCACTTTCTCGTCGACCATTTTACCCAGCGGCATCCACTCGTTGCCGTTCCCGGTCAGACGCGTCACCTGACGGGCGGCGGCTTCGGTCAGAGCCTTGCGCAGCGGCGCATCGGGTTGAATGAAGGAGGAGCCCGGAAGCTGCATCCCCATAAATTCCACCACCATCTGGTTGGTGTTGGCCGTACCGTAGAAGGTACAGGTACCCGGCGCATGGTAAGAGGCGGCTTCCGCTTCCAGCAGCGCCTGGCGGTCTGCTTTACCTTCGGCATACAACTGGCGGATACGCACTTTTTCTTTGTTTGGCAAACCGCTGGCCATCGGACCTGACGGCACAAAAATGGCCGGAAGATGACCAAACGACAGCGCCGCCATGGCGAGCCCCGGGACAATCTTGTCGCACACGCCGAGGTACAGCGCGCCATCGAACATATTGTGAGAAAGACCGACCGCTGCAGACATGGCAATGACTTCGCGGCTCAGCAGCGACAGCTCCATCCCGTCCTGTCCCTGGGTCACACCGTCACACATGGCCGGCACGCCCCCCGCCACCTGGCCCACCGCATTCACGCTGTGCAGCGCTTTACGGATGATGTCCGGGTACACTTCGTACGGCTGATGCGCGGAGAGCATGTCGTTATAGGAGGTAATGATGGCGATATTGTTACGCAGCATGCTCTTTAATGAGGCTTTGTCTTCAGGCTGACAAGCGGCGAAACCGTGCGCCAGATTACCGCAGGCCAGCTGCGAGCGATGTACGGTATTGGTCTTAGCCTGTTCAATGCGGGCGAGGTAGGCCGAACGGGTCTCTTTCGAGCGCTCGATAATGCGTTGTGTTACGCGTAACAATGTCGGATTCATAAAAGCTCCTCTAATTTATCTGTCCGGGCTCGGGAGTTTACAAAGTCGCTGGCAGTTGTTAACAACGCTGAAACGCTTGCTGTCCGGAGCTCAGGGGCAAAATCGCTTCCGGCAGTGTAATAAAAAAAGCCCCGCGGGTGAATCCACGCGGAGCTTAAAAGTATAAAAATTGTGCCACTAGCTGTGTTAGATCATGTTACCGGTAAAATAACACCTTCGGGCTAGAGGATTATCTTACTCAAACTCGTTCCAGGAGCGGCCATCACGGGTGATCATCGCCACGGAGGCGACAGGTCCCCAGGTGCCCGCCTGATACGGTTTTGGTGGATCCTGATCGGCAGCCCAGGCTTCGGTGATGGAGTCGACCCATTTCCACGCCTCTTCCACTTCGTCGCGACGCACAAACAGCGCCTGGATACCGCGCATGGTTTCCAGCAGCAGGCGCTCGTAAGCATCCGCCAGGTGCGTTTGATTGAAGGTCTCGGAGTAGCTCAGATCCAGTTTGGTGGTCTGCAGGTTATGTTTGTGATCCAGTCCCGGCACTTTGTTCAGGATCTGGATATCCACACCTTCATCCGGCTGCAGACGGATAGTCAGTTTGTTCTGCGGCAGCTCCTGCCACGACTCTTTGAACAGGTTCAGCTCAGGGTTTTTGAAGTAAACGACAACTTCAGAGCATTTGGCTGGCAGACGTTTACCGGTACGCAGGTAGAACGGCACACCCGCCCAACGCCAGTCATCGATATCCACGCGGATCGCCACGAACGTCTCAGTGTTGCTGGACTTGTTCGCGCCCTCTTCTTCCAGATAACCAGGGACTTTTTTGCCCTGCGCAAAGCCGGATGTGTACTGACCACGCACCGTCTTCTCGCGCACGTTAGAACGGTCGATACGACGCAGTGACTTCAGCACTTTCACCTTCGCGTCGCGGATGCTGTCAGCGGTCAGGTCTGATGGCGGAGACATGGCAATCATGCAGAGTACCTGCAGCAGGTGGTTCTGGATCATGTCACGCATCTGACCGGCCTGGTCAAAGTAACCCCAGCGGCCTTCGATACCCACCTCTTCGGCCACGGTGATTTCCACGTGGTCGATGGTACGGTTGTCCCAGTTGTTCACAAACAGGGAGTTGGCAAAACGCAGCGCCAGCAGGTTCAGTACCGTCTCTTTGCCCAGATAGTGGTCGATGCGGTAGACCTGGCACTCTTCGAAGTATTCGCCCACCTGGTCGTTGATTTCGCGGGAGGTTGACAGCGAGGTACCCAGCGGTTTTTCCATTACCACACGCGCGGGTTTGGCGTTCAGATTCGCTTCGCCCAGACCTTTACAGATGGCACCGAAGGTGCTTGGTGGCATGGCGAAATAGTTAATGGTGACCCGGTTTTTCTGATCCAGCATCTCACCCAGACGGGTAAACGCGCTCACGTCGTTCACATCCAGATTGCAGAAATCGAGACGTCCGCTCAGGGTATCCCACAAACTTTCATCAATTTTCTCTTTCATGAAAGTTTCGAGCGCTTCACGCACGACTTTGGTGTATGCGTCCTTGTCCCAGTCGGCGCGCCCTACACCCAGGATACGGGTATCCGGATGAAGTTGGCCCGCTTTCTCCAGTTGATACAGGGAAGGCAGCAATTTTCGGCGTGCAAGATCGCCTTTCGCGCCGAAAATGACCAGGTCACATGCCTGGGCTGTTTGCGTTACCGCCATGTCATTCTCCTCAGTTGGATCACCTGGTGCTTCTGCCAGGTATCGTTGTAATTTTATTACAATGCACTGTACTGCTTTTACGTCATTCCCGAAACCATTAGCGCTTAACGTCGCGTGCGATACGGCGATTTTTCACCCCTTAAGAGGATTACGCTGGCCTGATGACGCAACAAGCGTCGATTCTTTGCGCAACACGGTCACAGTAAAACCCGACACCGATCAAGTAATGAAAAAAAACAACAACATTATCTTGTCGACTGTTACCCTTTATGGAAGCCACGAGGGTAATATCGGCTAAATCGAATCTCAATTTCATCTATGGATGAAATCGTTTACGTCCATGAGCGTCCTGTTAACATGAACATGCTGGAAAAAATCCAGTTTCAACTGGAACACCTTAGCAAATCCGAGCGAAAAGTGGCTGAAGTTATTCTCGCCTCGCCTGCTCAGGCGATTCATTCAAGCATCGCCGCTCTGGCACAGGATGCAGGCGTCAGCGAGCCGACGGTGAATCGGTTCTGTCGGAGCCTGGAAACGCGTGGCTTTCCTGATTTTAAACTGCATCTGGCACAAAGTCTGGCAAATGGTACGCCCTATGTTAATCGCAATGTGGATGAAGACGACAGCGTTGATGCATACACGGCGAAAATATTTGAATCGGCCATGGCCACGCTTGACCACGTGCGTCAGTCGCTGGATATGAGTTCCGTTAACCGGGCGGTCGATTTACTGACCCAGGCCAAGCGAATTGCATTCTTCGGACTCGGTTCGTCGGCGGCCGTGGCGCATGATGCCATGAATAAATTCTTCCGCTTTAACGTCCCGGTCATTTATTCCGATGACATCGTGTTGCAACGCATGAGCTGTATGAATTGTAGCGAGGATGACGTGGTGGTCCTGATTTCCCATACCGGGCGCACCAAAAGTCAGGTTGAGCTGGCGCAGCTGGCGCGTGAAAACGATGCCATGGTTATCGCCCTCACGACGGCAGGCACGCCGCTGGCAAGAGAAGCCACGCTCGCCATCACTCTGGACGTTCCGGAAGATACGGATATCTATATGCCAATGGTCTCCCGTCTGGCGCAGCTGACGGTGATTGACGTCCTTGCAACCGGTTTTACCTTACGCCGCGGCGCTAAATTCAGAGATAACTTGAAGCGTGTCAAGGAAGCGCTCAAGGAATCGCGTTTTGATAAAGAATTGCTTATAAAGAGCGATGTTCCCTGATAGTAGATAACTAAGACGTAACGAATAATTACGATGTAACGATTTACGGCATTCGGTCCCCTCGCGGTTGCTTTGCAGCAGATGAAGGCCGATTCAATCTTCACGCAACACCAAAGTTGTTTCAGTCAACGGAGTATTACATGTCCAGAAGGCTTCGCAGAACCAAGATCGTCACCACCTTAGGCCCGGCCACCGATCGCGATAATAACCTCGAAAAGATTATCGCCGCGGGTGCCAACGTGGTGCGTATGAACTTCTCTCACGGTACGCCAGAAGACCATAAATTACGTGCCGACAAAGTGCGTGAGATCGCGGCTAAACTGGGCCGCCATGTTGCTATCCTCGGTGACCTGCAGGGTCCAAAAATTCGTGTCTCGACCTTCAAAGAAGGCAAAGTTTTCCTCAATATCGGTGATAAATTCCTGCTTGATGCCAACCTGGGTAAAGGTGAAGGCGATAAAGAGAAAGTGGGTATCGACTATAAAGGTCTGCCGGCTGACGTTGTGCCTGGCGATATCCTGCTGCTCGACGACGGTCGTGTTCAGCTGAAAGTGCTGGAAGTTCAGGGGATGAAGGTGTTCACCGAAGTCACCGTCGGCGGCCCACTCTCTAACAACAAAGGCATCAACAAGCTCGGCGGTGGCCTGTCTGCCGAAGCGCTGACCGATAAAGACAAAGCGGATATCGTTACCGCGGCGCTGATCGGCGTGGACTATCTGGCCGTCTCCTTCCCGCGCTGCGGCGAAGACCTGAACTATGCCCGTCGTCTGGCGCGTGATGCCGGCTGCGACGCGAAAAT
>OKVN01000846.1_pt1 | contig 10361 bp, 13 predicted proteins | sample 1606961 | NCBI WGS metagenome assembly OKVN01 (sample SAMN03281020, study PRJEB24777) | human gut metagenome | isolation source: fecal sample PR170 from 1 month old male Malay infant, vaginal delivered... | place: Singapore | collected 2005-12-29 | reverse complement strand
GCAGCAGGAGCAGCAGCAGGAACAGCAGCAGGAACAGCAGGGTATTGAGCTGGTGGTCATGGGACGTGCCGCCCCAGAATTCCCAGGCGGCCCGCTGCGCGCAGATGTTCATCCTGACGAAGTGAATAACTGGCTGGCGCTGGACTGGCGTCTGGAGGAATAACCATGCTGGTTGCCGATCCCAACTCTCCAGGCTTCAACAGCTACGCCAGCGTGTCAGACCTGCGGGCATTTGCCGCCGGGCGCGGATATAGCATTCCTGCTGATGATGGTGAGTGCGGCCAGATGCTGATGCAGGCAATGGACTTTCTGGAAGGGAAGGCCTGGCGCGGTCAGCGTTCCAGCGCATCACAGCCCCTATCCTGGCCGCGTTCCGGCGTGCGCTTCGATGGTGTTGACTTGCCGAATGATGCGATTCCACAGCGCCTGATTGATGCTCAATGCCGCCTGGCTATCGAGTCGCAGGAGATTGACCTCACCCCGTCGGTCGCTGGTGGTGGGGCGGTGACGATGGAGCGCGTCGAGGGTGCGGTAACAGTCCAGTATGAGCCGGGAACGAATAAAGCTTCTCCGTCATTCCCATGGTTCTATTCTACACTGCGCGGGCTTGTAGTGGGCGGCAACCAGGTCCGGGTCGAAAGGGGGTAGCATGGCAATCGACTATCGCCGCATGCGCGCTACGGCAACACGGCTCCTGAAGGATAACGGCAAATCCTACCAACTGACCCGAGGCGGCACCACCACCCGCGATCAGTACGGGAAAGAAATTACCACCGAGCCTGTTATCGCGACCGTTACCGGCGTTATCACTGAATACTCCACTCGTGAAATCGATGGCTCTCTGATTGCTACAGGCGATAAGAAGCTGGCGGCCACGTTTGAAACTGAGGTACGCATCGGTGACATCATTGATATCGACGGCCAAAAGTGGCGCGTGGTACAGCCGAATCCGGTTAAGCCGGCAGACGTGTTGATCTCTTATAACATCCAGCTAAGGACCTGATATGACCAGTTCCGTAAATCAGCCGTTCCTGGCTGCTATTCAGCTGTTCGTTGATGGCTCAAAGCAGGAGATTGACGAGGCGGTGCGCCGGACGGGTATCAAAATCCTGGGGAGATTGGTGGAGATGTCACCAGTCGGGCAGCCGGAGACCTGGCAAGTGAACCAAACGGCCTCTGCTTATAACACTGCAGTGCGTGAACACAATGCTGCCCTTCGCGATGATCCTGCCAACCTGACCAAATCGGGACGACTTAAGCGCGGTTTGCGTGTAAACGACTCGATGGACATCAAAAAGCCTGAGGGCTATGTCGGTGGTCGGTTCAAGAACAACTGGTATGTCGGGTTCGATAGCCAGCCAACAGAGACGAACGATACCCCGGACGCTTCGGGGCAGGGGTCAAACTCCCGCGGTCTGGCGGTGCTTGAGGTGTTCAGAGTAGGGCAAGTGAGCACGATTTACTTCACTAACAATCTGCCATATGCACAGGCACTGGAGAACGGACATTCAAACCAGGCGCCCGGCGGTATGGTCGGGTTGACCGCATTGGATGCAGCCCAATACTTCCGCGAGGCAATGAACGAGGTGCGCAATGGCCGGTGACCAGTCCATGCGAATTGCTGAATTGCTGGAGAGCCGGGTGGCGATTATCGCTGAGTCGATCGGATTGCCGATCGCCTGGCCTAACATCGCTTTTACCCCGCCTGATGATGCCCCTTATGGGCGCGTTTATGTCTTACCAGCGCAAACCGTGGGGCAGGACCTGGAAGGTCAGTTGCGTACATACCAGGGCATTCTCCAGCTCAATATCATTGCACCAGCAGGTAGCGGCGTGACTCTGGCCAGAGGGCTGACAAAGTCTGTCGCAGATGCTTTTCCCGAAGGGCTGCCGCTGGTGGATGGTGACCTGACCGTTTATATCAATGGCCCGCCGCAGGTGCGCCAACCTATACAGGATCGCCCCACATCATCACCCAACGGCACTACCGGCTCTATCACCTACACCACCCCTGTCAGCATGCAGTACCGCGCTGATTACTGACCCGCCGCCCGGCGGGTTTTTTATTACCTAAATTCAGGAGAGTGCTATGGCATTCGCAATCCCTAACGGCTCGCGTGTGAACGTGGCCAAGGCCTATCAGGCTCCCATCACCTTTACCGCTGCCTCTAACGCTACTGAATGCGAACTGACTGTTGCATCTGCCGCTGGCATCCTGGCGGGCGACGTAGTGCAGGTGAGCTCCGGCTGGCTAAAACTCGATAATATGGTGCTGCGCGTTAAATCCGTAGCCGGTACCAAAATCGTGCTGGATTCGTTCGATACCTCTGACACCACCAAATTCCCGGCAGGCACTGGCGCGGGCACGCTGCGTAAAATCGACACGTGGATCACGATGCCGCAGGTGATGACCCTCTCCACAGAGGGTGGTGACCAGCAGACCATCAGCGTGCAGTTCCTGGAAGACGATAAGGCCCGTACCATCCCGACCTTCAAAAACGCCGTGGTGCAGGTCTACACCTTCGCGCACGATCCGCTGCTGGCAATTTACAAGCGTCTGAGTGAACTTGACGAATCCAGCGACACCACTGCTGTGTGGTTCCATAACCCGCGCGGCAAAGCGGACCGTTATTACTCTGCCAAAGTGTCTTTCCAGAAGGTGCCTAAGACCGAAATCAACGCCGTGGAAAGCAACGAAGCGCGTATGAACTTCGAATCGGATATGCAGATTTACCCGATCGCTGATTCATCCGTACTGCCGCTGGCGTTCCTGACCGACCTGCCGGCCACCAAGTCCGTTGCCACAGGCGCAGCGCTGGATCTGGCAGTGGTAATGAAGGGCGGCTCAGCACCTTACACCTACGTTTGGAAGAAAGGCAGCACCGCTATTCCGGGCAAAACCGCATCGACGTTCAACATTTCGTCTGTCGCATCCGGTGATGCTGGCGTTTACACCTGTGAAGTCACCGACGCGGCGGGCAAAACCATCACCTCGGCTGCGTGTACTGTCACGGTCAGCTAACCACTCGGGCCCGGTACGCCGGGCTTTTTTATGCGCATCGCACGCGCACATCGAAGAAAGTCTTTCAGCTGTGAGCCTGGGCAAACCGTTAACTTTCGGCGGCTTTGCCGTGCGACAGGCTCACGTCTAAAAGGAAAATTAAAATGTCAGAACCTTCAATCGTCCCTTACGTAAAAACCACTCCCAAACCTTTTGGTGTGGACGTCGAATGGAAATGGCCGGGTGGCTGCGCGGTGCTAGAACTGCAATGCCTTCATGAAGATGGCCGACTTATGAAAGAACGCATCTTCTGGCCAGCTACCGTATGCCTTATTTCCGGCCTCAAAGCTGGTGAGAGATTGCAGGTGCGCCTGCGTCCAATTGCAGAAGATGGCTCAGCACGAGATTGGCGAGCCGGTGACTGGATCGAAGGGGTTTCTTCTGTCGATACCGAAGAGATTATTGAGGCGATGGACGAAGAGATCCGTAACAGCTGCGCACTTCATGGCCTTAAAGGTGGCTGGTTTGTTGATAAAACCGGCAAGGCTTACATCCACGAAGCGCTGATTGGCGATGGCGTAGTGTCTACGGGTTATAACGTGAAATTGAACATCAACAATGATGGCAAAGAGCATGCTGCCGGTATGGCCGTTGGAGTAGAAGACGGCCAGAGCAAGGTAGAGTTTAAAGCTGATCGCTTTAATGTGCATGAAGCCGCTTCATCCATCATTGGAAACGCTGTGGTATCAGCCAAGAAGATGAAGATTAAGCTTGGCGATGAAATGACACAGGCCATCATTGATGCTGTACGTGAAAGCGAATTGTTCACGGCAATTCAAGTAAATATCGATGCACAAACAGCCTCACTCACCAGCCTGCAACAAGCGATGCACGATGCAGTAAATGATGCAATCCGCAGCGCGCTGAAGCCAGGCGGTCTGCTGTACAAACGATAACACTCCATCACGCACTCGAATATTCAACCCGCTACGGCGGGTTTTTCTTTTTCTAAGGAACCGAAATGACCAAATTCTCTCTGATCCCCAACCCAACTTTTTCTGTGACCGCGAGCATTCCGCGCGCTGGCGCCGAAGACGGCAAGCTGACGTTCACTTTCCGCCATAAGACGCTGGAAGAGCTGCGCTCCATGGACGAGAAGCTGCAAAAGGCCGCCGAAGGTAAAAAGGCAGCAGTAGAGCCGCAGGCCGATTACCTCATGAAAATAGTCGAAGGCTGGGCGCTTCCCGATGAGTTCAACCGCGAAAACGTTATTGTCCTTCTGCGGAACTATCCACGCGCGTTCGACAGCATCGGTCTGGCATACACCAAAGAGCTGATGGGTATCCGCGAAAAAAACTGAGGCAGGTCGCCGCAGCATTGTATACGCCGGGACCGACGCTCGCGGAGCTGAGCGCTTTTGGTTTGACGCCTGAGGACGTGGAGGAAGAGGTGGGGATCCTGCCCTCGGTGTGGAGGTCCTTCACCATCTTCTCTTCCCTGGCGACCCAGTGGCGAGTCGGCGCGAGCGGGGCGACCGGCCTTGATTACAACGTTCTCCCCTGGATGTTCGAGTTACACGGGGTTGAGGATGCGGCGGCCTGCATGGCTGACCTTCAAATTATGGAAAGCGAGGCTCTCAAGGTAATGCATAAGGAGACGAAATAATGACAGACCAGATCGCCTCGATTACTTTGCGGGCCGATGTTTCTGACCTGAAAACAGCCAGCAACGAACTGGATAAACTCGGCCAGGCGGCGGCCGGTGCTGTAGATAAAGCAGATGATCTGAATAGCGTGTTTCGCGCTGGCGCTGAATCTGCGAAGCAAGGCAGTGAAGGGCTCAAGGAGCAGCAGAACGCGCTCAAAGGGCTGCTGGAGAATATCGACCCGGTTACCAAAGCCTTAAACCGGCTGGATGAGCAGCAAGAATCGCTGCGGAAATTCCAGGCCAAAGGTTTCCTGGATACCGATACCTTCCAGGCTTACAACAAAATCCTGGATGACACCCGCCTCAAGCTGACCGACACCGGAGAAGCCGCGGCGCGTGCTCAGGCCGAATTAGCCGCTACCCAGGCGGCAGAGAAGCAGTCCGCAGCGTTAAAGAATCTCCTGGGTTCCATCGACCCGACAATCCGTGCGTTCAACTCACTGGATGAACAGCACGCACAGCTGGTGGCGCACTTCGAATCAGGGCGCATCAATAGCGCTCAGTTCGAGCACTTCAACACAATCCTTAACCAGACACGTGAGCGCCTCTCTGGTGTCGCAGACGTACTACCAGAAGCGCTATCCCGGCAGGAAGCTGCTGCCCGGCGCGCTGGAATCTCCGTTGGTCAGTACAGCGCCGCGCTGCGCACTCTGCCGGCGCAGTTCACCGATATCGCGACACAGCTGGCTGGAGGCCAATCCCCTTTCCTGATCTTGCTCCAGCAAGGCGGGCAAATTAAGGATTCTTTTGGTGGATTAGGCCCAATGCTCCAGGCTTTGCGGGACGCATTGTTTGGGTTTAACGAAGAGAGCAGAGAAACATCCGAGTCGGCAGCAGGCATTAGTGACGCTGCTGAAGGACTTAACAACACCAGTGAGGCAGCGGAGAAGCTGGGGCGGGCGGGTGGCCTGTTAAATACCTTTAACCTTGCGATTGCTGGCTCGGTGGGTTTGCTGGCTCTTCTGGCTGGGGCTGCCTACAGTTCATCCCAGCAGTTCGACAATGTTGCCAGATCGCTCATTTTGATGGGCGGGGCTGGCTTTTCCTCCATGCAGCAACTGAACGACGCGGCAAAAGATGTTGCTGATAACGCTGGTGCTTCTTTGGCTGAGTCTGTTGATACCCTGGTCCAACTAAACGACACCGGGAAGTATACCGCCGACCAGATGACCAAAATTGCCAAATCCATTCTGGCTATGGGTGATGCAGGGCTGGATACGAAGGCTGCGCTGGCGGATTTTTCACGACTGGCAAACGATCCTATTAAAGCCCTGGCGAGCTTGAACCAGCAATATGGCTTTGTTGATGAAGCCATGATGAAGCACCTCATTACCCTGGAGAAAACGAAGGGGAAAACAGCAGCGGCAAACGAAGCTATAACGCTTTTTGCCGACACCATGGAGGATCGCAGTAATAAAATTGTAGAGGCTACCGATAATATCGGGCAGGCGTGGAACGGGCTTAAAGCTTTCTCCTCCGACATTTTCGGTCAAATCGGGGTTACCGTGCGCGCCTGGGGAAACCAGATCATCGATATCTTCGAACTTGTTAAAGCTTCGATTAAAGACCTCTTCCTCAACATTACTTCACTGGACGCCAAATTCACCGGCACTATTGCTGGCTGGGCTGAAAAAATCCCTGGTGGCGGGGCGCTGGCTAATTTTCTTGGCATGGATGTAGAGGCCATGAAAAAGGCCGGGGATGAAGCGGACAAAGAAATTGAGGCGAATAAAAAACGCTATAACGAACTTTGGAAGCGCGTCACTGCGCCTAACGCACAGGCAAACTATGAGGCTGAAGCGCGAGGGGCCAACGTAAAAGGCGATGGCGGAACAAGTCGAGAATCGAGAGACGCAGTCTCTAAGCTTGCACAAGACTCAGACAAAAAGACCAAAGAGGCAAAAGCCACTCTGGAAGCTGGCGATCGCACCCTGGAGAACTACCGCGCCCAGGCCAGAACGTTAACTGAAACGCTCGAGACCCTCCGACAAACAGGCGAAACCCACGCTAAAAACACCGAGTTCAGTAAACAGCAATCTCGATTTGCTGAATTGGATGAGGCAGCCAAAACCCGCGCGCTGACTGCTCAGGAAAAATCTTTACTGTCGAGCCGTGAGGCGATTCTGAACGCCGCCAAGGTGGTTGATCAGAAGAACAAGGAAGTAGAGGCGCAGCAGAAGATTAATGGCCTGGCGCAGCAGGCGAATAAATACGTCACGCAGATGTCGGAAAAAACCGATGCATTGCGTGATAGTGCAGGCCTCAGCAGTCGGCAAACGCAGCGCATGATGGAAGAGGCACAGCTCCGCCAGGGCTGGCTCAATGGTGGGGGTAAGCTTGACGATGCCGGTTATAAAAAAGAACTGGCGGCTCTCAGGAAATATTATGCCGAAGAGGACAAATTACGGGGCGACTGGAAAGCAGGTGCGGTAAGTGGCTGGAATGAATATCTCGACGCTGCAACCAACACTTACGACGCCGTTAAAAACGTTGCCAGTTCCACGCTGACTGGCCTGAGCAACATGCTGACTGAGCTTATGACAACTGGCACCGCGTCAGTTAAAGAGTTCGGCAAATCTATGCTCAAGATGATCCTCGAGATAACCAACCAACTTATAGTGGCCTATACAGTACAGGCCGCGATGGGCTGGATAAACGGTGGCAGTAAAGGCGGGAGCACACCAGGGGGATCTTACGCGAACGCTGCCGCTGGCCTAACTTTTAACGCTAAAGGCGGTGTTTATGATTCGCCAGGGCTCAGTAAGTACGTTAATGGGGTATACGACTCTCCCCAGTATTTTACTTTCCAGGGCGCATCGAAGTTTGCGAAGGGCGGTGTCTTTGGAGAGGCAGGGCCGGAAGCTATTATGCCGTTAGCTAAAGATTCAGCAGGGCGGTTGGGAGTGCGTGCCCAGGGCGGTGGCGGTATGGCTCCGGTTATTAATACCACCGTTAACGTTGATGCTGGTGGTTCTGCAACTGTTCAGTCTTCCAGCTCAGGTGATGCTATGGGCCGTGCCCTTGCTGATGAAATGCAGAACGCTGCGTTGCAGGTTATCCAGAAGCACCTTAAGCCTGGAGGCATGATCTACAACTTCAGTAAAGGCAGGTAGTGTTTGCGTCGTCCCCTGGTTAATATGATGAAAACCATAAAAATCAGGGGATGATTGTGTTAAAAAAAATCTTTAAGAAGATCTTAAGAACCATTGGACTATTACTGCTTCTGATTGTAGTAATTATTGTTGCAGCGCTGGTTAACAAACCTTCAGAACAAGAAAAGAAGCAAAAAGAAGCCAAGGAACTTACGGATAAAAAACTGGATGAGCTTCGCGATTCCTGTGAAGCTTACGTAAGGATGTCAGTCATTAACAAAAGCACCCTGGACATGTCAGTGTTTGGCTCGAACAGATGGCTCGGTGATGACGGTAAGTTTTACGCCACGCAGGAGTTTAGCGCCAAAAATAAATTTGGTCTTGAGCAGAAATTCAGGGCTGAATGTATTGAAGACAAGGATGGGAAGACTGATTACCGGCTTGTAGAAATGAATGGAAGTTAAACCAAAATGGTTTGATATCTTTCCCTCCCATGCTTTCAACCAATATTAAGCCTCGCACATGCGGGGCTTTTTTACATCTATAGCCGAGAGGCAGGAGAACGTTATGGAAATGACTGTAGGATTCCCTGAAATGGGTTCGCGATTTGAATCTGTAAGCTTCGATCCAGATTTAGAAATTAAAATGATAAAGACTGTCAAAACCAAAATTACAGTTTGCAAGCTGGGACAAATCAATGTGCCTCATGAACTGGTGTTTATCTATCAGGAGGATTTCAATCCAGGCAGCTCTTTTGCCGAAGTCGAAGCACGCGCCAAAGAATATGCCAGTAAGGCAATTGCCGGATTGAAAACCCCGGCTTAACCGGGGCAAAGCATTATTTGATGCGATGGTAGATGTTATCAGCCCTGGCGTACAATTTGGATACCGCCTCGGCACGACCTTGCTCTTGCATCGTCATTTTTGATGTATCTCCACCGTAGGCCTTCGTCATATACTCAGTAACGCGCTTGCGAAAAGCTCCAGCATCACCTGATTCGACAGTGGCAACAGCTAATAAAAACGCTAAGGCTTCATCCTGCTGGTCTTCTTTGTTAAAGCTCATCATAAACTCCTGTTATACCGAGGCCATCAGCCGCACCGTCGGCAATTAATGCGCCAGTGCCCACCACTGGCGGGCTGAATCCACAACATAACCAGGCATTTTGATTTGTAACATCCTGATATTCAGACAGTAGCCACCTTCGGGTGGCTTTTTTTATGGAGCAAATATGGCAGTTGAAACATATAGCTGGCGCTCGCAGCTCGGTGCTGGCGCGATTGAGTACAGCCAGGCGGTGCGCGCGGCGCAGTTCGGCGATGGCTATGAGCAAGTGGCCGATAACGGTATTAACTCCACGGCTATTCAGGTCCCTATGAAGCACACGGGCAACGAGTCGGAAGTGGACAGGATTCGTGATTTTCTCCTCGCTCATACCGTTAAAGCTTTTATCATCACGCCGCCCGGAGAAGCGAAGGGGCTTTATCGGGTAGTCGCCGATTCCGTACGGAAAAATCAGATCAGCAGCAAGTTTGCTGAGCTGACGTTCACCATCAAACGGGCTTACGGAGTGTATGCATAATGGCATTAGTCGATCAGGCGGCGATGCTGGCACCGGGTGGCAGAGTTCGCCTGGTTGAAGTTGACGCCTCAGAGTTCAGTGGCGGTATTCACCGTTTCCACTACGCACCTTTCCCCCATACACCGGAAGAGATCGACGCTGCCAATGGTGATGAAGAAAAGCTCGGACCAAAGCCAATCGTATTCGGTGGCAATACCTACGATTTTTGGCCGTTTCAGGTAGCAGGCCTGGAGCTTTCAACAGACCAGGCCGCAGAGCCGACACTCAGCGTTTCCAACCTCGACGGTCATATCACGGCGCTATGCCTGCAATTTAAAGACATGGTTAATGCCAAAGTGAGCATTATCGACACCTATTCGGTTTACCTCGATGCCGTGAATTACCCTGGTGGGATGAACCCGACCGCAGACCCGTCGATGTTCACGCTTCAGACCTTCTGGCTTGACACGAAAACCTCCGAAGACGACGAAGTGGTTTCATGGTCACTCAGTAGCCCCGCAGACTTGCAGGGGCTTGTTATCCCAACCAGACAAATCACCTCGCTCTGCGAATGGGCGCTACGCGGGCAGTACCGGAGCGGCGATGGATGCACCTATAACGGTACGGCATATTTCGACGCCAAAGGGAATCCGGTATCGGATCCCGCTCTCGATGTGTGCGGCGGATGTCTTAGTGACTGTCGAAAACGATTTGGCGCCGGGCTGGCAGAGCCAAATACCGCAATTCTTGATTTCGGCGGTTTCCCCGCAACGGTTTTATTCTCCCGATAAACGGAAATACCAATGAACAAAACTATTATGGCAGCTATCCGTGCTCATGCGCTGGAGGAATCCCCGCGCGAGAGCTGCGGATTCGTTATTCAGTCTGGCCGTCGCCAGCGCTACATTCCCGTGCCGAATACGCACGAAAATCCGACAGAACATTTTCGCATCGACGGCGAGCACTGGGCTAACGCCGAAGATATCGGGACGATTATTC
>OKVN01000844.1_pt1 | contig 10377 bp, 7 predicted proteins | sample 1606961 | NCBI WGS metagenome assembly OKVN01 (sample SAMN03281020, study PRJEB24777) | human gut metagenome | isolation source: fecal sample PR170 from 1 month old male Malay infant, vaginal delivered... | place: Singapore | collected 2005-12-29 | reverse complement strand
AGGAGAATGAAGGAGGAGACTGTTCAAGGCGGCATTGCGGGCCGCTGCCAGGATCGTATCGGCAGCGCCGCTTGCCCATGCGGCAACGCCCGGCAATGCGCTTGTCGTGGCCCAGAATATCGACGATAGCGTCAGCATCGATCCGGCCGAGGCATACGAGTTTACGTCAGGCGAATATGTGACCCAGACCTATGACCGTCTGGTGCAGTATGATGCGCCCGATGTGAAGACGCTGGCGCCAGGTCTGGCGACAGCGTGGACGGCGGATGATGCCGCCAGGACCATCACCTTCACCCTGCGGGACGGCGTGAAATTCACATCCGGCAACCCGCTGCGTGCGGAAGATGTGGTCTATTCCTGGAAGCGCGTCATCGCGCTGAACAAGGCGCCCGCCTTCATCCTGGCGCAGCTGGGCTGGACGCCGGAAAACTATGACAAGATGGTCACGGCTTCGGGCAATAAGATCGTCGTCAAATATGATGGCGATTTCTCGTCCGCCTTTGTGCTCAACGTACTTGCCGCCCGCCCGGCCTCGATCATCGATGCCGTGACGGTACAGGGCCACGAAGCCAATGGCGACATGGGCAATGCTTGGCTCAAGGCGAATTCCGCCGGGACAGGCCCCTTCGTCCTGAAGGCTTTCCGTCCGGCCGAGATCATCAACCTTGCCGGCAATCCCAACTATTTCGGCGGTGCACCGGCAATGAAGTCGGTCATCATCCGCCACGTGGCTGAAGCAGCGACCCAGCAATTGCTGCTTGAATCCGGCGATGTGGACATTGCCAAGAACCTGACGCCGGATCAGGTCGCCAGCCTTTCGACCAAGGGCACGGTCAATGTGGAGACCTATCCGCAGGCCGCCGTGCATTTCCTCAGCCTGAACCAGAAAGACGAGGCGCTGACCAATCCGGCCATCTGGGAGGCCGCGCGTTATCTCGTCAACTACAAGGGTATGACGGATTCGTTCCTCAAGGGCCAGATGCAGGTGCATCAGGCATTCTGGCCGGCGGGTTTCCCCGGATCGCTCGATGAGACGCCCTATAGCTATGATCCGGCCAAGGCGAAGAAGATCCTTGCCGATGCCGGCGTGAAAACCCCGATCAAGGTGACGCTGGATGTGATCAATTCAACGCCGTTCACCGACATGGCGCAGTCGCTGCAGGCGGGCTTTGCCGAAGCCGGGATCAACTTCAACATCATTCCGGGAACGGGCAGCCAGGTCATCACCAAATACCGTGCCCGCACCCATGAAGCCATGCTGCTCTATTGGGGCCCGGATTTCATGGACCCGGATTCGAACGCCAAGGCATTTGCCTTCAACGAGGACAATTCGGACGGCAATTACCAGTCGACCACCACGTGGCGCAATGGCTGGGCGGTGCCTGCCGAACTCAATGCAAAAACGAAGGCGGCGCGTGCAGAGGCGGACCAGTCCAAGCGCAATCAGATGTATGTCGACCTGCAGAAGCAGGTGCAGGCGAAATCACCGATCATCGTCATGTTCCAGGCGGCCACACAGGTTGCGCTCGCCAAGACTGTTTCGGGCTATGTGAACGGTGCAACATCGGACTTCGTCTTCTACCGCCTCGTGAAGAAGAACTGACCAGAAACTTTAAAGGCCGTCCGGATCGTCGGGCGGCCTTGCCACGGCATCCATAACAACGGGAATAGTAAAATGTCTGAACTTCGGATGGCGCGCCTGCGGGAGCGCATGGCTGAAACCGGAACCGATCTTGTCGTCGTCGGTCCGTCCTCGCACATGGTCTGGCTTGCCGGACTCTCGCCCCATGGCGACGAGCGGCCGGTCATGCTGTTTGTCGGCAGGGATCACGCCGGGATACTGATGCCGGCACTCAATGCCGACAGCTCGCGCCAGCATACCGACCTGCCGTTCTATCCATGGACGGATGGCGAGGGTCCCGATGCGGCGCTGGCCGCTGTTTTAAAAGACGTCGTCGGGACAAAACAGGATATCAGGATCGCGCTCGATGAAACGATGCGGGCGGATTTCGCCCTGCTGGTGATCGATGCACTGCCGGGTGCCAAGCGCACCTTCCTCAACGACACCGTCGGCTATCTGCGCGCCCGCAAGGACGAGGCGGAATATGCCGCGCTCAAGGCCAATGCGCTCATCAATGACGGCGCGATGCGTGCGGCTTTTGCCGCGTTGAAGCCCGGCGTGACCGAGCTCGAGATTGCCGGTGTTGTCCGGGACTACTACAAGGCAAACAATGCGAAGCCGGAATTCACCAGCGTCTGTTTCGGTGAAAATGGCGCATATCCGCACCATCACACCGGCGAGCGCGTGCTGAAGGCCAATGAAGCGGTGCTGATCGACATTGGCGGGCGCAGTGACGGCTATCCCAGCGACATGACCCGCGTTGCCGTCTGCGGTGAAACGCCCGCGGATTTCGACAAGGTGCACGCGGTTCTCGATGCTGCCGTCAAGGCGGCGCTGGCTGCGGCCAAACCGGGGGTTGCCGCCAAGGAAGTCGACAAGGCGGCACGCGATGTCATCACCCAGGCGGGTTACGGTGAATATTTCCTGCACCGCACCGGCCATGGCATGGGCATCGACATCCACGAGCCGCCCTATATCACCGCAACGTCCGAGGCCATTCTCGAGGATGGGCATGTGTTCTCGATCGAGCCGGGCATTTACCTCAGCGGCAAATTCGGCGTCCGCCTCGAGGAAATCGTCATTATGCGCGGCAACAGGGCGGAAGTGCTGTCCGAACTGCCGCGGGCTGCCTTCAAGGCCTGATCCATTGCGCAGAAGGCGGCCGTTTCGGGTACGAAGCGGCCGCCCGCACTACTTTTGCTGATGTGCGCTAATGTAGCATTGCACAATTTGAGGGCATGCGCAAAATTAAGGCATGTCTACACCGCTATCGATCATGGTCTTCGACGAAAACCGTATCCGCGCTTCCATTATCGAAGAGGGATTGCGGGAGGCCGGCCATGACCGCGTCGTTGTTTTGCACGACATCGTCGGTCTTGCCCGGCAGATCGAGCGGATCGCGCCCGATGTCATCGTCATCGATATCGAAACCCCCAATCGCGACATGCTGGAGCACCTGTTCCAGCTCAGCCGATCCGTGCGCAAGCCGATCGCCATGTTTGTCGACAGCTCCGATACCGCGTCGATCGAGGCGGCCGTGGATGCCGGTGTGTCCGCCTATGTGGTCGACGGCCTGAAGAAGGAGCGCGTCAAGCCCATTCTCGACATGGCGGTCAGCCGCTTCAAGGCGTTCAGCCGGCTGCAGCAGGAACTGGCGGAGGCAAAAAGCGCCCTGGAAGAGCGCAAGGTCATTGAGCGTGCCAAGGGCATCCTGATGAAATCGCGCACAATATCGGAAGACGAAGCTTATGCGCTGCTGCGGCAGGCCGCCATGAACGAGAAGAAGAAGCTTGCCGATATTGCACAGAGCGTCGTCATGGCGGCTGCCATGTTGGGAAGCTAGAAAGAGAGGTTGGCCGTGAGTTTTATCCGGATGGACAATGGCCAGGGCATGGGCGGCGGCCTCGCTGCGCCGGCAGCGGTCCGCCGTGACGGCGTCTCCGTCGTTCGCGCGGGCTTCATTCCGCTTGTCGATGCTTCGGTTCTCATCGCGGCAGCCGAATTCGGCTTCGCCGCGCGTGAAGGCATTCAACTTGAACTTGTGAAAGACGTGTCTTGGGCCAATATCCGGGATCGGCTGGCTTTCCGGCAGTTTGATATCGCGCATATGCTGGCGCCCATGCCGGTCGCCTCCGCCTTGGGGCTCGGTTCCAATCCGTCAGCGGTCATCACGCCGTTCACGCTCGGGCGGGGCGGCAATGCCATTACCCTGTCGGTGAAGCTGTATCGCCGCATGCAGGCGCTGGCGGATCTGGCCGGAGACGAGGGCGCGCTTGCCAATGCCGAGGCCCTCAAGTGCGTGATTGACGACATAAAGGTTCGCGGCGAGCCATTGCCGGTGCTTGGCACGACCTATCCGTTTTCATCGCACAATTATGAGCTGCGCTATTGGCTGGCGGCCGGCGGCATCCATCCGGACCGCGACGTCAAACTGGTGGTCGTGCCGCCACCCATGACATCCGATGCCCTGTCGGCGGGGGCCATTGACGGCTTCTGCGTCGGCGCGCCCTGGAATATGGTGGCCGTCGCCCGCGAAGTCGGACGGATCGTTGCGGTCAAGGAGGATATCTGGCCATCCAGTCCCGAGAAGGTCATCGGCGTGCGGCCGGAATGGGCGGATACCAATCCTGAAACATTGGCGAGGCTGATCGTCGCGCTGGATCGCGCCGCCGCATGGTGCGACGTACCGGACAATCGGCGCGTAATTGCCGAGGTTCTGGCCGAGCCGCGTTATATCGATGCGCCGGAGGACATCCTGCACCGGGTTCTCATGGGCAGGTTCACCACCGACCCGGATGGACACGAGCGGACGGTCTCCGACTACTTCACCTTCCATCGTGATGGCGCGAATTTTCCGTGGATCAGCCAGGCGCAATGGATATTCAGCCAGATGGTGCGGTGGGGGCAGGTTGATCACTCCAAGGAAAAGCAGGAAAAGGTCGCGACCGCCTTCCGCCCTGATCTCTACCGCCATGCGCTGGGACCCCGCGCCGACATACCATCGGCGGATGTGCGCGTGGAGGGCGGCCAGCGCCAGGACGGGTTCATCGATGGGGCTGTCTTCGATCCCCAGGACATTCCCGCCTATCTCAAGGGCTTCAATGTCCACAATCTTGAAAACCCCGTTGCAACGCGGGATGAAACCTGATGGGCAGAATTTGTGCTCTGCACAATAAATGAGCGGGTTTGATGGCCGTTCTGCCCATTTCGCCTGCGCCGCTCTTCGGCTGCCATCGGTAAAAAATCGCTGAACCATAATAATATATATCAATTACAATGGCTTATAAATATAATCTCCGGTTGGCACGCTTATTGCTTTTATAAAACCGTTCCGTCAATGAAGACAGGAACCGCGAGCATCGCCATCGGATGCTTTCAAAGACACAGACGTCGCTTGGGCGAGTTCATTCACCGGATCGGGTGAATGCACTTCATCCGGCGGCGTTTTTTTATGGCTCAAGCTGCACCAGAAGCAGCGCTGCGAAGGGGAATTGCGATGAAGGTGATTTTGCCGACAGGCTTGACAAGACGAACGCTTTTGCGGGCAGGCGGCACGCTGGCGCTGCTGGCGGCGGCAAAGGCCGCGCTTCCGGGCGGCGCCTATGCGGCCGCTGCCGGACCCGAGACCACCAAGGCGACGCTCGGTTTCATTGCGCTGACGGATGCCTCGCCGCTGATCGTTGCCAAGGAAAGGGGCCTTTTTGCCAAACACGGCATGCCCGATGTCGAGGTGGTCAAGCAGGCATCGTGGGGCACGACGCGGGACAATCTGGTGCTCGGCTCGGCGGGCAACGGCATTGACGGCGCGCATATCCTGACGCCGATGCCGTATCTCATCAGCGCCGGCAAGGTCACCCAGAACAACCAGCCCCTGCCGATGGTCATCCTTGCGCGCCTCAATCTGGATGCGCAGGGTATTTCGGTTGGTTCGGCCTATGCCGGTCTGAAAGCCGGGGCCAATTCGGGTGTCCTCAGGGAAGCCTTTGCCAGGAAGAAGGCGGAAGGCAATGCGGCAAAGGCCGCGATGACCTTCCCCGGCGGCACGCATGATCTGTGGATCCGCTATTGGCTGGCCGCCGGTGGGATCGACCCGGACAAGGACGTGGAAACCATTGTCGTTCCACCGCCCCAGATGGTTGCCAACATGAAGGTCGGCACCATGGACTGCTTCTGTGTCGGCGAACCGTGGAATGCGCAGCTCGTCAATCAGGGCATCGGCTATACCGCAGTCAACACAGCCGAAATCTGGGCCAAGCATCCGGAAAAGTCCTTCGCCATGCGGGCGGACTGGGTGGAGAAAAACCCGAATGCCACCAAGGCACTGCTCATGGCGGTGATGGAGGCGCAGCAATGGGCGGATGATCTCGCCAACAAGGATGAACTGGCGGCCATGGTCGGCAAGCGCGCGTGGTTCAATGTGCCTGCAACCGATATCGCCGGGCGTTTGAAGGGCGATTACGACTATGGCTCGGGACGTGTCGAGACGGCCAGCCCGCATCTGATGAAGTTCTGGCGCGATCACACATCCTATCCCTTCCAGAGCCACGAAAAATGGTTCCTGACCGAGAATATCCGCTGGGGCAAATTTGCCCCGGACACGGATATTGCGGCACTGGTTGGCAAGGTAAATCGCGAGGACATCTGGCGCGACGCCGCCAGGGAGCTTGGCGTTGCCGCGGCTGATATTCCGGCTTCGACATCACGCGGTTCCGAAACCTTCTTCGATGGCAAGGTGTTCGATCCGGACGCCCCGCAAACCTATCTCGCCAGCCTTGAAATCAAACGTTTTGCGTGAGGAAACCGGCATGACAGCCAGCCCCGTTCCCATCCGTCCGAATGAAAAGCCCCCGGTGGCAAAAATCATGACGCTCGCTCTTCCCCCAAAGGCAGGGCCACCCCGCCGCCTGCCGCAATGGCTCACCTCCCTGGCGGCGCATGTGGTGCCGCCGGTGATCACCCTGGTGTTCCTGCTGGTGCTGTGGGAAATCCTCTGTTCTTCGCCGACGGCAAGCGTGCCGCCGCCCTCGCGGGTGGTCTCGGAGACCTGGGAGCTGATCGTTCATCCGTTCTATGCCGGACAGGGTGTCGATCAGGGGCTGTTCTGGCACATTCTGGCCAGCCTGAAGCGGGTGGCGCTGGGCTATTGCCTCGCCGCCGTGGCGGGCATTGCGCTGGGCACCCTTGTCGGGCAGAGCGAATGGGCGATGCGCGGGCTCGACCCGATTTTTCAGGTGCTGCGCACGGTGCCGCCGCTTGCCTGGCTGCCCCTGTCACTGGCTGCGTTCAAGGATGGCAACCCCTCCGCGATCTTCGTGATTTTCATCACGGCCATCTGGCCGATCATCATCAACACGGCTGTTGGCATTCGCAATATCCCGCAGGACTATCAGAATGTTGCGCGGGTGCTGCGCCTCAACCAGTTCGAATATTTCACCAAGATCATGATCCCCGCCGCTGCGCCTTATATCTTTACCGGCCTGCGCATCGGTATCGGCCTGTCATGGCTTGCCATCGTGGCCGCCGAGATGCTGATCGGCGGCGTCGGCATCGGGTTCTTCATCTGGGACGCGTGGAACTCGTCGCGCATCAGCGACATCATTCTGGCCCTGATCTATGTCGGCATCGTCGGCTACCTGCTTGACCGCGCCATCGCCTTCGTCGCCCGGACCGTCACCCGTAACACCGCAAGCGCTTGAGGAAGCCATCATGTCGAAACCCTATCTCTCCCTCGAACAGATCGACATGGTGTTCAGCCGTGGCGGCGCCAGCACGCCGGTTCTCAATCAGGTCTCGCTGAGCGTCGAAAAAGGTGAGTTCATCTCGATCATCGGCCATTCCGGCTGCGGGAAATCCACCCTGCTCAACATAGTCGCCGGGCTGACGCAGGCGACGCGCGGCGTGGTGTTTCTCGAAGGCACTGTTGTCGACACGCCGGGGCCTGATCGCGCGGTGGTGTTCCAGAACCATTCGCTGCTGCCCTGGCTGACGGTCTATGAGAACGTCAAGCTGGCGGTCGACAAGGTCTTCTCATCCAGCAAAAGCCGGGCGGAACGGCATGAATGGACCATGCGCAATCTCGAACTGGTGCAGATGGTGCATGCGAGGGACAAGCGCCCGTCCGAGGTCTCCGGCGGCATGAAGCAGCGCGTCGGCATTGCCCGGGCGCTGGCGATGGAGCCCAAGGTGCTGCTGCTGGATGAGCCATTCGGCGCGCTGGATGCGCTCACCCGCGCGCACCTGCAGGATCAGGTCATGCAGATCCATACGGAGCTCGCCAATACGGTGTTGATGATCACCCACGATGTCGATGAAGCCGTGCTGCTTTCCGACCGCATCGTCATGATGACCAATGGACCGTCCGCCAGGATCGGCGAAATCCTCGATGTGCCGCTGGTTCGCCCGCGCCGCCGCATCGAGCTTGCCGCCGATGCCACCTATATCCGCTGCCGTTCGTCCGTGCTGAAATTTCTCTACGAGCGGCACCGTCTTGTGGAGGCCGCGTAAGATGCAAACAGCCGCGAAAAAGCAGAAACTCGTCGTCATCGGCAACGGCATGGCGCCGGGCAGGGCGCTTGAACATCTCTTCGAGATGGCGCCCGATACCTATGACGTGACCATTTTCAATGCCGAGCCGCGCGTCAATTACGACCGGATCATGCTGTCGCCCGTGCTGTCGGGTGAAAAGGAATTCGAGGAAATCATCATTCATGGTGATGGCTGGTACATCAAGCACGGCATCACGCTCTACAAGGGCCACAGGATCATCGGGATCGACCGGGAGGCCAAGACGGTCACCTCCGATGCGGGAACGACCGAAAGCTACGACAAGCTTTTGATCGCGACGGGTTCGGTTCCCTTTGTTCTGCCTGTTCCCGGCAACAACCTGCCGGGTGTTCTGACCTACCGGGATCTCGACGATGTGAATGCCATGCTGCTTGCGGCCCAGTCCCGCGCGCGCGCCGTGGTGATCGGCGGCGGGCTGCTCGGTCTGGAAGCGGCGGCCGGCCTGAAATCACGCGGCATGGATGTCACGGTTCTCCATATCATGCCGACACTGATGGAGCGCCAGCTTGATCCGGCGGCCGGATATCTCCTCGAACAGGCGGTGGAGCAGCGCGGCATCCGCGTGATGACCAAAGCGAGCACCAAGGAGATCATCGGTCAGAACAGGGTGGAAGGCGTTCTGCTTGCCGATGGCACAACATTGCCTGCCGATCTGGTGGTCATGGCGGCGGGTATCCGCCCCAATGCCATGCTCGCGAAGGAAGCCGGGCTTGCAACTAATCGCGGCATCGTTGTCGACGCCGGCATGCGGACCTCCGATCCCGAGATCTTCGCCATCGGTGAGTGCGCGGAGGTGGGCGGACAATGCTACGGGCTGGTCGCGCCTCTCTACGAGATGGCGCGGGTGGTATCAGCACAACTGGCGGATGATGCGGATGCCAAATTCGTGCACAGCGAGACGCCGACCAAGCTGAAGGTCACAGGGATCAACCTGTTTTCCGTCGGCGATCTCGGCGAAGGCGACGACCGGCAGGAGATCGTCCTGCGCGATGCCGCCGCCGGGGTCTACAAGCGGCTGGTGCTCAGGGATGACCGCATCATCGGCACGGTGCTGTACGGCGAGACATCCGATGGCGCCTGGTTCCATGACCTTACCAAGAAGCGAACCGACATTTCGGAGATGCGCGACACATTGATTTTCGGCCAGTCCTATCAGGGAGGGTCCCCGCTGGACCCTATGGCGGCCGTTGCAGCCTTGCCAGATGATGCGGAAATCTGCGGCTGCAACGGCATATGCAAGGGCAAGATCACCGGTGCCATATCGGGCAAGGGGCTGACCTCGCTGGATGATGTGCGCGTCCATACCAAGGCGTCCGCCTCCTGCGGCAGCTGCACCGGTCTGGTGGAACAGCTGCTGGCGCTCACCCTCGGTGATTCCTACAATCCATCGGCGGTAACGCCCATGTGCAGTTGCACCGATCTTGGTCATGACGATGTCCGCCGGCTGATCAAGGCGAAGAAGCTGAAGTCCATTCCGGCCGTGATGCAGGAGCTCGAATGGAAGACATCGTGCGGCTGCGCCAAGTGCCGCCCGGCCTTGAATTATTATCTCGTTGCGGACTGGCCGGATGAATATGCCGACGACTACCAGTCGCGCTTCATCAACGAACGGGTGCATGCCAATATCCAGAAGGATGGAACCTATTCCGTTGTGCCGCGCATGTGGGGCGGCGTCACCAATTCCCGGGAATTGCGGGCAATCGCCGATGTGGTCGACAAATTCGCCATTCCGGCTGTCAAGGTCACCGGCGGCCAGCGCATCGACATGCTGGGCGTCAAGAAGGAAGACCTGCCGGCTGTCTGGGCCGATCTCGGCAAGGCCGGGTTCGTGTCAGGACAGGCCTATGCCAAGGGACTGCGCACGGTAAAAACCTGTGTCGGGACCGACTGGTGCCGCTTCGGCACGCAGGATTCGACCGGGCTTGGCATTCGCATCGAGAAATTCATGTGGGGGTCGTGGACGCCCGCCAAGGTCAAGATGGCGGTATCAGGCTGTCCGCGCAATTGCGCCGAAGCCACCTGCAAGGATGTCGGCATCATCTGTGTCGATTCCGGATACGAAATCCATTTCGCCGGGGCGGCGGGGCTCGATATCAAGGGGACGGAAGTTCTGGGGCTGGTCAAGACCGAGGACGAGGCGCTGGAACATGTGGTGGCGCTGACGCAGATGTACCGCGAACAGGGCCGCTATC
>OKVN01000840.1_pt1 | contig 10424 bp, 8 predicted proteins | sample 1606961 | NCBI WGS metagenome assembly OKVN01 (sample SAMN03281020, study PRJEB24777) | human gut metagenome | isolation source: fecal sample PR170 from 1 month old male Malay infant, vaginal delivered... | place: Singapore | collected 2005-12-29 | reverse complement strand
AAAAAATACGCGATCTGCAGGTAAAAGAGCGTTATGACGTCGTGATCTCCCGCCTTAACCGTGCGGGTGTCGAGCTGGTCGCCAGCCCGGAGGCCAGCCTGCAGTTCGGGGATATCCTCAACCTGGTTGGGCGCCCGTCTTCCATCGACGCCGTCGCGGATATGGTGGGTAACGCCCAGCAGAAACTGCAGCAGGTGCAGATGCTACCGGTATTCATCGGTATCGGGCTTGGCGTGCTGCTCGGCTCCATCCCGCTGTACGTGCCGGGCTTCCCGGTGGCGCTCAAGCTGGGCCTGGCGGGCGGGCCGCTGATTATGGCGCTGATTCTCGGGCGTATCGGCTGCATTGGTAAGCTCTACTGGTTTATGCCGCCAAGCGCTAACCTGGCGCTGCGCGAGCTGGGCATCGTGCTGTTCCTGGCGGTGGTCGGGCTGAAGTCCGGCGGGGATTTCGTCGACACCCTGGTCAAGGGTGAAGGGATGAGCTGGGTCGGCTACGGCATCTTTATCACGGCGATCCCGCTGCTGACGGTGGGCATACTGGCGCGGATGTTCGCCAAAATGAACTACCTGACGCTGTGCGGCATGCTGGCGGGCTCCATGACCGATCCGCCCGCGCTGGCCTTTGCCAATAACCTGCACACCACCAGCGGCGCGGCCGCGCTCTCCTATGCCACCGTCTACCCGCTGGTGATGTTCCTGCGCATCATCACCCCGCAGCTACTGGCGGTGCTGTTCTGGGGGATGAGCTAGTAAATCTTCCGGGTGGATGCGCCGCAGATGGTAGTCCACCTGGTAATCACTGGTATTTCGGAACATCACGGAATAGTTGAGGAACTCGCCGCTGTCGCTGTAGGAAAGGGAGGTGATACGCAACAGCGGTGTCTGTTCCGGCAGGTTCATATAACCCGCCAGCTGCTTATCGGCCAGCACCGGCGTCAGGCTCTCGTAGTTGCCGCTGATGGTGATCCCGCACTCCTTCTCGATGTAATCAAACTTTGACCCTTCAAGATGCGCCAGCGACAGATTGCGAAACAGCTTCACCGGCATAAAGCTGTCCTCCAGCATCAGCGGTTTTCCGTCCACGTAGCGCACCCGCCGGGAAAAGTAGATCCGCTCATCCACCTGAATTCGCAGCTGGCTGGCGATGGCGGGCGGGGCGGGCATCACTTCGAACTGTAAGACCTTGCTCTGCACCTCTTTTCCCTGCTGACGCAGCACCTCCACCAGCCCGGTCAGGTTGGTGGTTTCGTGGTGAACGTCTTTGCGTGACACAAACGTTCCGCTGCCGTGCCGCCGTTCAACCAGCCCCCAGCTCACCAGCAGATCCAGCGCCTTGCGGATGGTCATTCGCGCCACGCCAAACTCCTGCGCTAGCGCTTTCTCGCCCGGTAGCGGACTGCCGATGTTGTAGTCCGATGAATTCAGCCGTAGCCGCAATCGATCGGCAATCGATTTGTAGATCACCAGTAGACCTCTCTGCCCTTATCAGGGCGTGGATGGCGTCCTGACATGTCCATATTTACCGTAAAAAGTAGACCTGATTGGTCAAAATAAAACCATGAATGCGATCACGAATCGCAGCGGCACGCCATGTTCGCGCATCAGTAAGTTCTTATGCTCACCTCAGGCCAGCAAAAAACCATAAAGGCCTCTACCCCTACAGGTTGTTTCATGAGGATTTAAAAATGCTCAGTCAAATACAACGTTTTGGCGGTGCCATGTTTACCCCGGTGTTGCTGTTTCCGTTCGCCGGGATCGTGGTGGGAATCGCCATCATGCTTCGCAACCCGCTGTTTGTCGGCGAAGCCTTAACGGCCCCCGATCATCTTTTCGCGCAGATTGTTCACATCATTGAAGAGGGCGGCTGGGCGGTGTTCCGCAATATGCCGCTGATTTTTGCCGTCGGCCTGCCGATTGGCCTGGCGAAGCAGGCCCAGGGCCGCGCCTGTCTGGCGGTGCTGATTAGCTTCCTGACCTGGAACTACTTCATCAACGCGATGGGGATGACCTGGGGCCACTTCTTCGGCGTCGACTTCTCCGCCGAACCGACAGCGGGAAGCGGGCTGGCGATGATTGCCGGGATTAAAACGCTCGATACCAGCATCATCGGCGCCATCGTGATTTCAGGCATCGTTACCGCCATCCACAACCGCTATTTTGACAAGCCGCTGCCGGTGTTTCTGGGGATTTTCCAGGGCAGCTCGTTTGTCGTTATCCTCGCGTTCTTTGTCATGATCCCCTGCGCCTGGCTGACGCTGCTGGGCTGGCCGAAAGTGCAGATGGGCATCGAGTCCCTGCAGGCGTTCCTGCGTTCTGCCGGTGCGCTGGGCGTATGGGTCTATACCTTCCTGGAACGCATTCTGATCCCAACCGGATTGCACCACTTCGTCTACGGTCCGTTCATTTTTGGCCCGGCGGCGGTGGAAGGCGGGATTCAGGTCTACTGGGCGCAGCACCTGCAGGAATTCAGCCAGAGCACCCTGCCGCTGAAAACCCTCTTCCCGGAGGGCGGGTTCGCGCTGCACGGCAACTCCAAAGTGTTTGGCTCGGTCGGGATTGCGCTGGCGATCTGGTATACCGCGTCGCCGGAAAACCGCGTCAAGGTCGCGGGGCTGCTGGTCCCGGCCACGCTTACCGCCGTGCTGGTAGGCATTACCGAACCGCTCGAATTCACCTTCCTGTTTATCTCGCCGCTGCTGTTTGCCGTTCACGCCGTGCTGGCGGCCACCATGGCAACGGTGATGTACACCTTCGGCGTGGTCGGGAACATGGGCGGCGGCCTGCTGGACCAGTTCCTGCCGCAAAACTGGATCCCGATGTTCCACAACCACGCCTCGACGGTGTTCACCCAGATCGGCATTGGCGTCTGCTTTACCGGAGTTTACTTCGTGGTCTTCAAAACGCTGATTGCGCGTCTGAACCTGAAAACCCCGGGCCGGGAAGAGAGCGAAATCAAGCTCTACAGCAAGGCCGACTATAAGGCGGCACGCGGGCAAACCACCGCTCCGGCCGCGGCCAGCCAGCAGGTCGGGCAGGCAGCCGGGTTCCTGCAGGCGCTGGGCGGCGCGGCCAACATCGACAGCATCAACAACTGCGCCACCCGCCTGCGCATCGCCCTGGTCGATATGGCGAAAACGCAAAGCGATGACGTCTTCAAAGCCCTCGGCGCCCACGGCGTGGTGCGACGCGGCAACGGCATTCAGGTGATTGTCGGTCTGCACGTTCCTCAGGTGCGCGACCAGCTGGAATCGCTGATGAAAACATCCTTAACGAATGAACAAACCACCCTGACAGAGGCTATATCATGAAAAAATTCTCAGTTGTCATTGCAGGCGGCGGCAGCACCTTTACGCCTGGTATCGTCCTGATGCTGTTAGCCAACCGTGACCGTTTCCCGCTGCGCGCCCTGAAGTTCTATGACAACGACGGCGCGCGTCAGGAAACCATCGCCGAAGCGTGCAAAATCATCCTTAAGGAGCAGGCCCCGGAGATTGAATTCAGCTACACCACCGATCCGAAAGCGGCGTTTAGCGATGTCGATTTCGTGATGGCGCATATCCGCGTGGGCAAATACCCGATGCGAGAAAAGGATGAAAAAATCCCGCTGCGCCACGGCGTGCTGGGCCAGGAAACCTGCGGCCCGGGCGGGATCGCCTACGGCATGCGCTCTATCGGCGGCGTGCTGGAGCTGGTGGATTACATGGAGCAGTACTCTCCGAACGCGTGGATGCTGAACTACTCCAACCCGGCGGCGATTGTTGCGGAAGCCACGCGCCGCCTGCGTCCGAACGCCAAAATCCTCAACATCTGCGACATGCCAATCGGCATTGAAGGGCGCATGGCGCAGATTGTCGGCCTGAAAGACCGTAAAGAGATGCGCGTGCGCTACTATGGCCTGAACCATTTCGGCTGGTGGACGTCGATTGAAGACCTGAAAGGCAACGATCTGATGCCGAAGCTGCGCGAATACGTGGCGAAAAACGGCTATGTTCCCCCTTCTGACGATGCCCATACCGAAGCGAGCTGGAACGATACCTTCGCCAAAGCCAAAGACGTGCAGGCGCTGGATCCGGACACCATGCCGAACACCTATCTGAAGTATTACCTGTTCCCGGACTACGTGGTCGCGCATTCCAACCCGGAACGCACCCGCGCCAATGAGGTCATGGACCACCGTGAGAAGCATGTATTCAGTTCATGCCGGGCGATTATCGAGGCGGGCAAATCCTCCGCCGGTGAGCTGGAAATCGACGAACACGCGTCGTACATCGTCGATCTGGCGACCGCGATTGCCTTTAATACCCAGGAACGCATGCTGCTGATTGTGCCCAACAACGGGGCCATCCATAACTTTGATGCCGACGCGATGGTGGAAATTCCTTGCCTGGTGGGCCATAACGGACCGGAGCCGCTCACGGTGGGCGATATTCCACACTTCCAGAAAGGGCTGATGAGCCAGCAGGTGGCGGTGGAAAAACTGGTGGTGGATGCCTGGGAGCAGCGTTCGTACCAGAAACTCTGGCAGGCGATTACCCTGTCGAAAACCGTGCCGAGCGCGTCCGTCGCAAAAGCGATTCTGGATGACCTGATCGAGGCCAACAAGGATTACTGGCCAGCGCTGCACTGATCGTCCTGACCGGCATCGCCCGATGCCGGTCTCCTTGTCCTTGTCGATTTACGCTATGCTGAAGCCTGCCCGTTGCACGACAAGGAACCTTCATGAAAATTTCCCGCCTCGGCGAAGCGCCGGACTACCGCTTCTCGCTGGCTAATGAACGCACGTTTTTAGCGTGGATCCGCACCGCGCTGGGGTTCCTTGCCGCCGGGGTGGGGCTCGACCAGCTCGCGCCTGATTTCGCCACGCCGCTGATTCGTGAAGTGCTGGCGCTGCTGCTGTGCCTGTTTGCGGGCGTGCTGGCAATTTACGGCTATCTGCGCTGGCTGCGCAATGAGAAGGCGATGCGTCTGAAGCAGGATCTGCCCTATACGCGCGGGTTACTCATCATCAGCGCGATTTTGCTGGCGGTGGCGGGCGTGGTGATGGTGCTGGTGTTCTATGGCGGATAGTCGCAAAGCGCGACGCGAAGCGGACCCCGGCCTGCAGCCGGAGCGGACGTCACTCGCCTGGCTGCGCACGCTGCTGGGGTATGGCGCGCTGATCGCCCTGGCGATTAAGCACAACTGGCACCGCACCGGGGTGCCGTTCTGGATCTCGCTTGTTGTGCTGGCGCTGGTGGCAATCGTTTTATGGCGCTATACCCGCAGCCGTAACCTGATGGACGTAGCGCAGGACGACTTTGTGCAGCCGAAGGCGGTGCGGGATAAGTTCCTCATCGCCCTGGCCGTGCTGTCGCTGTCTTTACTCTTCGCAGTGACTCACATTCAGCAAATTGTGAGCTTTTAAAGCCCGGTGGCGGCTACGCCTTACCGGGCCTACAACTGCCGCGAACCGTAGGCCGGGTAAGGCGCAGCCGCCACCCGGCAGAATTACTGCCCTTTAGCCAGATACTTCGCCATCTCGTCTTCCGGCACCATGCCGCCGCCGGTCGCCCACACCAGGTGGGTAACGCTGGCATCTGAAGGCACGCGCAGCGGTCCGGCCATGCCCGCCAGCGCGGACGGTTCCAGACGAATGCCTTCCTCCTGCGCCAGCCAGCCGAGCATGTCGTACATGCTCTGATCGGAAAGCGTATAAAACCCGTCGAGCAGGCGCTCCATCGCGCGGCCCACGAAGCCGGAGGCGCGTCCTACCGCCAGCCCGTCCGCCGCCGTCACGTTATCAATGCCCAGGTCCTGCACCGCGATCTCATCGTGCAGGCCGGTGTAAACGCCCAGCAGCATGCACGGGGAGTGCGTGGGCTCCGCGAAGAAGCAGTGGACGTTGTCACCAAAGGCCAGCTTCAGGCCAAACGCCACGCCGCCGGGACCGCCGCCGACGCCGCACGGCAGGTAGACGTACAGCGGATGATCGGCATCCACCACGCGGCCCTGAGCGGCAAACTGTGCTTTCAGACGCTCGCCCGCCACCGCGTAGCCCAGGAACAGGGTGCGGGAGTTTTCATCGTCAATGAAGAAGCAGTTCGGATCGCTTTCCGCCGCTTTGCGTCCTTGCTCCACCGCCACGCCGTAATCCTGCTCATATTCCACGACGATGACGCCGTGGCTGCGCAGTTTGGCTTTCTTCCACTCGCGGGCGTCGGCGGACATATGCACCGTCACCTTAAAGCCGATGCGGGCGCTCATGATGCCGATGGACATCCCCAGGTTGCCGGTTGAGCCTACCGCAATGCTGTACTGGCTGAAGAAGTCCTTAAAGCGCGGCTCCAGCAGGATACTGTAGTCGTCTTCAACGCTCAGCAACCCGGCGTCCAGCGCCAGTTTTTCCGCGTGGGTCAGCACCTCATAGATACCGCCGCGCGCTTTAATCGAGCCGGAGATCGGCAAATGGCTGTCTTTTTTCAGCAGCAGCGTGCCGGGAATGGATTTGCCAGATTCTTTCTCCAGCCGCGCCCGCATTGCCGGGATGGCGACCAGTTCGGATTCAATAATCCCGCCCGTTGCGGCCGTCTCCGGGAAGGCTTTCGCCAGATATGGCGCGAAGCGGTTGAGGCGCGCATGGGCATCGTCCACGTCGGCTTTGGTCAGCCCGACATAGGGCAGCCCTTCTTCAAGCGTGGTCGTGTTCGGGTTAAGCCAGGTGGTTTCTTTCAGGGCAATCAGATCCTCAACCAGAGGAAACTGTGCGGTTAAAGTGGTGATAGTTGCGTTTTCCATAATACGTCTCTTCGCGCTCAGATAATGAAAGAAAGCAGGAATGTGCCGCCAAGTGCAAGCACCGAGGCGATAAACGTCGCCGTCGTATAGTATTTGAAGGTCTCATTCAGGGTCGCGCCGCAGTATTGCTTCACCAGCCAGAAGAGGGAATCGGTCACGATCGTGCAGCCAATGGCGCCGGAACCGATGGCAATGGTGATGATCTCCGGGCTGACGTTCGGGTAGAGCGGCAGCATCGGCGCGACGATGGCCGTGGCGCCCATCATCGCGACCGTGGCGGAGCCTACGGCGGCATGCAGCACCAGCGCCACCAGCCAGGCGAGCAGGATAGGGTGCATGTGCAGGTTCGAGAGAATTTGCGCCAGCGAGTCCGCCAGTCCGCTGGTTTTCAGGATGGCGTTGAACGCGCCGCCCGCGCCGATAATCAGCAAAATGTTGGCGATAGAGCCAAAGCCGTGCTCGGTGTGCGTCAGCATCGCGCCCATGCCCATATGCTGGCGGATGCCCAGCAGGTAGTAGGCGACAAACACGGCGATAAACATGGCGGTGATCGGGTTGCCGATAAACTCCAGCAGCGTATACAGCGTGCCGTCTTTTGCCATATTCAGTTCGGCGATGGTCTTCACCAGCATCAGGGCAATCGGCAGCAGCACCGTAAACAGCGTGGCGCCCAGCGACGGCAGGGTGTGCTCTTCACGCACCTTCAGGTCTGAAAATTCTGCCGGAACCGGTTTAAACGGCAGACGATTGCCGAGCAGCTTCAGGAACAGCGGGCCGCCGACCAGAGAGGCCATCAGGCCCACCAGCAGGCCGTAGACGATTACCGTCCCAACGTCCGCCCCTAATTTATTGGTCACAAACAGCGCGGCCGGATGCGGCGGCACCACGCAGTGCACCGCCATCAGCGCGGTACAAAGCGGAATAGCCAGCTTAAGCAGCGACGTGTGGGTCTTTTTGGCGATGGAAAACGCCAGCGGGATCAGCAGGACCACGCCCACTTCCACGAACAGCGTAATGCCGCAGATCAGGCCCACCAGCACCATAATCACGTCTGCTGACAGCCAGCGGCAGCGCGGCAGGGCGATCCCGATGCGCTCTGCCGCGCCGGAAACCTCCATCATCTTGCCGAGAATGGTCCCAAGACCAATCACGGCCGCCAGGAAGCCCAGCGTGCCGCCAATCCCGCTCTCAATGGCGTTTACCATATCCAGCGGGCTCATTCCCATCATTGCGCCGACGAAAAAGCTCGCCAGTAGCAGCGCGAGGAACGGGTGAAACTTCAGCTTAACGATGGTTAAAACAATCAACACAATGCTGACCAGCAGCGTTGCCACAACCCAGACCTGAGATCCCATATCTCACCTCACCCTTATGTCATCTGGGGGTATTGGACGAAAAAGCGGCGTGGGCTGACAAACGATATAAATTGGCGTTCAGGTGAGCCAGATTGAATCAACTGAGTGACTGCGCTCTAAAAAACGCACTTAATCCGCATTAGGTTCACATAAATTCACCCTTAAACAGTATGCTGAGCGCAGAAACCACGCGTGAGAATTGTGATGACCGATGCAAATGAAGCCAGAAACCGGCTGCTCAACGGCTGGCAGCTGTCGAAAATGTACACCTTTGAAGTGGCGGCTCGACATGAATCCTTCGCGCTGGCGGCGGAGGAGCTGTCGCTCAGCCCCAGCGCGGTGAGCCACCGCATCAACCTGCTGGAAGAGGAGCTGGGTATTCAGCTGTTTGTCCGTTCGCACCGTAAAGTCGAGCTGACGCAGGAGGGAAAGCGCGTTTACTGGACGCTAAAATCGTCCCTCGACACCCTGAATCAGGAGATCCTGGACATCAAAAACCAGGCGCTGTCCGGCACGCTGACGGTCTACTCCCGGCCGTCGATCGCTCAGTGCTGGCTGGTGCCGATGCTGGGGGATTTTACCCGCCGCTATCCGTCAATATCGCTCACCGTCCTGACCGGCAATGATTACGTCAATATGCAGCGAACGGGCGTCGATCTGGCGCTCTATTTCGACGATACGCCGCCAAACCATCTGTCTCATCACTTCCTGATGGACGAAGAAATTTTGCCCGTCTGCTCGCCGCAGTATGCCCGCGAGCATGAGCTGCTGAAAAACCCCGATAACCTTAGCCACTGCACGCTGCTGCACGACCGTCAGGCCTGGAGCAATGATTCCGGTACGGATGAGTGGCTGAGCTGGGCGCAGCATTTTGGGGTAAATATGCCGCCATCGTCGGGCATTGGCTTCGATCGGTCGGATTTGGCGATTATTGCGGCCATCAACCATGTCGGCATCGCGATGGGGAGAAAGCGGCTGGTGCAAAAACGGCTTGAACGGGGCGAACTGATCGCCCCGTTTGGTGACAAGACCCTGAAATGCCATCAGCACTACTATGTCTCGACGCTTTCTGGCCGTCAGTGGCCGAAAATAGACGCCTTTATCGGCTGGCTGAGAGAACTGGCAGGTTGAAGAATTATTACGCTTTCGCGCTACACCAAATGTGAAAAAGCATGCTAAATACAGGTAATGCTTTCGATTTATCCAGGGTAAACCGTGTTAAAGCCTCTTATAGCGACCGCGTTACTGATCTCTTCCGGCTGGGCCATTGCCGCTGAGCCGCCGCTGACGGCTGCCCGTTATGCGCAGCAGCTTGGCGTCGGGATGGATGTGGACTGGGCGCGCACCGAGCGCGGCATACGCGAATTCGATCCGCTGGTGGTCCGCGATTTTCGGGCTAAAGGCATTACCCACGTGCGCATCCGCGTGGCCGACGAGCCGACGGAAGCGCGGCTGATCCACCTGCGTAAGCTGGTAGAAGCCTGTGAGCAGTATGGCGTAATCCCGATAGTCGCTTATCAGGCTGATGAATATAAAAACGACCCGAAAGCCGATAACGAGAAAGAGACGGTCAACTGGTGGATTGCCGTGGCGCACTATTTCGGTCAAAGCTACCCGCTGCTGGGTTTTGATCTCATTTATGAGCCTGCCGACAAGCTTAACCACAATCTGGCGTCGCTAAACCGCGTCTATGAAAAAACCGTTAAAGCGATCCACGACATCGACCCGCAGCGCATGATCTTCATTGCGCCACGCCTGCGTGCCGCGCCGGAGGAGTTATCCAGCCTGAAGCTGCCCGCGCACAGCCAAACCTATCTGCTGGCGGAGTGGCATATTTTCCCGTGGGGGCCGCTGAAGAATGGCGGTAAATACCCGTGGACGTCCGGCACGGCGGCAGAGAAAGCGGCAATCCGTAACCGCATCAATGCCGCGCTGCACTGGCAGCAAAAAACCGGGCACGTTAGCTGGGTCGGGGGCTGGGGCGTGGGGGAGTCAAGCCGCTTTACGCCAACCGCCTCGCAAGTCGCATTCGCCACCTTTATGGCCTGCGAGCTGCAAAAGGCCAAAATCCCGTATGCGCTTAACGCGGATTTCCAGTTTTACGACGGGGAAGAGGGCGCCTGGCGGCCTGCGCCAGAGCCGTTACTGCAGGCGATGATCGCCCCTGTCTGTGAAAAGCCCGGCGAGAAGCCGGGCCATCATGCGGTTAAACCGGCTGCTCGTGATGCGGGACACGCGACGCCAGCGGCAGCCAGCACAGTAAAATCAGCAGCCCCATCAGCGTCATCAGCAG
>OKVN01000837.1_pt1 | contig 10459 bp, 7 predicted proteins | sample 1606961 | NCBI WGS metagenome assembly OKVN01 (sample SAMN03281020, study PRJEB24777) | human gut metagenome | isolation source: fecal sample PR170 from 1 month old male Malay infant, vaginal delivered... | place: Singapore | collected 2005-12-29 | reverse complement strand
AAAGCAGATGCGAAATAATATTCAGGCGCACGCGTTTTTTATCCTCTGAACGCGCCACAAACCACGGCGCCCAGGCGGTATCGGTGGCTTCAAACATGGCGTCGCGCGCAAGGGTATACTCATCCCACAGGTTAAAAGACTTAATATCCATCGGCGACAGCTTCCAGATCTTACGCCCATCGTTAATACGGTCGCGCAGGCGGCGCTCCTGCTCTTTCGGCGTCACCTCCAGCCAGTACTTCAGGAGGATAATCCCTGCATCGACCATCGCTTTTTCCATAACCGGCGCGCCGTCCAAAAATTTCTCTGCCTGTTCTTCCGTGCAGAACCCCATCACCCGCTCAACGCCCGCGCGGTTATACCAGCTGCGATCGAAGATCACGATTTCGCCAGCCGAAGGCAGGTGGGGCACATAGCGCTGGAAGTAGAGCTGGCTTTTTTCTTTTTCCGTTGGGGCAGGGAGCGCAACAACGCGAAACACGCGCGGGCTGACGCGCTCGGTGATCGCTTTAATGGTGCCGCCTTTGCCGGCGCCATCGCGTCCTTCAAAAACAATACACACTTTTAACCCTTTGGCGACGACCCACTGCTGGAGCTTAACCAGTTCGACGTGCAGGCGGCGGAGCTCTTTTTCATACTCTTTGGTCTTAAGCGGTGCATTCGATACAACATCAACAGCGACAGGGGTTTTCTTTTTGCTTCCCATGATTGTCATCCTCAGGTTGTCCGGCGTGGAAAAAGCGAGGCCGCACTATGAAGTGTAATCCACTTGTTATTATGCGTTTTGTTTTTAGGTAATTAATTTCACAATGCTTTTTTAAGCTGATACTGAAGTATTCACGAAGGTGCTGAGCACCCGTTCCCCTATAAGAATGCTGAGGATTCAATAAAATCAGCACGTTTAATCCCGTTCTTTATATGTGGTTAATGCGATAATTTCATTCTTATTTACTTAAAGGAACTAAGAATGAGTTGGAATAAAGACGCTGCGGTTTCTTATCTCCGTTCACACGCTCTGGGGTGCTCTCATAGTGAATGTGCTAAGGATGCACTGATGAAAAGAATATTGTTATCATTCGTTATGTTGCTGGTGGGATGCTGTTCGGCTGCCAATCAAGAACGTAGCGCACAAGACGCTACAGAATCATTTTATAAATCCTATCTTTCCGTATTCGGCAGCGATGAAACCAGGCCTTATCCTGCCGACGAACTGCGTAAATATGTTTCTGCTGATACTATTGCTCGTATCAATGCTATTCAGGAAATCTCTGAACAAGAGTTAATAGAGTCTGACTATTTTACGTATACCCAAGATTACTCCCGTGAATGGATACCTGCGTTACGAGTGGAAAACGCCAGACCATTTTTAAACGGTGAAGCAGTCCAGGTTATTGAAGGGGCGGGTAACGGGAGAAGCATCCATCTTGAGGTATTTCTTCGTCGTGAAGATGATGCATGGAAAATTTACCGCGTTCGTGACGTAACGAACAATCACGAGCACCCAATTTTCGATGCTGGCGCGATTACACGCGCTAAAGCAGCGGCAGAAAGCACACCGTAAAAGCCAGACCTTAAACCCTTTAAAGCCCTGACGCCTGCCGGGGCTTTTTGTTTGCCAATCCCACCGCGTAGCAGTTGGAGAAAACCCCTGAATTAATGGATTAACCTGTCAGCCATCTGATTTGAACTGGCTCACCATACAAGATTATTCAATAATGCCCGCTGCGAGTGATTAACCCGTGGTTGAGGTATGAAAAAGACAATATTTTCGTTGGCGCTTGGCACATTTGGCCTGGGCATGGCTGAATTTGGCATTATGGGCGTGTTAACCGAGCTGGCGCGTGACACCGGTATTTCGATTCCCTCCGCCGGGAATATGATCTCGTTTTATGCCTTCGGCGTGGTGATTGGCGCCCCGATTGTGGCGCTGTTCTCAGGCAAGTTCTCGTTAAAAACCACGCTGCTGTTTCTGGTTGCCCTGTGCGCGGTCGGGAACGCTCTGTTTACGTTTTCTACGTCATATTTCTGGCTGGCGGCCGGGCGCCTGATTTCCGGTTTTCCGCACGGCGCGATTTTCGGCGTCGGGGCGATTATTCTGTCTAAAATTGCGCCGCCGGGGAAGGTGACGGTCGCGGTGGCCGGGATGATCGCCGGAATGACCGTCGCCAACCTGGTGGGTGTGCCGCTCGGCACCTGGCTGGGGCACCAGTTCAGCTGGCGTTATACCTTTTTCCTGATAGCCCTGTTCGATGCGCTGGTGATCCTCTCGGTGCTAATCTGGGTGCCGGATATCCATGACAAAGCAGAAATTAAACTGACCGAGCAGTTCCAGTTCCTGAAGAAACCGGAGCCCTGGCTGATTTTTGCCGCCACCATGTTTGGTAACGCCGGTGTGTTCGCATGGTTCAGCTTCGTTAAGCCGTTTATGGTCAACCTTTCTGGCTTTTCTGAAGGCATGATGACGATCATCATGATGCTGATGGGCCTTGGCATGGTGTTGGGCAATCTGCTGAGCGGCAAGCTCTCGGGGCGCTTTAGCCCGCTGCGCATTGCGGCGACTACCGACATGGTGATTGTCGCCTCGCTGCTGCTGCTTTTCGCCCTGGGCGAACTGAAAACGGCCTCGCTGGTGATGGGCTTTATCTGCTGCGCCGGTCTGTTCGCGCTCTCTGCGCCGCTGCAAATTTTGCTTCTGCAAAATGCGAAGGGCGGCGAGATGCTGGGGGCGGCCGGAGGGCAGATGGCGTTTAATCTCGGCAGTGCGATCGGGGCGTACTTTGGCGGGATGATGATTACCCTCGGCTTTAGCTGGCGCTACGTCACGCTGCCTGCGGCGTTACTCTCGTTCTCGGCCATGAGTGCATTACTGATCTACGGTTACCTGCGTGCCAGGCAGGCTCAGGCTAACGCGCGTGCGCTAGCCTGATGGAAGTCAGGCAAGCCAGGGCTCGCCCAGGGTCAGCATCAGGCGGTTGGCCCAGGCGAAGAACGCGGCGGACTGCACCAGATCAAGCTGGGCTAAGGTGTCCAGCCCCTCTTTTTCCAGCGCGGCAAGGTGCAGCGGCGTGGCGGCCGGCGGCGTAACCGACAGCGCTGCCGCAAAATTAATCTCCGCCTGCCAGCGCGCAGACTGCCCCTCGCTCAGGGACTGTCCCGGACGCACGGCCAGCAGGGCCTCTACCGCCGCGTCATCCTTAGACAGCTGGCTGGCTTTCCGCGCATGGACAGATGCGCAGTAAATGCAGCCGTTGATTTTACTGGCGACCGTTGCCGCCAGCTCGCGCTCGGCGCGCGGCAACCCCCCCGGCGTATAAAAAATCCCCTTATCCGTTAGCGTGCGCTGTTCAAGCACCGGCAGGTTGCGCCCCAGCAGGCGGAAATAGTCGGAATCGGTGTGGCCAAACTTCGCCAGGATCGCAACCTCGTCATCACGAAAATCCGCCAGCGGTTTGGCGGCGATCCACGGCTCCCAGCCCAGCTCCTGCTGGGTGAAGGCGACGGGAGCCGCCTTCCCGGTGGCCGTGGTGGCGGTCGTGTGCCAGACGCCTGCCGCCACTGGCGCATCGCTTTTGGCGACGGGCCTGTCGTTCAGCAGCCGCAGCCCGGCAATCAGTCGGCTCTGGAAGCTGACAAAGGCGATAAGCTGCGCCAGCGTCACGATGCCTTCCTTGCTCCAACCCGCCTGGGTCAGCGCCCTTAACGATGTCGGCGTGGCTTCAACGGGCGAGAAGGTCAGCAGGCGCGCGAAATTCAGCGCCGGGGTCAGACGGTCTGAGGTCGGGTCTGCCAGGCCAAACCCCGCATAGTGCGCGGCCAGCGCCTCCGCGTTGTGCCACCTGGCGACTTTTGCCGCGACGGCGAAGCGCTCGTCCAGCGCAAAATCGCTATCCTGCTGAGTAAATAAGATTTCGTAGCTGCCTTGGGCGTGGCGCGTGGCGGCGTCCCGCGTGGCGCGCGCCTCTGCCAGAGGGGAACCGGGTTTGATTTCCGCCAGCTCGGCGAGAATGTCGTGACTTAATGACATAGGTGTCTCCTCAAAGGATGTGGGGGGCAATATGTTCGGCGATCAGTTCGATGGAGCGCAGGGTGTCGCGATGGGTGGGCTCGACCGAATGGACCTGGAATGAGATGTCCGTGGCGCGCCGGAGAACGGAATCGGCCTGCAGCGAACGCAGCACCGTCTCGGGCGAACCGATGTGGGCGTCGAACTGGCGACGAAAATCGGTGACGGTGTCACCCTTAACCGCGTGTCCGGCAGCGCGATGCTGCTGGGCCTGTCTGGTGAGACCCGGCGTCGCAACCTTCAGCGCATAGTCATCGCTGTCGGCGACGAATGCCGTACGGGAGGCCAGAATACGCGGTGCGATACCGGCAGGCAGGGCCTCAAGGTAGGCATCCACAATCGGGTTCTGGATCGCGTCGAGCGTGAGATCCAACTGGTCTGCCGGACGCGGCTGCGTGCGGGAGAGCATTAACCCGTGTCCGGCCCGCGCGGCGCGAACGGCGCCGTCGACGGAAAAGGTGGCAATCCAGATCCTGTCAGCCAGCTGTGGCGCTGGCGGGTAGAGGTGGTTATCCGGATGGGTCAGTGAATCCCCGCGCCAGGCGCTCTGGATCACATGTAAATGGTCGGCAAAGGCCGCGCCGCGCTGTTCAAACGTCAGTCCGAACGGCAGGAAAGAGGTCGGCGTGCCGCCCGAACCAAAACCGACTTCGAGACGTCCATCGGCGAGTAAATCCAGCACCGCCGCATCTTCCGCCACGCGCAGCGGGTTTTCCATCGGCAGGGTGATGATGGCCGTGCCCAGCCGGATGGTTTCGGTATGCGCCGCAACGTGGGCCAGAAACAGCAGCGGCGACGGCAGGCCGCCTTCACTTTCGTGGAAGTGGTGCTGGGCAATCCAGGCGCTGTCAAAACCGTGGCGTTCAGCGTGGCGGATCTGTTCTGTAGCCAGTCGATAGCGCTCTTTCGGCGTGGCGTCGTCAAGCAGGCGGGTGAAAAATCCCAGGCGTTTTCGCGTCATGCGAACTCCTCCGTAGCGGGTGAAAAATGGGGAATGGCGGCAATCAGCTCGCGGGTATAGTCGTTCTGCGGTGACGTGAATAAGGTCTCGACGTCACCGTGTTCGACCACCTGACCGCTGCGCAGCACCGTGACGCTGTGGGCGATCCGGCGAACGGTAGAGAGATCGTGCGTGATGAACAGGTAGGTTAATCCCAGCTGCTGCTGCAGCTGCTGAAGCAGCGCCAGGATCTGCGCCTGGACGGTGACGTCCAGCGCGGAGGTGGCTTCGTCCAGCACCAGAATGGTCGGCTCCAGGATCAGCGCCCGGGCGATGGCCACGCGCTGTCGCTGCCCGCCTGAAAGCTCTCTGGCGGTGCGGGTCAGGAGTTCGACGGGCAGGGCAACCCGCTGCGCCACGGTCTCCACCCGGGCCTTTCGCTCCGCCTTGGCGAGGCGAGAAAAGTTCTTCAGGGGCTCTTCGATGATGTCAAACAGCGTCTGACGCGGGTCGAGAGAGGCGAACGGGTTCTGGTAGACAAACTGGATCTTCTGGCGCAGTTGACGGCGGGCCTCGCGGCTGAGCGCGGTGGCATCAATGTCATCAATAATGACCTGTCCGTTATCCGCCTGTTCAAAACCCAGCAAAATACGGGCGAGAGTGGTCTTCCCGGAGCCGGACTCACCGACCAGCGCATGGGTGCTGCCGCGTCTGACGTCAAACGTCACCCGATCCAACGCCTGAAGCTGATGACCTTTACCCAGCGAGAACCGTTTGCTGATGGCCCGGGCGCGAATGGCCGGTGACGCGAGCGGGAGACCGGCTACCGGGGCGATGGTCAGGCGCTGGCCCTGAAGATCGCTCAGCAGCTGACGGGTGTAGGCGTGCTGCGGCGTGCGGACGATATCGGCGGTGTCGCCATGCTCCTGAACCTCACCGTTGCGAAACACCAGCAGCCTGTCCGCGCGCTGGGCTGCCAGGGCCAGATCGTGGGTGACAAACAGAACGGCGGTGCCCGATTCCCGGCGCAGGATATCCAGCAGGTCGAGAATGCGTTTTTGCACCGTCACGTCCAGCGCGCTGGTGGGCTCATCGGCAATGATGACGTCCGGGCTCAGGGCAATGGCGATGGCAATCAGCACGCGCTGTTTCATCCCGCCGGAGAGCTGATGCGGATACTGCGTCATGCGCTGTTCGGGGTGGCTCAGGCCGACCTTTTTCAGCAGGGCGAGCACCTGCTCGTCGCGTTGGGCGTGAGTCACCTTCTGGTGCAGCTGAATAATTTCCCCGACCTGCGCGCCGATCGTCTTCACCGGATTGAGTGAATTACCCGGATCCTGCGGAACCAGGCTGATTCGCGCCCCGCGAAGGGTATCGAGTCGCTTCGCTGACCACCGGCTAATCTCCTCGCCGTTGAGCACGATTTTCCCCGCATCCCGACGGGCGTTATCCGCCAGCAGGCCGATGATCGCCTGCGCCGTGGTCGTTTTGCCGGAACCGGATTCGCCGACAAAGGCCAGCATTTCCCCCCGCTGAAGGGCGAAGCTGACGTTATGCACCACCTCGCGCCACCGGCGCGCGGTACGGTAGCTGATGGTCAGGTTTTCTACCGAGAGTACGGTCATTTCAGGCCTCCGCTGAACTGCTGGCTGATACGGTTGGTGGCCAGCACGACGGCGATGACGACCACGCCGGGGAAGGTGGTTAACCACCAGGCGGTAGAGAGATAGTTACGCCCTTCGGCAATCAATAAGCCCCATTCCGGTACGGGCGGCGGGGTGCCGTAGCCGAGAAAGCTCAGCGTGGACAGGGCCAGAATGGCCTGACCAAACTGTAGCGTGGCAAAGGCAAGGACGGCGGTTAAGGCGTTGGGCAGGATGTGTCGCCATAGCACCGCCAGGAACGTCCCGCCGCTGCCAAACGCCGCCTCGACATAATCCGTATGGCGGATGCGCACCACTTCACCGCGCGCGAGGCGGGCGAAGCTGGCAATGGAGGCCACGCCGACGGCAATGGCGGCGTTAACGGTGCCAAACCCGAGCAGAATAATGACCGTCAGCGAGAGCAGCAGAGACGGAATGGACAACAGCACGTCGACAAAACGCATCAGGAAAGACTCGACGCGTCCTGCGAACGCCCCGGCGATCACCCCGAGACCGGTGCCCACCACCAGCCCCATCGTGACGGCAGCGAGCGCCGCGCTCAGGGAGTGGGACGCACCGTACACAATACGGGTGTAAACATCGCGGCCAAGCTGATCGGTGCCGAGCCAGTGGCCCGCCTGCGGCGCCAGACGTTGCGCTCCGGCGATGCCCTCAATCGGGCTGTAGTGGGTTAACAGGCCGGGCGCCACGGCGGCAAAAACCGCGAGAATAATCACCGCCCACGCCAGCCACAGTCCCGGCTGCCATGCGACGCCCTGCCAGCCGGGAACGTGTTTTCGCGCCGCGGCAGCGTAATCGACCAGGCTCATGATGCACCTCCGGTAACGGTTTGCAGGCGGGGATCCAGCAGCGGCATCAGCAGGTCCACCAGCAGATTGATCAGGACAAAGCCGAGGGCGGAAATCATCACCACCGCCTGAAGCACGGCGATGTCCTGGTTATTTACCGCCTGCTGGGTCAGCTGCCCGAGCCCGCTGCGGCCAAAAACGGTTTCCGTGATCAGCGCTCCGGCAATGAGCTCGCCCAGCAGCAGCCCGGCAATATTGAGTACCGGCAGCAGCGCGTTGCCGGTGACGTGGCGCCACAGGACGGCGGTTTCACTCAGCCCTTTGGCGCGGGCAACGGCAACAAACGGCTGCGTCGCCACCTGGTCCAGGCTGCGCATCAGGATTTGCGCCAGCGGGGCGGAGATCGGGATGGCGACGGTCACGATCGGCAGGATCAGCCCCTGCAGCGGCGTCGGGTTAATTACCGGGATCAGCCGCAGCTGAAAAGAAAAAAGCTGGATCAGGGCAATGCCCAGCCAGAACGTCGGTAACGAGATAAACAGGACCGGCAGCGACTGGAGGGTATTACTTAGCCAGCGCAGACCCGGCAGGCGCGACGCAAAGGCCAGCGCAAACGCCAGCAGGACCGCGAGTAAAAAGGCGGGCAGGGCGAGGCTCAGGGTATCCGGCAGATTGCTGGCAATCAGCTCGCTGACCGGCACCCCGGCCTGTAACGAATAGCCGAAATCCCCGTGCAGCATCGCCAGCAGCGTATGGCCGTATTGCTGCCACAGCGGGCTGTCCGCGCCGTAGGCCACGCGCATCTCCTCGATTTGCGCCGGGCTTAAGCCCAGGTCCGGGTTCTGAAATTTAATCAGCACCGCGTCGCCCGGCAGCACCTGGAGCAACACGAACGAGAGGGTAAAGGCGGCCCACAGCACCAGCAGCCCGTGCCCAAAGCGTTGAAGAAGTGCGTGGCGCATCGTCAGCTCCTCAGTGTTTCTCAAGCCACGCGCCGTAGAACGACGGGCGGCCGACCGCTTCAAAATTCACGCCTTTCAGCCATGGCGCACCGGCAAAGACCTGTGGTTCCTCGAAGATCGGAATGACGTAGGCGTTATCCAGCAGGTAGCGCTGGGCATCGCCGGTCAGCTGCAGGCGTTTTTGCGGGTCGACTTCGGCGGAGATATCCACCAGCAGCGCATTCAGCTTGTCGTCACGGAAGCTTTTGACCTTGTCGCTGGAGCCGCCTTTTTGCAGCAGCGCGTCGCGGTTAGCGGGGTAGAACATGCTTTTCACCACGTCAGGATCGGCGCGGCCTACTTCGGAGACGGTTAACGGGGTTTTCAGCGGGTCAAGGTTATCCAGCGTACGGCTGCCTGCGTCACCGGCTTTCACGCTCAGCGCCACGCCCACCTGACGCCACTGCTGGGCAACCAGCTGCAGTACCTCTTTATTTTGCGGCTGCGGCAATGACTCATATACCGTCAGCGCCAGCCGCTGGCCGTCTTTGGTGCGGATGCCGTCGCTGCCCGCTTTCCAGCCCGCCTCGTCCAGCAGCTGGTTAGATTTAGCCGGGTCAAAGGTCAATTTGTCGCTGAGATCGACAAAGCCAGCGGCGGAATCGGCAATCACCGACTTCGCCTGCGGATAGTTAGCCGAGAAGAGGGTCTCAACCACCTGTTTTGCATTCGTGGCATGCAGCAGCGCCTGGCGCACGCGAATATCGGAGACCAGCGGGTTATCCGGGCGGAAACTGATGCTGTCGTTCACCCCGCGCGTTGGGGCAGCGTAGATTTTATAGCCCTGGTCTGTCGCCTGCTTTTCGTCATACGCCTGCACCTGGCGAATAAAGTCGGCCTGACCGGCCAGCAGGGCGCCGACGCGCACGCTGTCTTCCTGAGTCACGATAAACTTGATGCCATCAAGATTGGCTGGCCCCTGTTGCGCCAGATTTTTGGGCCCCCACTGGTAATCTTTGCGGGCTTCAAGCGTCACTTCGCGCCCCAGCTTTTCGTCTTTCACCACAAACGGGCCGGAGCCAATGATGTGGCGCGCATCCCCCAGCTCTTCAAAGTTGCGTTTCAGGGTGCTGAGCGACACCAGACCCGAGCCAATGGTGGCAGTGCCCTGCAGGAACCCCGGTGACGGTTTTTTGAAGTAGAACTTCACGGTCAGCGGGTCGACCACTTCGCTGCGATCGTAGTTATTGATCACTTCTGACACCGGCAGGCGCTGCGCCTTGTTACCTAAGCCGTAGGTATCAAAGTTTTTTGCTACGGCGTTGGCGTCCAGCGGCGTGCCGTCGGAGAAGGTGATCCCCGGGCGAATTTTGAAGGTGTATTCGGTTTTATCGGCGTTGGTGGTCCAGCTTTCGGCCACCCACGGTTCGACCTGCAGCGTCTTTGGGTTCTGCCAGGTCAGCTTGTCGGTGATTTGGTTCAGGATGCCGCCGTTCGGGTAGAAGCCGCCGGCGGGCGGGTAGAGGTTGGTGTGCGCCTGTTGCTCCAGATAAATCAGCGTACCGCCTTTGACCGGCGCATCAGTGGACCAGGCTGCGGTGGTCGTCAGAATGAGCACCGTCAGCAGCGGCAGACGAAATGGGGTTTGCATGGTGAATTCCTTTGTTATCTTCTTGTTAGCGTCGGATTCATCATCGGGCGCGGGGGAAAACAAGGGAACAAAGGAATTAAGATAAGGATTGCCGGAAAATGGCTATAAAAAAACCGCCCCGGAGAGGAGCGGCGATGTACGGTGGGTGATTACGAACGCAGGTCAATCACCATACGGCCACGGATCTGGCCCTGTTCCATCTCTTTAAAGATGGCATTGATGTCCTCGATCGAACGCATCGTTACTTTCGGCACCACTTTACCTTCAGCGGCGAACTGGAACGCCTCCTGCAGATCCTGACGGGTACCGACCAGCGAACCCACCACCTGAATGCCGTCCAGCACCAGACGCGGAATATCGAGGCTCATCGCTTCCGGCGGCAGGCCAACCGCGACCACGCGGCCACCGGCAC
>OKVN01000828.1_pt1 | contig 10540 bp, 10 predicted proteins | sample 1606961 | NCBI WGS metagenome assembly OKVN01 (sample SAMN03281020, study PRJEB24777) | human gut metagenome | isolation source: fecal sample PR170 from 1 month old male Malay infant, vaginal delivered... | place: Singapore | collected 2005-12-29 | reverse complement strand
CTTGTCAGATTTCTCACTATTATAGTCTACTATTTTTTTATTTGAAACGTAAAACAATTTTGCCCAAATTGTTAAAAAATGTAATGAAAGGTCACTTTTTTATCCTGAATGGTTAGGTTACATATCATGTTAGGTTTAAAAGGCTTTCATCTTATTTACATCTTCTTCTGTCATTAAAAAAGAGGTTAGAACCAAGGGGAACCAACCTCTTTTTAGTAAGTAATATCATTCTTTAGAATACCTAATCAGTCCACTTGATCAAGCAAGTAAGCATAGCCCTCTTTTGCCATGTCAGCTTTAGGAACAAATCGTGTCGCTACGCCATTGATACAATAGCGTAGACCACCCTTGTCACTTGGACCATCTGGAAAGACATGGCCAAGATGAGAATCACCCACACGACTACGGACCTCAATGCGTTCCATATTGTGAGAATGGTCTTCTTTGTAATTGGCTACCTCAGGACTAATGGGGCGAGAGAAACTCGGCCAGCCACAGGCTGAATCAAACTTATCCTTGGAGGAAAAGAGAGGTTCACCAGTCACTACGTCAACGTAAATTCCAGGCTCAAACTGATTCCAAAGCGGACTCGTAAAGGCACGTTCCGTTCCATTTTCCTGGGTCACAGCATAGGCTTCTGGACTCAAGCTTTCCTTAAGCTCCTCCTGACTAGGCTTGTGATAAGTACTGGCATCAATGACTGGACTAGCTGCCTGATGAACATTGATATGGCAATAGCCATTAGGATTCTTCTTGAGATAATCTTGATGGTAATCCTCGGCAGGAATAAAGTGCTTCAGAGGCAACAATTCAACCGCCAAAGGCTGACCGTATTGCTCAGTCATTTCTTGGAAAACTTGCTCGATAATTGGCAAGTCATTTTCATCGGTATAGTAAACACCCGTACGGTACTGAGTTCCCACATCATTGCCCTGTTTATTTTTGCTTAGAGGATTGCTACTACGGAAGAAATGTAGCAAAATCTCTCGCAATGACACTTGGCTGGCATCATAAATCACCTGAACAGTCTCAGCATGACCCGTCTGACCAATAAGTTCATAGCGAGTCGTCTCACTACGCCCATTAGCATAACCCGAAACCGCATCAAGCACACCTGACACACGAGAGAAATACTCCTCAACACCCCAGAAACAGCCACCAGCAAGATAGATTATCTGATTATTTAGATTTGACATCTTTAACACTCCCTTCAATAGATACTTTCATCTCCACGCCTTAAGTGTAACGCTTTTAAGAAGATTTCGCACTTAAGATGACTTGGAGACACAAAAAATCCCATCACAATTGTGATAGGGTATTATTTTTATTCCATTTCGAAGCTTTCGCTCTTAATCTTATCTGGTAAGACGAGAGACAGGAGGATGAGCAAGATAGCTGGAATCAACCATGGCAGTGATGCTCCTGATAATGGAAGGAAGTTAATGATGGCATTAAGTCCTGCGAGTTTGAAGTGGCTGCCAATTACACTAAGCAAAGCGATAAGCGTCACTACAGCAACTGTAATTTGCATACCAGGTTTAGACAAGGCCATAAACTTATTAGCAATCACAATCATAACAATTGTGATTGTAATTGGGTAGAGAACCAAAAGTACTGGTACTGAGAAAGCAATGATATTATTAAGTCCCAAATTGGCAATCGCAAATCCAATAAGTGTGAAGACAATAGCATAGGTTTTGTATGATACTTGTGGGAAGGCCTTATTAAAGAACTCACCAGTCGCCACAATCAATCCTGCTGTTGTCGTAAAGCACGTCACTGTTACCATGATAGCTAGGAAAATCTGAGCAACTGGTCCAAAGATAGCTTGTGTGGCTTGTGACAAGACGCTGGCACCAATATTGGCATCTTTTGGTAGTCCGGCCACTTGGAGTGGGAAATGATTTCCCAAAAAGGCTAGTCCCAAATACAGAGCACCAAAGAGAAGCGTCACTACGAAACCAACGACCCAAATGGTAGAGATATACTCTTTTTTAGACTTAAAGCCTAGTTGGTTGAGGGTGACTACTGCCACTACACTGAAGGCCACAGAAGCCAAGGCATCCAAGGTGTTGTAGCCTTCCAAAAATCCCTTACCAAATGCAGAAGCTTGATAAGCTTGGCTAACTACCTGAGGACTGTGACCACCGTATTTAAGTGCTCCTGCCACAATAACCATAACAATCATAATAGCAAAGACAGGTGTTAAGATACGTCCAATACTATCTAGAATTTTAGATGGGTTCATGGCAATCCAAAGTGCTAAAGCAAAGTAGATTACGGTAAAGACAAAGAGCCAAAGGCTGGTATGTCCACTGCCAATCAAAGGCGAGAAGCCAATCGAAAAGGCTGCTGCTGCCGTTCTAGGAATGGCAAAGAAAGGACCAATAGACAGATAAAGGACTGCCAAATAGACTAGGGCAAACTTAGGCGAGATTTTTTGTGAAATCTCATGAATGTACCCCTTAGGATTTAGGGTCCCAATCACCAGCGTTAGGATGGCAATACCAATACCTGATAGGACAAACCCTGCAATCGCAGGCCAAAAATGACCTCCAGATTCAAAGCCTAGCTGAGGCGGAAAGGTCAGATTTCCGGCTCCAAAGAACATACCAAACAACAATAAAGCTGTAAGGCCTCCTTTTTTTAACATAAGTTTCTCCGATCTAAGACAAACAAGATATCATCTCAAAAAAGATAACTTGTTTATTACTATTTTAGTCAACTTACTTAGTATGACATGATTAGTTTGGAACTTCAAGCTATTCAGACTTATTAGGAAAGGTTTTTAAAATTGCAAATTTTCTGTATCATTGTACGAAAAAACTAGACAAGATTCTTATCTCGTCTAGTTTGATAGTTTAATTAAGGATGACTAACAATCAATTCAAGCTCTCCCTGAATTTCCCAAGCTTGAACATCGCTTGGTAGAATGAAGTGGCTTCCTTTTGCAATTGGATATTCTTGACCATCAACAAGGAGACTTCCTTGACCGTCAAGTACACTAAACAAACTGTAATCTGCAGTCTTTTCAAAATAAGCCTTACCTGAAATCTCCCATTTATAAACGGCGAAGAAATCACTTGCTACTAAAAGCGTTGATTTGAGGTCATCTACTTTTGTTGTGACTGGGCGACTGTTGGCAGGTTCACCAATATTTAGGACATCGATAGATTTTTCCAGATGGAGCTCACGCAGGTTGCCCTGGTCATCCTTACGGTCAAAGTCATACACACGGTAGGTTGTGTCACTTGACTGTTGGGTTTCAAGAACTAAGATACCTGCACCAATAGCATGCATGGTACCACTTGGCACATAGAAGAAATCACCTGCTTTAACTGGAACCTTAGTCAAAAGATTTTCCCAATCCTTACTTTCAATTTGCTGACGCAGTTCTTCTTTTGATTTGGCATTGTGGCCATAAATAATTTCAGCACCTGGTTCAGCAGCAATGATATACCAACACTCTGTTTTACCAAGTTCACCTTCATGTTCAAGTCCATAAGCATCATCTGGATGGACCTGAACTGAAAGCCAATCATTGGCATCCAAAATCTTAGTTAAAAGTGGAAAAACAGGTTCCTGACGATTTCCAAACAATTCACGATGCTCTGCATAAAGAACATCTAAAGTTTGACCGGCATAGCGACCATTTTTAATAGTAGAAACACCATTTGGGTGTGCGGAAATAGCCCAGTACTCTCCTACATGGTCGCTTGGAATGTCGTAGCCAAAGACATCACGCAAATGCGTGCCACCCCAAATCTTCTCCTGCATAACAGATTGTAAAAATAATGGTTCAGACATAAAAACTCCTTATATAAGAATGAATAGACTCAAAATCTATGTCTTAACATAGATGATTACTCACATCATGATAAATGAATCAGTTCCACTTTAAAGCGGATGTTCCAAAAATCACCTATAGCCATTAAGCTCCATCATCAGCAAATCACAAACAGACTTTGACGAGTAATTACCTCAATTATAAGCATAATTTGTGAAAATATCAACAGAGTCCTTAAAGAAATCATAAGATTTTGGCTTAATGGCTGCAAGTCATTTCAATAGCAAATTTCCTTTAAGAATCCTACTCATTCCTTCATTTTTCGGATAGATTGATTGAATTTAAAGACTTTTTAACCTATAATGTTATTGATATTATGAAAGGAAATCTCTCAATGAAATTCTATTCCTATGACTATGTGCTAAGTCAGATTAGCCAACAAAACTGGGTTATGGTTGCCATTACTGCAGGACTTATTTTAGTGACCGGTGTATTTGCTTTTAAAGCCTTCAAAGAACGCCATGATACTAAGTTTCGTGAACTCTCTATTATTTCTATTTTAACCTTAGTTGCCGTGGTTCTAATTGCTATCAGTAATTTCCAAAGCAATCAATCTAACAACGACCAATTTAGAGCATCTCTTCACTTTATCGAGGTTGTGTCTAAAAATCTTGACGTTGATAAGAGCAAGGTGTATGTCAATACTTCTACTACTACAGATGGCGCTATCCTCAAAGTTGGAAACAAGTACTATCGTGCCATCTCAGGTTCAGAACCTGACAGCTACTTGCTAGAACAAATAAAACTTTACAAGTCTGATGTTGAACTCGTGGAGGTTAAAAAATGACATCTTTTTATCTTACTGTTGCAATTAAACTAGCTTTGGGGCTTATTTCACTCGTCTTTGTTATCAATTTAACAGGTAAAGGAAACCTAGCACCTAGCTCAGCTACTGACCAAGTACAGAACTTTGTTCTTGGTGCAATCCTCGGTGGTACAATTTATAGTAGTACCGTTTCAATCCTCCAATATATCGTGATTTTGATTATTTGGACGATTTTGATTTTACTTCTAAAATGGCTAATTACCAATATTCTCTTTATCAAACATTTGATTGACGGTAAACCAACTGTCATCATCAAACATGGTCAACTAGATCCTGAAGCTTGTCGCTCTAAAGGACTTTCAGCCTCTGATGTCGCTTTAAAATTACGTTCCCAAGGAATTTTTCAACTTAAAGAGGTTAAACGTGCAGTTATTGAACAGAACGGCCAATTGATTGTGGTTCGTGCGGGTGATGAAAATCCGAAATACCCAATCGTTACTGATGGGGTCATTCAAACAGAAATTCTTGATACTATTGGTAAAACGGAGGATTGGTTAAATGAAGAGCTTCAAAAAATGGGATATGACAACATTTCAGATATCTTCATCGCTGAATATGATAAAGGAAAGATTAATGTTGTCACTTATTAAACAAAATACTTGCATTACCGTTTAATATTGTCTACAATGGTCTCATCATAAAAAGGAGGTTCTATCATGGGAATCGAAGATAAATTGAATCAAGCTAAAGGTGCTCTTAAAGAGGGTGCTGGTAAACTGACTGGCGACAAAAAGACTGAAATTGAAGGTGCTGTTGAAAAAGTTGTAGCTAAAGCAAAAGATGGTTTCGAAGACGTTAAAGATAGCGTTGAAGGTGCTGTTGAAGGCCTTAAAAATAGTTTTAAAAAATAAGTAAAAAAACTGTATCTGTTCATCAGGTACAGTTTTTTTATGCTTTAAATGAGAGATTACTTACGAGAATGCTTGCTTCCCTTAAGTGCAAACGATGTTGTCATGAGTACAGCTCCTAATGCGCCTAGTCCCAAGCTACTCACATCACCAGTATTTGGTAGGCTAGATTTACTTGTTTGGTTCGTTTGTGAACTTTTAGCAGACTGATTAGCCTTAGAGCTTGTCTGACTATTTTGTTTTTGAGCAAAATCAGTCTGAACATTTGTTTTTGTAGCTTCCTTTTGGTTGGAAACTTCTCTTAGCTGACCTTTTGATTCCGCTTGGGAACTTTGATTTTGAGTGAAAATCTTATTCAACTTCTCAGCTGTCTCATGAGCTTGTTGTTGGGCACTGCTTGATGTATTGGTAGTTGCCTGTTCAGGCTGTGCTTCTGCTGACTGATTGGCAACTGCTACTTCAGATATAAGTGATCGTACTTCAGGCTCTGCAACTCTAGTCGTTGATGAACCTTGACCTGATGGGCTTGTGCTTCTGGCTGTCGTTGCTGAAGTAGTTACATCTGCTTGGTTCGCATTACTTGATACTGAATTGCTAGCAGTCGCAGAGGCTGAGGCATTCGCAGTTGGAGACATTGTGACACTAGCAGTCGTAGAAGTTGTGGTACTCACATTTGGAGACGTTGAGTTACTTGTTTGACTAGCAAAGTTTGATGGGGTAGGACGTCCAGTATTAGCCGTCTGGCTTGTTGAACTTGTACTACTTGTGCTAGTTGTATTCTCAGAACTTGTCGAAGCAGATTGACCCCATGGGGTATTGACGGTACCCGTATTTGTAGAGCTGCCACCATAGCTAGTTGGTCCGCCGTAGCCTCCGAAGTTATCAGACATTGAACTATTACCAAAACCACCACCTGGGAAGCCGCCCATGCCACCAGCACCAGGACCATTGTTTGTGCCTTCTTCAGTAGCTGTTGCAGTCACACTAGCACCACTTGATGTCGTAATGGTATAGGTTTCACCCGAAGTTAGACTCTCGGTACTAAAGACCACATTTCCAAATGAAGTTGTTGCTGTTGTGGTCGCTACAACATTTCCAGAACTATCTGTAACTGTGATGGTATCTCCAGCACTACCAGAGATGTTGGCCATGATATAAGACTGGCTTGAACCTGTTGTAAAGGCTTGAGCCATTCCTTGGTTACCAATAGCCCATACAGTACCGCCCGAAATAATACCTGTTCCATCGTAGTCGATAGCAGCATTATCTGCACTTGTCTGAGCGACGTAGAGAGAACCACTTTTCACTGTCACATTGCCGTTACTGTCGATACCATCACCATCTGCCAAGATAGTTACCGTTGCACCGTCAATATTGATGCCCACTTCATTTTCCAAGTCAGAAGTCGAATTGGTTAAGCTTGAAGTATCAGCGCTGTCCTTGGTCGTCCACTCAGTGGCGTTAATACCATCATCACCAGCAGTGATATCAACGGTTCCACCTGTCAAATTGATATAACGCCCTTCAAGGCCTTCGTCACCTGCTACAACTGTTACTTTAGAATTGCCTTCGACAGTCAATTCATCTGTAACCGTGATACCTTTATCAGTTGCATTAATGGTTACCGTTGAGTCGGTAATCGTCAAATCACCACTGTTCACATCTGTTTCGTCTTCGACCTGAATACCGTCATCAGTTGCTGTGATGTTGACTGTGGCATTTTAATAGTTACAGCTGTCGTCGCATTGATACCATCTTTAGCCTCTGACGTCAAATCAAGCGTTACTGAATCAACAGTCACACTATCAGCCTTGATGGCGTGCTTTTCAGTACTTGAAAGGGTAAGGGTGCTTCCAGTACCACTCGTGATTGTTAAGGCACCAGCGGCTTCAATCGCATTATCAGACGTCGAAGAAATAGAACTGTCTGAAAGGACATTAACAGTCAATTCTGCTGAAGAATTGGAAGTAATAGACGAATCCGTTAAGGTCACACCATCCAAGTAGATTGTAACTGGATCTGTCACGCTACCTGACACAATAATGGTATAGCTTGAACCATTTCCGGTCAAAGTGTATGATCCTGCTTGATTGATGGTAATTGTCGTTCCATCAACTGTGACAGTACCGCTATCACTTGTTACCACGGTTGTTCCATTGAAAGTAATCGTTGTCGTTGAGCTTTCTGAATCACTATCTTCAGACTCAGTTGTCGTCGTTCCAGTAGCTGAATCTGAGGCGCTGTTGGTTAACACTGAAGCTGTTTCAGATGCAGTGGCTTCAGTGGTGCTTGAGCTTGTATTAGAGCTAGTGTTTTCTTCTGCATTGTTCGTTTCAGATGCTGAGGTTTCACTAGTTGTGCTTTCAGCAGTTTCAGAAGAACTTGCTTCTGAAGTTGCGGAAGTACTTGAATGATCAGATGTTTCACTGCTTGTTGATGTAGCAGTCGTGTCCTCTGTCGTACTTGTTGTACTTATTGTACTTGTTGATGATGAATCGGTGTCTGAAGTTGAAGCCGCAGTTGAAGTAGTTGTAGCCGATTCTGTGCTTGTTTCAGTAGTTTCTGATGTATTGTCGGTCTGAGTACTTTCTTCAATTAAATCGGCAGTGGTTTCACTCGTCGTAACCGTTGAGAGTGTTGATTCAGTGTTTGTCTCGTCTGCTGAAACCTTGCTGTCATTTAAGACAACTGAGCTACCAAAGATTAAGCTAGCTACTAGGACTGATCCTGCAGTTTTCCATTTTGATGATTTTTTAATGGCATAACGTTCTTGTGTTTGTTTGCTATGTTTGTATGTCATATGTTGGACCTCTTTCTTACTTTTGAGATGCCTCTATTAAACACAACAAACCTAAGACAAGACTTAAAGAAAGGTTAATCTTTCCTTAAAGTAAAAAAAGTCCCCAAGATATTGGGAACTTTCAATCTCTGGGATAGACCACCCTAAATTCTTCCAAAACAACCAGACTTTCCTGACTAAAATGTAATCCAACCTCTTCTAACCAATTGCTAAAGAGATTCTCATGAATCTCTTGCCAATAGATTAGCCCACGGTCTCCTTCACCTTCCTTGTAGGCATGGTCTTTAGAAACCTCTTTAAATGGGATGACCTCAACTTTAGTCGTTTCAATAATACAGATAGCATTCTCCTTACTATCAAGAATGACTCTCAGTTCATTTTCCTTGGGCAATGGTTCATTCCCCACTGCATACAAGTCAAAAGCTGAACTGGTTGCTGTCTTTTGCCCCATCAATACGAGTTCTGCCAAATAATCTGCTTCCACGCCAAAGGCCCAGGCATCAATCTTATCTCCGATTGTCTGATTTAAAATTTTATAGGCTTGCCACATCTGGTCTGATTTCATCAATCTACTCCTGCTTCTACTTTCCTTCCATTATATCAAAAAATGATAGGCCAGATGGCACTATCATTTTCATCTTAATACTTAGAATGTTTGTAACCGTAAAAGGCATAGATAACTGAACCGATTAGCACTGCCAAACCAAAGGCTAACCATGTCTGCCAACTGTACTGACTCATAAAGGAGAGGCAGACGATAATTGAAATAATAGGCAAGACCGGAACAAATGGAACCTTAAATTCATCCTTTTGTGGCAACCCCTTATCCTTACGAAGAATAATGAGAGCAATAGCCAAGAGGACCAAGTAAGCCAAGGTCGCAATGTTAACCAATGATGCCATATTGGCCAAGGAGAAGATACCTGCTGAGATAGCTGACAAAACTCCTGTTAAAAGTGTCGCATGATGTGGAACCTTATTAGTCTTTGAAACCTTTTGGAAGGTTTGAGGGAGGAATCCATCACGCGCCAAGCTATAAACCATACGGCTAAGGGCATAGGCCATTGAAATACATACCGTAATCAAGGTCATAATTGCAACCACAGAGACGTAGTTGGCGGCCCAAGAAATACCGATATAGCGAAGAGCATAAGCTACTGCATCATCAACATTCAACTTGGTATAGTGAACCACTCCAGTCAAGACCAGCGAAACCACTGCATAGAGTGAAGCCACGATAATCAAGGCAAGAACGATACCTCGAGGAACGTTCTTTTGCGGCTCTTTAATCTCGTCTACCGTCATAGAGATAGACTCGAAACCAAGGAATCCAAAGAACATAAGAGAGGCACCTGCCATAATCCCAGTTTTTCCTCCGTAAATCTGACCAAAGCCAAATGGTGCAAAATCTGCCCAGTTGCTAGGATTCAAATGGAAGAGCCCCACTAAGATGAAGACCGCCAAGGCTGAAAACTTGAGCACTACCAAGAGAGAGTTCAAACGTAAAGCCTGCTTAGAATTCATGAGAAGAAGAGCTGTCACCAAGACCAAGACCAAGACTGGCAAGAGGTCAATGTAAGTGCCTTGACTGGGATTGAAAGGTCCACTGATGGCTTGAGGCAACTTAAGACCAAAGCTAGCCAGTAGCCCCTTGAGGTAGGCACCCCAACCAGAGGCCACACTGGATACAGCATTCATAAAGACAATCATGGTCAACCAGCCACCCATCCAGGCAGGATACTCCCCCCAGACAGCATAGAGATAACCATAAACACCACCAGCCGATGGGTAACGTGAGGCAAACTCAGCAAAGAAAATAGCTGACATCCCAACACACACGGCTGAAATCAAGACCGAAATAATCAGGGCAGGACCAGCTAGAGTCGATGCCGCGGTACCAGTAATTGTAAAGATTCCTGTCCCAACCATGGCACCGATTCCCAGAAGGACTACATCCCTAAGGGTCAGATGTCGTTTCATCTCAGTCTGAGCGAGACCAACATCCTTTTTACGAAAAATACTCATTTTTATACTCCATTTTTTGCGAAATACCGAACTATTATACCATATTTCTTGGCCTAAAAGGGCCTCTTTCTGTATTTTTATACTTTTATTGTTGAATGCTATGCCAAAAAATGGGGACTCCCAGTGGTTGCTTTTTAATTTTACATACATCTCTATCAAAAGAAACTTGCTAAAGTGGTTCTTTAGCATTCATT
>OKVN01000824.1_pt1 | contig 10582 bp, 14 predicted proteins | sample 1606961 | NCBI WGS metagenome assembly OKVN01 (sample SAMN03281020, study PRJEB24777) | human gut metagenome | isolation source: fecal sample PR170 from 1 month old male Malay infant, vaginal delivered... | place: Singapore | collected 2005-12-29 | reverse complement strand
AAGCGGAACACCGGCTGGTCATCCAGCACGTCGGTCATCGCCCGGTACGGCGGCGTCTGGCGCGGTACGGTGCGGGTGTGGGCGTGGCGGAAATTACCGTCGATACGCAACGCACAGAACAGGTTATCGGACGGGATTTGCTGGTCGATCACATCGTGGATCTGCTGACGGCTGACCGGCGTATCAAAGGTTTTACGGTACTGCGGCTGAAACCAGGTCATCACCGCGAACGGCGTTTTCTGCTCCGGCTTCGCGGCCCGGGCGCTGCCGTCGGCACGCAGCTGGTATACCTGGCTGCTGAAGGCAATCATTTCGCCATCCAGTTCGTTGAACGTACCCAGGCCAAAATCACCGTGTGCCAGCAGATCGGCGATGGTGGTCTCACCTTCGTATACGCCGCTTAGCAGGGCGCTCATTAGCGATGTTTGATAGATCACGCTGTCAGGATGCTGGGCGGAGAACCCACGCAGGGTCTCGCACAAGCTGGCCTCACAGTCGCAGGCAGATGAATGCATCATCATGCTCGTCCTCTTCAACTTTATTTAGAAAGGTTAAATAAATGTTGACCCGATTCAGCAGAGAGTTCCAATATAGAAACCATGCTGGTTTGAGACGTTTTAGATATGGAACTTCGTTATCTGCGGTATTTTGTCGCGGTTGCACGCGAGCGACACTTCACCAAAGCAGCCAAAGCGCTGGGCATTTCACAGCCACCTCTGAGTCAGCAGATCAAACGGCTCGAAGAGGAAGTGGGCACCCCGCTGTTCAGGCGTCTGACGCGAGGCGTAGAGCTGACCGAGGCGGGAGAAGCCTTCTATGAGGACGCCTGTAAGATCCTGGCGCTGAGCGACGCCGCGCTGGAGAAAGCGCGCGGCATCGCGCGCGGACTGAACGGCAGCCTGTCGATAGGCATCACCAGCTCCGACGCTTTTCATCCTCAGATTTTCGCGCTAATCCGTCAGTTTCAGGTGCAGAACATGGCGGTGCAGGTTCATCAGGTAGAAGCGAATATGTCGTCGCTGACGACGATGCTGGCGGACGGTGAACTGGATATCGCCTTCGTGCGCCTGCCGTGCGAAAGCAGCAAGATGTTTGAAATCAAAATTCTCGACCGCGAGCCGATGGTGGTGGCGCTGCATCGCGACCATCCGCTGGCGGAGAGCGATTCGCTGGCCTTAGAGCAGCTGCGGGATACACCGGTGGTGCTGTTCCCGCAGGAGGTCGCGCCGGGATTGTATGACAGGGTTTACAGCTACTGCGAGCGGGCCGGAATCGACGTGCAGCACGCGCTGCAGGCGTCACAGCTTTCATCTTCGCTGAGCATGGTTTCCGCGGGCGGCGGATTCGCGCTGGTGCCAAAATCGATGGCGGCCATTTCTCCACCGAATGTCACCTATCATGCGTTGAACTCACCGGAACTTTATACCGATATCGCGCTCTGCTGGCGTCGGTTTGAGCGTTCGCGGACGGTGAAGCGGTTTTTGACGATGATGAGTGAGGGGTAGCGGCAGCGCGGCTGTGCCCGGCGGCGCTGCGCTTGCACGGGCCTACGGTTCGTGTCGGGGTGGGGGTTGTTTGGTTTTTGGTTTTGTAGGCCGGGTAAGGCGTAGCCGCCACCCGGCAATGCCCTTCTGGAAGCCGCCTCGCAAACCTGCAAGCAACCTTATGTAATTCAGGGGCATCCCCTTTTCATCCCTTCTTCACGGTCGTAAAGTGCCTGCGTTGCGGCACATCCGTAACCGGGCGTAGGAACCCGTTAGCATAACATGACTTATTTTGGATAATGAGGATGCTAAATGGCTACTACCCCTGAAGTTTCTTACGCGTTCTGTGAAGAAAGCGCAGTTCATCACCTTATCAATACTTCAATTTCCGATTCTGCGGATCTCTTTGAATTGGTCGATGCCTGTACCGCTTATGTCAGCGTGCTGGTGGACACTGACGATGCGGTGACATTTGCCACACTCTGTAAGCGATTGCTGGCTGCGTTGAAACGGCTGCGTGAATGCTGCGATGCCGAATTGCCTTCGTATCTGGTTGAGCAGTTGATTGCAGGAGAAAAGATTACCTCCTGCGTGCCGGACTGCTGGCAGGAGACGACGCTACAGGTGGACTATGCCGTGGCGTTAACGCTGGCGGTTATGGGTGGGACGTTGCCTGCGAACGTGGCGAAAGAACTCACAGGGCTACTGCATGATATGGTCTGGCTGCTGGCGGAGTTTGTGAAAGAGCCTTATATTACGGCGCACTGAGGCAGGTGATGAAGGGCCGGGTTCTGCTTGATGAAAAACAGGATGTCGTCCTTACGCAAAATGCAATTTTGTTTGTTGAATGTCTGATAAGAGCGAGGAGCGGATATAACTGTCAATGTATTCGCCAGTTACTCCCACGTAAAGTGTGCTTAAATCAAAAGGATCCATCTAATAAAGCATATTGATGGCATGATTCGTTAGGAGATAAAGTTGATAATTCAAACAAATCGATTGTACCTTCGGCCTGTAATCTCATCAGATGTAAACGATCTATTCAAAATTTACGGTGATCCCGCTACTAACACGTTTAATCCTGCGGGACCATATCCGGACATTGGTCATGCACAAATGGTTATGAATCGCTGGCTCGACCATTGGCAAGCTCATGGGTTTGGAAACTGGGCAATTTCACTTCTTACTAATCCTGATCAAATTATCGGTTTTGGCGGGCTGGGGATTCGTAATTATGACGATATTGTTATCAATAATCTTGGATATCGCTTATCTACAGAGGCTTGGGGTAAAGGCCTGGCCACAGAATTTGCCCTATACGCGATAAAATTTGGATTTGATAGTATTAAATTAACCGAGATTTCAGCTGTTGTTCGAGAGAATCATATGGCGTCACAGAAAGTGCTCCAGAAGTCGGGGTTAAAATATGTCAAAGAGATTCATGATGTTAAAGATGCACCTCCAAGCCTTCTGTATTCGATATCAGTGAATGAGTGGTTAAGACACTCAGAAGTGAACGCATCCGTTTAACATTCACTTTCTGATGCATTAGAGGATTTAACATACAGATATGGACTTGTCCGCTTCTGGCACAAAGCGGGCATATCTTTCACAGTCACCTCATACTGTGTTTGTACTCACGCCACCAGACAATTTCCAAATCAAGCAGTCGCCGCAAACGATCTTTATCGGGTACTAAAAATGGAGCACTACCGACACCAGACTATATGCGAAAGCGCTTCTCCAACCTGGACAGGATGAAGTATCGGGAAAACGGGCAGGTCATCGATATAGGTGGCTGGCCTTTACGGATAATGTTTTTGCTGATTTTGAGCGGGGAAAGATCGTCATCAAACACATCAGCACACACGCAGAGTGTGACAAGCTCACGGACCTCTACCGCAGAACGAAAGAATGAATTATGCAGCAGCCATCAAAGCGGCAAATGATCTGACAAACGAGCTCCCTTTCCTGGGATCAAGCCCGTCGCGACAAGATTATGAGGATGCGCTGACACTTGTGGAGTATCTAATTGAGCATGACCCCGATAGCCCGCTGGTAGAATTGCTCACCGCCAAAATCGATAAATACAAAAACGAGTCTGCGGAGTTTGCAGAATTTAACGCGCGCTTTGCCAGCATTCCATCTGGAGTTGCACAGCTGAGAACGCTGATGGATCAGTACCAACTTACTCAGGGCGACTTTGAGAATGAGATTGGCAAGAAGTCTCTGGTGAGTCGGATCCTCAACGGGCAGCGCACGTTAACGCTGGATCATATGCGCGCGCTGGCGAAGCATTTTGGATTGCCAGTGAGCGCGTTTGTGGGGAATTGAGCGAAAGCAGGTTAAGGTGACAGGGAATTAATGATGACATCGTAACGCTTCCCACTCCCTTTTCCTGGTAATTGCCTGCGGCACACCATCTGTTACTCTGCCTGAACTCAAGGAGTGACAAGGATAAGCGATGCTGAACCCAGGATTCGTTACCCGCAAAGCGCTTGCTAACTGGCAGGATGTTCCCGCTTTTCTCCCCCACTTCCAGTTTTATGAAAAACACCAAACGGTCATCCACACTTGTCACCCTGAAAATATTCTGCCGTTGATTGCAAACTTTGACATCCGTCAGGATGCCGTGATTCGGCGGTTAATGTCCTTGCGGCAAATACCGAAAAAATTATTACGGAATAAACAGGCCGGGTCGATGAGCAACTTTGGGTTGCACAGTTTTACCCTTTTGACCCAATCAGCGTCAGAGATCTGTTACGGGTTAAGAGGACAATTCTGGCGTACAGATTTCAACCTTGAAAACATGCCAGATGCCAGCGCTTTTCAGACGCCAGTCGCTGCGGGTAAAGCAAAGCTGCTGCTGCGCTATCAGGTAACGGAACGCGCACCAGGCCAACATGAGCTCTCCACGGAAACCTTTGTTTATTGTCCCGACAGAAGCACTCAGCTAAAAATGACAGCTTACTGGCTGGTCATTCGGGCAGGCAGCGGCTGGATCCGTAAAAGAACGCTGAAGGCAGTTAAGTCGAATATTGAAGGGCTGGAGTGAGATGCTAACGAAAACGTTACAGCGTTAATCAGCAACGCTAATGCCATTTGGTCTCAAACCGCCAGCTGATTGTAAATAACCTTCTTATACGTTGAGCTCATCACAGATGGCATGTATCGTTTGCGCCTTAAGCCAATTGTGTACAATACGTTATGGAAGATACTGATAATGGATTTTAGATTTAGATTAATTACAGCAGAAGATCGCCCTTTTATGGTGCAGATGCTTTATGAGGCAACGATAGCCTCTGAACAAACATTTGACATAGATAATATTGAAATTTTCCCCATTCATATGCATATATAGAAAATTTCCCTGAGGCGGGCGAGGTGGGTATTATTGCGGAATCCACAGACGGAACTCCAGCAGGGGCTGCCTGGCTCAGGAATTTCCCCGAAGGGGACAAACCTGGGATTTCGGGTCCTGAGTTAACGATTGCTATTGCTCCGTCATATCGCCGACAACACCTGGCTAAACGTATAATGGCGCAACTTTATCAGGCAGCCAATGCGTTAAATATTAAAACGCTGAAGCTGGGTGTTTATCAAAAAAAATGTGCCTGCCCTTGCGTTTTATAAAAACGATGGCTGGGAGCCAGATGTTATCTTTGGCGATTACGTGATGATGAAGCGCGCTATTTAATCGGCGCTTATTAAAAAGAATTCCGTCGAGGTAATGCCCACTGTCGAGCACGACCCCGACATTAACGCTGGAGCATATGCGCGAGCTGGCGAAGCGTTTTTGCGTGCCGGTGAATGCGTTTATGGGAATTGATGAGGGTGATATTTTTCTATATTAAGAAAAAAGTGAAGCAGCCAAGCTAGCGATATCGAGGCTAAAACCTTACGGTAATTGTAGCGGCACATCACTGCCTTCAAACACTTCCTTCAAACACTTTCCAAGCGATTTAGAATCTTTTGCAGCAGGAATGACCACGTGATATTCGCTGATGCCAATTTTTTTTGCAGCATCATCATTAAGCACGATCACAAGTTTGTCATCTGTGAGTTGTACGGAACGAATAGAGTCTGTTAACTCATATTCCGTTGACTCACTCTGGAATCCAATGCATTCGTTAACGGATAATTCATCTTCATCGAATCGTCCGATAATGATAAATTTTTTTGGATCATGGCTGTCATCCCCTATTCCGATGGTGAGAACATCATTTTCTTCAGCGCACTTAATACACGTTGCAACAAGATTTTTAATTATACTCATCATTTATCCTTATCATGAATCGTTTTACTCCTGGCAGATTTTTACCGAAAACCTGAAATTCATTAATATAGTTGCAACCGAAAATTGCATCCGCACAAATATTTTTAATATTGCTCTTTTAAAAGGCAAATTATATATTTCCAGCATAGCGAAGCGGCTGTTGCTGCTGTAATATTTACTACACCAGCTACGCCCACCTTACGTCAATGGATGGGCTTCGTCAGGATCACCGCAAGTACTCCTTTATTAAAAATCAAGATCGACGTTAATCACACCTGATGTTTCTATTTTATCATCCTGAACAGTAAGCATATCAACAAACTCATCGAAGGAGTTTGCTATTTTTGTCAGACCGGAAATCACGGCTGAATCATTGAATATTGGATCAGACTCGTGATCCCAAAACCAAATCTCTCCCGACATACCTCCCTTGAGACAAAGACAAATTTGATTATCACCAGACGAGGCTCCTATCGGTAACCATTGATCGCGAAAATCATTCCAGTATGTATCAGCCATTTCAAAGACAGTATATTCTTTACCCGATTCTGCAAGACCGTATAAAGACTCAAGCGTATCAGTTCCTTGCTCATCAGACCATGGAGATGGTTGTAACGCTTTGAAAACAACATTTACATCAAAAAGAACAGAAACGCCAAAATGAAGTAAATAGGCACGATAAGTTTCAGGAATTGGCCCTGTGGATGCTTCTAATGTATTTAAAGTCTTTTTCAGTTCATCTAATGGTAATTGTGTCGATTTCGCTCCAAAGCGCTCTAATTTATTCAACAATGTTCTTTCCTCCATATATCTGATTCGTAGCCAACAGGGGCACATTGGCATGAAGATCTCTCGGCAGAAGAATTATGTTATTCGCAATCAGATGATTGTGGAGTGTGCATCTTTTCCCTTAACAAATTCTGAGCCCCTTTCTGTGTAATGCCTTTTTCCTATGCAATGGCATTATTACCAATGGTAAAATACAAGCATACCTGACATTCTTTTTATTACTGTTTATCTATTTACTAACATCTAAATGTAAAAAAATAAGCCATGATCATATTCTGATTATGGCTTTATTTTGAAATATCATAAATCAACAGTTACATTCATTCCTGCATCAAGAGATGTTTCACAAATTTTCTTGTAAAATTCCGTAAAGCTATTAGTAATTTTATAGATATTGCCGCACTCATTTTGCTCAGCGATCTCAAACTCTTGGATATCATCCTCAGCATGTAGATGTGTTCTGTCCCAATAATACACACCTTGGCTTTCACTGCCATTTAATATAAGGTAAAAATTACCTCCAGGATCATCACCAATAATTAACTTATCATCAATAAAATCAAGTTCACTTAAAAAATTTTCATTTTGACGAAAAATGTCGTGGTTTGGATTTTTCATATTTATTCCAAAAAGGGCATAAAAGGCGATTACCCCTTCATCGACACCTTCATACTCTAACTCACAAAAATCCGGAGATTTTACAACAAAGCCATTTTTCAACTTGAGGAATTCTTTATAATCTTCAGGTAAACTGAATTTGAATATACCCTCCATAAGTTTAATTTCATCTTTATTTGCAGGTTTACCGCATGAAATAGGCATAAGCTCTCCTTGTTAAGGTCATGACTTCTTGATCTTAGATACGCAACCTCTGTTATGGAAAAATTGATTGTAGTAATTAAAGCCGGAACTTAATGGTTTCCGGCATATTCCATTCATTTATCTAAATCAAAAAACATGTATCCTAGCGATAAAAATAATCATAGAATGCATCGAAGTTTTCATTACCGATAAGAGGCATAATTCTTTTCCGCAACTCATCAATAAAATCATCTTTTACTTCATCATTATCATCTGCTATATCAAAGATATCGTATTGACCATATACCACATCAATAAGCTCTGCTAAAGAAAATATGAAACCAGAGAGACTACCAGCTATCTGAAACGGTTCAACTACATTATAACTTGCATAAGCAGAGGTATTCCCTTCATCGATAACCGCAATTATAGGTTTACCTCCACCTAAATCATCGCCAATAACAAGGTAATTCTCTGGTAAGTATTCATAACCACTTTGAGCCTTTAAGAGCTCACTGACTGAGTGAAGTTTAATTGGCGTGAAGCCTGTTTCAATCTTTAATTTTTCAGGATTATAATTTTCATATAAAAATTCCACCTCTGTCGAACGAGGTAAGTTGGACGGGAAGGCATTGTCCAGATCATTGACGGTGCTGAAAATCCCTGAAAGCGAGTATTTATTGCAAATGAAAATAAGTTGTTTTAATGCTTTTTCAATCTCATTAATAATAGTATCAGACGCATCCATAAATATAGCCCTCAGTAATAACTAATTAAATTAAAATTTTTTTTATAGAACTAATTAAAAAATAAGAAAGTAAATGCAATCTGAATAAAAAACAACCTGTATAATATCAGCCGAAAATAATTAATATTAATCCAGCTTTTATTAATCACTTATCTTTACGAGCACTGCCAAAAACCAGCCACGATATTCCCGCCAGATATATTTTTATACAAATACAAAGCACCGTAACCAAAGATGTAATCACCATCAAGCAATGCATCTGGATAATAATCTTCATCTATCTGCATGAAAAATTCATAACCATCTTTTTGCAAAGCATCAAAATAATAATCTTCCGATTGTATTAACCTTGCATCTTCGGTTTTAGTGATAAAGTCAAACTCTTCACTTTCAACCTTATCATACCCAACAACAACTGCCTTATTAATGTGTTTTATCGTAAATACATAATTATTGCTTTCATCAGAAAACGGATGCGTAAAAACTTTTACTGAACAATTGGGGTAGATATTGTTATCAATCATATCCTCATGCCCTTCAGGAATAAGTATCGTAATATACTCATGTCCATCATCAGGATTCTGAACTGTCAAATAAAACTTATGCCCCTGAATATCACCTAGTTTATCTAAAAAGAATTCAGGGACATTTCCACCTATCCGCCCAATGACATTACCATCAGAAAAGATACTTATTTTAGAGATCAGGTTATCTTTAATCATTTCTTCAACTCACCCCCATAAAAAGTACATTTTCTCTTTCCTAATTCCCATAACAATTTCAGCGTAAAAATTCTTAGCATCTTTAAGTCACATTTATGATCAACTACAATGTACGTCTCTTTAGGTAGAATTGAAAAACAAATTAATAAAAGCCGGAAAATTTTATTTTCTTTACCGACTAATGGATTTAATAAAGCCTGGAGTCTGAACGTGATTTAGCATCTCTTATACCAAGTCAGCAGAAAAGGAAATATGTTATTAATGAAATAATTGGGCACTCCATCAATGCATCAATGAAGCCCCCTGTAAAAAGTAGTGATCAACAAAGCCCCCCTCTTACGAGGGTAAGAACCTATATCACCATGCTTCATCTTCAGGAATTATTTTTCCGATAAAACTGTCAAAATCTGGCTCAAGATAGATCTCCTCCTGATTTTCCAAATCACAAAAATATACTGCACCATCATTTATCCCAACACAATAGGGAAACCCACCTCCATCAATTGCGAATGGTATAAAATTTTCTGCAAGAATTTTTTTGTTAACTACTAAATCCTTATAGTAATCATCAACAGTTAATATGCCTGAACTTTTAGTATGTAATATAGGTAAGAAATATTTTATATCATTCTCGTAGTGTTCACTTTGATAAACACGACGACCTTCGTCCAGTATGCCACCATTACTTATAAGCCATAAAGATTTTAAGGCATTAGGAAAAGTTACGCCCAGCGAAACTTCGATCTTGCCTAGCTCATTAGCAGATACAGCAGGTGAAGAATCTATAAGTTTAATCATCATTTCTCTCCTATTGACAATGTTTAGGAATACGACCTCTCAGCCATCCTTTACTATGAGATATTTTTATAGCTTCAGGAGAGCCATACTTCACTCCAAAATGTTTTTCGAACTGAGATACAGACCCCTTATGTGGGAAAGATGCTTTGTGCGCCTCAGTCGTGACTAACTGCATAGTTGACTTACCTGTTTTTGGATCAAAATCATCAAGGTGATGCCATGTATATTCGCTTGCATCAGCTTCACTTATGCCTGCAAGTTTGTAGGCTTCTGTGAAATCCCGCCCCCTTGATCCTTGAAGGGTAATTTCAACGATATTTCGTTGTGTCCCAGTAACAGGATAAAGTGATGGGCTTCCACTAAAGTCAACGCCGCTCAATGCCAGACCCATAGGGTCTATCCATAACAGAGAGTTAGGGGCATAGTTATATAAATTTAAGTTTCCACCCGCCAACCCAATCGGATCCTGCACAATAAACCGCCCGACCTGCGGGTCGTAGTAGCGGAACAGGTTATAATGCAGCCCCGTCTCACCATCAGAATACTGCCCGGCATAGCGAAGCGGCTGGTGCGCCAACGCCGTGCGATTCACAAGCCTCGAGAAACCTTCGCTCTGATGACGCACCTCGCCAAAGCTGCCGTACTGGCCGCTCCAGCGCACCGCGCCGCGCTCGTCGGTCACTTCCAGCGGCGCGCCGTTCAGATCGGTGTTAAACCAGTAAATCTCACCGCTGTTCTGGTCACGAAGATGATCCACCCGCGCCAGCGGGCTCCAGGCTTCATTGGGGTCGTAGATATAGGTGTTGCACAGCCCGCTCTCCTGCTGCTCCTGCAGCAGCCGGTAGCCCTGCCACAGGAAGCGCGTTTCGGTGGTGCCGTGCGTCGTAGTGACGATTTTGCGCGTGCGGCGGCCCAGCGCGTCGTAGTGATAGCGCGCCTCAAACCGCCCTTCCGGCCCGGTTCC
>OKVN01000822.1_pt1 | contig 10584 bp, 11 predicted proteins | sample 1606961 | NCBI WGS metagenome assembly OKVN01 (sample SAMN03281020, study PRJEB24777) | human gut metagenome | isolation source: fecal sample PR170 from 1 month old male Malay infant, vaginal delivered... | place: Singapore | collected 2005-12-29 | reverse complement strand
TCAATATCTTTGAAGAAGATTAACAGTTTTCCTTGCTAACAATTGCCATCCGCCCCGTTTACACTCCTCTCCATCGACAGCAAAGACGCGGTATCTACCCGAATTTGCACGCAAATAACGTTTAGCCGCTGATGTGGTTTCCTGGAGAGTAAAATGAAAAAATTAGAAGATGTTGGTGTACTGGTAGCGCGTATTCTGATGCCAATTCTGTTCATCACCGCAGGCTGGGGCAAAATTACCGGCTATGCGGGCACTCAGCAGTATATGGAAGCGATGGGCGTGCCGGGGTTCCTGCTGCCACTGACCATTCTGCTTGAGTTCGGCGGCGGCCTGGCAGTGCTGTTCGGTTTCCTGACACGCACCACGGCGCTGTTCACCGCAGGCTTTACCCTGCTGACCGCGTTCATCTTCCACAGCAACTTTGCGGAAGGCGTGAACTCCCTGATGTTCATGAAAAACCTGACCATCGCGGGTGGCTTCCTGCTGCTGGCTATCACGGGCCCGGGCGCCTACAGCATCGACCGTCTTCTGAATAAGAAGTGGTAAGCACGCTATACTGATTACATTCAAAGCGAGGAGACATCTCCTCGCTTTTGCTATCTGACGGAGGAGAAAAAAATGGGACAACTCGTAGACGGCGTCTGGCAGGATGTCTGGTATGACACCAAATCCACCGGTGGACGCTTTAAGCGCTCTGTTTCGGCCTTCCGTAACTGGCTGACCGCCGACGGCGCACCCGGCCCGAGCGGCGAAGGCGGCTTCGCGGCGGAGAAAGATCGTTATCATCTGTACGTTTCTCTCGCCTGTCCGTGGGCGCACCGCACGCTGATTGTGCGCAAGCTTAAAGGCCTCGAATCGTTAATTCCGGTTTCGGTGGTCAACCCGCTGATGCTGGAAAACGGCTGGACGTTCGACAGTGACTTCCCTGCCGCGACGGGTGATGAGCTTTATCATCACGATTTCCTGTATCAGCTCTATCTGCGCGCCGATCCGCACTACACCGGACGCGTAACGGTGCCTGTGCTGTGGGACAAGAAAAACCAGACGATCGTCAGCAATGAATCCGCTGAAATCATTCGCATGTTCAATACCGCGTTTGACGCACATGGTGCCCGCGCCGGGGATTACTACCCGGTTGAGCTGCGCGAGAAAATTGACGAGCTGAACGGCTGGATCTACGACAACGTCAACAACGGCGTCTACAAAGCGGGCTTTGCCACCAGTCAGGAAGCGTACGACGAAGCGGTCGGCAACGTGTTTGGATCCCTGGAGCGCCTGGAGCAGATCCTCGGCCAGCATCGTTATTTAACGGGCGATCGCCTCACTGAAGCAGACATCCGCCTGTGGACGACGCTGATCCGCTTTGATCCGGTATATGTCACCCACTTCAAGTGCGACAAGCATCGCATCAGCGATTATCTGAACCTGCACGGTTTCCTGCGTGACATCTATCAGATGCCGGGGATTGCGGAGACGGTCAATTTTGACCATATTCGCACCCATTATTTCCGCAGTCATAAGACCATCAACCCAACGGGCATTATCTCCATTGGCCCGTGGCAGGACCTGGATGAACCGCACGGGCGCGACGTGCGTTTCGGATAATTATTTAGGGAATCAATTGATTCCCTTTTTTAATTCACAGCATACATCTATCCTTACCTCGATCGCTTAGAAAACAAGTGATTGACTGATTAAGAGGCAAGGAAAAATGGACTGGTATTTAAAGGTACTGCGCAACTATTTTGGTTTTGGTGGCCGTGCCCGCCGTAAAGAGTACTGGATGTTCGTTCTGGTGAACTTCGTCCTGATTATGGTGCTGGGCATTGTGGACAAGATCCTCGGCTGGGAACGCGAGGGGGGTGAAGGCATTCTCACCACCATTTATGGTGTGTTAGTTCTGCTGCCTTCATGGGCCGTACTGTTTCGTCGTCTCCACGACACCGATCGTTCGGCGTGGTGGCTGCTGTTGCTGTTGATCCCGCTTATCGGCTGGATCGTGATTTTGATTTTCAACTGTCAGAGCGGAACGCCGGGCGAAAACCGCTTTGGTCCGGATCCTAAGGCAAGCGCGTAAATTCTGCCCGGTGGCGCTTACGCTTACCGGGCCTACGCTTATTTGTTGTGGTGGGCAAAGAGCTTGGGAATTTCACGCAAACACCACGATTTGGCTTCGCCCATGCTGTCGCGACGCCACGCCATAATGATATCCACTTCGCTGGTGTATTCCGGGCTGACGACGCGCAACCGCCCTTCTGCAATGTCCTTTTCAACAAACGGGTACGGCATAGTCGCCACGCCCAGCCCCGCCAGGAGCGCCTGTCGCTTATCTTCCAGCGACGTTACCGTCAGTCGCGGCTGTTTATCCAGCAACTGTACCGTTAACACCGGGCGCTCTCGGGCGGTATCCGCGACCGCCACGCCGCGGTATTTCACGCGCGTGACCTCAGAGAGCGGCTCCGGCTCCTGATGGATAGGGTGATCCGGCGCGGCGACGTAGACGTTCATCACGCTGTAGAGCTTGCGCGAATTGATTTCTGACGATGAGCGGAAATGCATGTCTGGCGCAATCACGATATCCGCCCTGCCCGTCTCAAGACGCTCCCATGCCCCGGCCAGCACCTCGGTGATGATCGAGAGCTGGGTATTGGCTTTCGCGGCCAGTTTGTCCACCAGCGGAAACAGCGCTTCGGTGGGCACCAGCGCTTCGGTCACTAACGTCAGATGGGTTTCCCAGCCGCGGGCCAGCGCTTCGGCATCGGTCGTCAGCTTATCCGCCGCTTCCAGCAATACGCGGCCGCGCTCCAGCAGCATCCGCCCAACGTTGGTGAATTTTGTTCGATGACCGGAGCGATCGAAGAGCACAACATCCAGCTCCTCTTCCAGCTTCTGCATGGTGTAGCTCAGCGCAGACGGAACGCGCCCCAGTTCATCTGCCGCGGCGGCAAAGCTGCCGCGCCTGTCAATCGCGTCCATGACGCGAAGCGCCTCAAGCGTCAATGCTCTCTCTTTAGCCATCTCGTTCTCATTCAGGAAATTTGAACATACCAGGCAGAATATCTGGCTAACAATGCAGCGTCCATACCTTTACCATTGATTTAGTGTAAAGAGAGGTCAAGTTTATGATTACGACAAGAACAGCGAAACAGTGCGGACAAGCCGATTTCGGTTGGTTGCAGGCCCGCTACACCTTTTCCTTTGGACACTACTTTGACCCTAAACTCCTCGGTTACGCTTCACTGCGTGTATTGAATCAGGAAGTGCTCGCCCCGGGCGCGTCCTTCCAGCCGCGCACGTACCCGAAAGTCGATATCCTGAACCTGATCCTGGAAGGCGAGGCAGAATACCGCGATAGCGAGGGCAATCATGTACAGGCGAAGGCTGGCGAGGCGCTGTTAATTTCTACTCAGCCAGGTATTAGCTACAGTGAGCATAACCTCAGCAAAGACAAAACGTTGACCCGCATGCAGCTGTGGCTGGATGCCTGTCCGGAGCGGGAAAATCCGCTGGTGCAAAAGATCGATCTGAAGGGCGATCAACAGCAGCTGATTGCCTCGCCAGACGGCAGCAAAGGCAGCTTGCAGTTGCGCCAGCAGGTGTGGCTGCACCATATCGAACTGAAAAAAGGTGAACAGGCGAGCTTCCAGCTTCATGGCCCGCGTGCCTATTTGCAGTCCATTCACGGAACGGTGCATGCGGTCACGCATACGGAAGAGAAAGAAGCGCTCACCTGCGGTGACGGGGCGTTTATTCGTGACGAAGCGAATATCACTCTGGTTGCCGATACGCCGCTGCGCGCGCTGTTGATTGATTTGCCGGTTTAAGATCAACACGCCCCTCGCTCGATCGGTTCCCTCTCCCTATGGGAGAGGGTTAGGGTGAGGGGTAACGGATTGGATTAGATCACAACACCTTACTCGCCATAATCTCAATGATCTGCCGGTCCGTCGCCTGCATTGAGCGGCACGCCAGAGCGCACAGGTTAGAGATAGACTGTTCCACGTCGTGCGCCACAATCCCCTCGTTACCCGTCACCGCAGTATCATCCAGCGCCATCATCACGGCTTTCCAGGCGCTGGTGACGCTGGTCGAGACCTTCATTGCACAGCTGTTAGAAGCCCCATCGCAGATCATCCCGCTCACGTCGCCGATCATACTGCCGATCGCCATGGCAATGGTCTGGTAAGATCCGCCCATCAGCCACGCCATCCCCGCCGCTGCCCCCATTCCGGCGGTTGTCGCCGCGCACAACGCGGACAAGCGCGGAAGCTGGTAATGGATATAGATAGCCGACAGATGCGAGAGCATCAGCGCCCGCGCCAGCCGTTCGTCATCAGCGTGAACGTGCTCAGCCACCACCACTACCGGCATGGTGGCGGTGATGCCCTGATTCCCGGAACCCGAGTTGCTCATCGCTGGCAGCGTCGCGCCTCCCATGCGGGCATCCGAGGCTGCGCTGGTGCGGATAATAATGTCTGAACCCAGATCCTGCGCCATCCAGCCGCGTGCGCGTTGTTTATTGAGCGTCGCGCCAATATGCAGCCCCCAGTTACCACGCAAACCTTCGCGGGAGAGCGCATCGTTCAGCCGCCCCGCATCGAGGATAAAGCGGATCGCGTCGAACGGCACCTGCTCCACAAACTCAAGGATCTGCGACAGCGTGGTGGTCGAGAGTACCGCCAGCGGATCGTTATTGTTCTGGCTCTGACGATCGTCAAGCCTGAAGCACGTTTCGCCCTGACAAACTACCTCCACCACGCGAGTATGCCCGCCAGCGATGGTCACCATCGCCGAGGATTCACCGGCGTAAACGCAGGCGCGTGAATAAAGGATCTCATCGCACGGCTCCTGCAATTTTACCTGCACCAGACCCGCGTTCAGCAGTGCTTTGGCGCGCGTTAGCGCCTCGGCCGACGCGTCTTTCAACACCTCCAGCCCGGCGTGTGCATTACCGCCTGTCGCCCCCAGCGCGGCCGCGATGGGTAAACCGACCATACCGGTGCCGGGCACCGTTACGCCAAGCCCGTTTTTCATCAGGTTCGGCGATACCCACGCCTCGATACGCGTTACCTCACCGGAAAGCTGTCCGGCAGCCATCGCACACGCCAGCGCCAGCGAGACGGGTTCGGTACAGCCCAGCGCAGGCTTTACCTCTTCCTGCACGGCGCGAATAAAATGGTTCCATAAAGGATTAATTTGCTCAGACATCGTTACGACCTTATTTAACCTCATGAGAAGGCGAGGAAAGGAGAAACACAAAGCAGCAGCCCGGTAATTACGATAATTACCAGCGATACGCCTTTATATTTATAAAGTGCGGGCACTTTGTAGACCAGCCACGCCGGAATTAAGCAGCCCACCATCCCGAAAATAGGGCTACAGATGGAGGTGAAGCTCAGCACCGGCGCGTTTAACACAATCGCGCTCCAGGCCAGCAGGATGGCGAACAGCATAATCCCGCGCTGGACGGCATTTTCATTGATTTTTCCGCCGGCATTTTGCGGCGCAGGATGTTCATCACGATGCCCTGCGTCGCCTCACGAAAGCCGAGATAGACGCCAAAGAACGCGGTCATCACGGCGAAAATGTTGAGGATCACGCTGACGATTTTGACCCAGCCCGCACCGTCACCGCTGATGAACTGTGCTGCGATTGCCAGGGCGGAAATATTCTGCTCGTAGGCTTTTACCGCCTCGTCGTGCCCCATCGCCAGCGTGAAGGAGACCGCGTAGAAAAAGACCGTCACAAACAGCACGCCAAAGGCGATATTCATTGCCCGCAGCGCTTTATGACGCGCCACCTCTACGGATTTTTCCCGTGAACGATAGGAAATCACCATCGGGCTTAAAGTCTGAATAAACAGAATGGAGGTTAAGGTGAAAGGCAGCGTAATAATGGCGTTTTTAATCAGCAGCCCCATCGGCGGCAGCATACCGACGTTGGCTAAATGCCAGAGGCCAATCATCGAAAGACCCAGCGCCGCCACTACAAATAATTTGGTCAGCACCATCAGGCTGGAGACTTTAAACAGCAGTTTTTCACCGCGCGACGAGATAGCGACCAGAATGCAGATCAGGAATAAGCCATAGAACGGATTTTCCGACAGCAAACCGTCGGTTACGCCGAAGGTGTGCAAATAGGAGGCGCTGTCGTTGGTGATAGCCGTGGAATAGACAAACATCCAGATCACCAGCATCACGAAATAAAGCGCACCCAATAAGATGCCCCGGTTTTTACCTAAATAACCGCTAATGACGCTCGGGTAATCTTTGCATTCCGGTGATTCCGCCAGCGTATTAATAAACAGGCGCTGGAACAGGTACATAGCCGGATAACCAATTATCGACGAGAGTAAAAACACCCACAGCCCCATTAACCCGACCTGCACCGGAAGAAAAACGATGCCCGCGCCGATAGCCATCCCGATACTCATGATGACCCAGCCCGTATCGGTGCTGTCAAATTTGATCGCCTCTCGCCATTCGCTTTCGCTCATTCCCGCCCGCCTTGCCGCAGGGGAATCACTCACAATCACACTGCTGTTTGTTGCCATATTCATTGGGCACTCGCTTATTTTGTAGGGTAACTGGTTGTTTTTATAAGGTTCCGATCGCCAGCGATTGCGCGTCAGAGGGTGCAGGTGTGAGTTATTGATATGGGGAGATCATATCCGGAGAGCGGGAGAAAAAAGTCACAAGTTTAATGAGGCTTTTCTGCGTTTAGAGGAAAGTTTTCTTATGTCGGAGTTATTTGGGCATCATTTTTCTAAAAGTGACGGCGATCAACCTACAAATATCTCGCATCTGATCCTGAAGAAAATCGCTCTACATTCGCATTAACCATATAGTTACTGCTTTGCTTATATTGTCAACTTAGTCAGTACATCCATATATCCAATCAAGCGCGGATAGAGAGATGCCAGTTTGAATATTCTCAACTTCAAATATTCATATGGTGAATTGTTCCTTCTTATTTGCGCAGCAAAAAGGTCCCCCTTTTAAAAAATTACGTTATTTACAACAAATTTGCGTTATGTAACTATCGCGTCGTTTATTATCCACAGTAAGATAAAGGTCTTTGTTATGGATAACTGGCTGGCGCTCTTCGACGGACAGACCCGTTACACCCTGGACATTACGGACTCCCGCGTCACGCCCGACGTGCTGCGGTTTAAGGGCCGCGAGGCGCTCAGCGAGCCCTTCCGATGGACCATCGACTTCACCACACCGCAGGATAACCTCACCCCCGAAGAGGTACTGATGAAGTACGCCACCCTGCGCATGCGCAGCGGGAAGGCAGTGCACGGCATCATCACCCGTCTGGAGTGGCTTTCCACCACCGCCGACCAGTCGCATTACCAGGTGGAGCTGAGCTCCCGTCTGGCACTGCTCAGCCGCACCCGCCAGTGCCGCATTTTCCAGCACCAGTCCGTACCGGAGGTGGTGGAGCAGGTGCTGCGCAGACACGGGCTGGATGGGCCGGACTTTGAGTTTCGTCTGGAGCGCAGCTAGCCGAACTTGATGATCAGGCCGTTCAGCCCCTCCAGCGTGCCCAGATAGTGGCCGAAGAAGGATTTAAAGATAGCGACCAGCGCGATGATGGACGCGCCGTACTCCAGCACGGTGGCGAACGTGGATTTACTGCCTGACATCGACGCAAAGTGGTTCGCCAGGTAAGAGAGCACCGGAATGTTCTGCGCTTTGGCGTCCGCCATGTTCTGCGGAGAGAGCGTAAACAGGCAGCTAAAGGCGAAGAACATCACCACCGCCACCATCAGCATGCTGGCGCGACCGATGATTTTGGAACATTTCTGCTCGGTAAACTCTTTCCCGAACTCCGGTTCCTACTCTTCGCGCTTGGAGACCACAAACGAGGAGACGATAGGCGAGAAGTTGAAGGAGAAGACCATGATGGAGATCCCCAGCCACACCGTGACCAGAATGCCGTCATGACCGGTGAAGGCGATATCGCTCAGGTTAACCTGGTCGATCACCGCCGAGTTCCAGTACGGGATCAGCGAGAGAGAAATCAACACCAGGCTGGCGATGAACGGGAACACCAGGTAGCTCATCACTTTCACCATCAGGTCTTTACCGAACCAGATAACAAAGGCCATCAGCAGCAGCAGGAACAGCGCCACCACGCCGCGGTTCAGGGCGGGCATCTGGAGCTGGTTTTCCCAGAAGGTCATAAAGGTGTTGGTAATGGTGACGCCGTAAATCCACAGCAGCGGGCAAATGGCAAAGAAGTAGAGGAAGGTGATGACCACCCCGCCGGTCTTACCAAAATGCTCCTCCACCGTTTCGGTGATGTTGCCGGAGACGTTACTGCCGGACAAACACAGACGCGCCAGCGCGCGGTGGCAGTAAAAGGCAATCGGGAACGCGAGTACCAGCATCAGCAGGATGGGGATCAAGCCGCCAAAGCCTGCACGGATAGGGAAGAACAGCACGCCTGCGCCAATGGCGGTACCAAACAGGCCGAGCGTCCAGGTGGTATCAGATTTACGCCAGGAGGACGTTTTTGTCTGGCCAACGATAATGCTTTCTGTGTTGCTCATAAGTCATCCTTTATGCGTCAACGAAGCCGGTAATTTGGGAAACACGGGAGAGATCGATATTGCCGCCGGAAATAATGCAGACGGTTTTACGGCCCTGGATATAGTGGTCCAGCTTGCCGCTTAATAACGCCGCGCACGCCAGTGCGCCAGCACCTTCCGTGACCACTTTATTTCGCTGAATAAGCGCGATCATGCTGTTGCGAATCTCGTCTTCGCTGACCAGCACAATGTCATCGACTAATTCACGAACAATTTCGAAGGTTAAATTACCCGGGCGAGACACATCGCAACCGTCTGCTAATGTGCCGGTAATGCGGTGGTTCGTTATTTCACCGGCCTGATACGATGCCGCCATTCCGTGCACGTTTTCAGACTGCACGCCGATAATATTGATAGTTGGGTTGATGGATTTAATTGCTGTCGCAATACCGGCAATTAAACCGCCGCCGCCGATGGGGACAATCACGTTATCCACGTCATATAAATCTTCGAGGATCTCCAGGCCGATGGTGCCCTGACCGGCGATCACTTTCGGATCGTCGTAAGGCGGGATAAAAATGCGCCCTTCCATCTCGACTATTTCGCTCACTTTGGCGATGGTGTCGTTAAAGTTCTCGCCGTGTAGCACCACTTCGGCAGAGTAGTCGCGCGTGGCGGCAACCTTGGATTTCGGCGCGCCCATCGGCATCACTACTTTGCCGTCGATGCCGAGCATGGCGCAGGAGAGAGAGACCCCCTGCGCGTGGTTCCCTGCGGAACAGGCCACCACGCCCTTGCGTTTTTCCGCATCGGTCAGCGAGCTTAATTTATTAAACGCCCCACGTATTTTAAACGAACCGGTACGCTGCATATTTTCAAATTTCAGGAATATCTCACCCTTACACCGTTCGCTCAGATAATTTGAGCGCGGCATACCGGTTTTATAGATCTTTCCCGCCAGTCTTTTTCTGGCGTCCTGAATATCTTCAATGGTCACCGGGAGATCGTAAGTAATGTGCATAATATCCTCGTTATAATAATTCATTCTTTTCAGGCAAAGTCAGGGTAACAGAGCGTTAAAAAGCGTCGCTCCGGGTGTTTTAAATCATCATTATTTCTATCGTCGTTTTTCGGTATTCATCGACGAATATTGTTTTGCCAGTTCCACTAATACTGACGCCGATTTTTTAATACTGTAATTTTTTGACCACACGGCGGCATAACGCGCCACGGGTAATTCATCTTCCACCGGCAGGACAATGAACTGGTCCGAGCCGAATGGCGCAATCATGTCACGGGGGATCACCGTCAGGTAGTCGGCATTGAGGACAAGGTTATAGATGGTGACGACGGAATCGGTCTGGACGATGTTTTCAATGCTGATGTGGTTGTCTTGCAGGGTGGTCAGAAGTTCGTTGTAGTAGCCCATATCGGTTTGCGGCATCACCCACTGCTCGTGCGTGAGCGATGCCAGTCTGGTCGGGCCGGTGCACGTTCGTGATTTACTCGCCACCAGCACAAACTCGGATTCAAACAGTGGCTCAACGTGAAGATCCTGAAGCTGCATCCCGTCGCTCAGCGTACCGATGGCGAAATCCAGCCGGCCATCGCGAATGGCGGGCAGGAATGAAGAGAGCTGCGCTTCATACATTGAGACGCGTGCCTTCGGGAACACTTCCTTGAATTTTTTGATCATCCCGGACAGGAAGGTGAAGCCAATCAGCGAGGGATAGCCGAAGGAGACGTCCATGACGGTACTGAAACTGAGGCTGTTGATCTCGCTTACCATGTTTTTCATTTCGCGGGTGATCGACTCAGCGTAGGACAGCAGCACCTGACCAGCAGCAGTGAGTTTTACGCCGGTGTTTTTACGCACCATCACTTCCACACCGAAGTAAGATTCGATGTCGCTGATGATTTTGCTGACGGCAGGTTGCGTCAGCCCCAGTTGTCTTGCAGCAGAACCTATGGAGCCACTTTTGATGACTTCCTGAAATACCACGAGGTGCTGAGTTTTCGGTAGAATAATAGTATTCATAATATTC
>OKVN01000821.1_pt1 | contig 10588 bp, 9 predicted proteins | sample 1606961 | NCBI WGS metagenome assembly OKVN01 (sample SAMN03281020, study PRJEB24777) | human gut metagenome | isolation source: fecal sample PR170 from 1 month old male Malay infant, vaginal delivered... | place: Singapore | collected 2005-12-29 | reverse complement strand
CCCACTGGTGGCAAAACGGCGTTATTTATCAAATCTATCCGAAGAGTTTTCAGGATACCACCGGCAGCGGTACCGGCGACCTGCGCGGCGTCACCTCCCGCCTCGACTATCTGCAAAAGCTTGGGGTAGACGCCATCTGGCTGACGCCGTTCTACGTCTCTCCGCAGGTGGATAACGGCTACGACGTGGCGAACTACACCGCCATCGATCCCTCCTACGGCACGATGGCCGACTTTGACGCCCTGGTGGCGGAGGCGAAGGCCCGCGGGATCCGCATCGTGCTGGATATGGTGCTGAACCATACCTCGACCGAACACGAATGGTTCCGTCAGTCGCTGAATAAGGAAAGCCCCTACCGTCAGTTCTATATCTGGCGCGATGGCGAACCGGACGCCCTGCCGAACAACTGGCGCTCCAAGTTTGGCGGCAACGCCTGGCAGTGGCACGCCGACAGCGGGCAGTATTATCTGCACCTGTTCGCCATTGAGCAGGCGGATCTCAACTGGGAGAATCCGGCGGTGCGCGCCGAGCTGAAAAAGGTCTGCGAATTCTGGGCTGACCGCGGCGTCGACGGTCTGCGCCTCGACGTGGTCAACCTGATCTCAAAAGACCAGACCTTTCCCTGCGATCTGGACGGGGATGGCCGCCGCTTCTATACCGACGGCCCGCGGGTGCATGAGTTCCTGCAGGAGATGAGCCGCGATGTCTTCACCCCGCGTCATCTGATGACCGTCGGCGAGATGTCTTCCACCTCGCTGGAACACTGCCAGCAGTACGCCGCGCTGGACGGCCGCGAGCTGTCGATGACCTTTAACTTCCACCATTTAAAAGTCGATTATCCCGGAGGGGAGAAGTGGACCCTCGCCCGCCCGGACTATGTGGCGCTGAAGGCGCTGTTCCGCCACTGGCAGCAGGGGATGCACAACCGGGCATGGAACGCGCTGTTCTGGTGTAACCACGATCAGCCGCGCATCGTCTCGCGCTTTGGCGACGAAGGCGCGTACCGGGTGCCGGCGGCGAAGATGCTGGCGATGGTGCTGCACGGCATGCAGGGCACGCCCTATATTTACCAGGGCGAAGAGATCGGCATGACCAATCCGCACTTCAACAGCATTAGCGATTACCGTGACGTCGAAAGCCACAACATGTTTATCGAACGTGCGGCGCAGGGGCAAAGCCCGGACGAACTGCTGGCGATCCTTGCCAGCAAGTCGCGCGACAACAGCCGCACGCCGATGCCGTGGCACGCCGGCGAGAACGGTGGCTTCAGCGACGGCGAACCGTGGATCGGCCTTGGCGATAACTACCGGGAGATCAACGTCGACGCGGCGGTGGCGGACCCCGATTCGGTGTTTTATGCCGATCAGCAGCTGATTACGCTGCGTAAAACCCTGCCGCTGCTGACCTGGGGCGATTATCAGGATCTCCTGCCTGACCATCCGTCGCTGTGGTGTTATCGCCGTCAGTGGCAGGGACAAACGCTGGTGGTCGCCGCCAACCTGAGCCGCGACCTGCAGACCTGGCAGCCAGAGGAGGCCCCAGGCGACTGGAAGATGATTATCAGCAACTATGCCGAGACCACGCCCCGCCCGACCGGGCTGACGCTGCGGCCGTTCGAAGCGGTATGGTGGCTGCAGGCGTAAGGTATCCCCTGCCCTCCCGAGATGAGGATGTCATGCCTGGCGCCGGTGGCGAACGCCAGGCATTTTTGCTTATTTTCCAGCCAGATAAATTTACATTTATCGCCAGCGCCCATCATCCGTACTCTCACCTTTTTACCTTGTTCTGGGTCAATAAAATCGCAAACATCTTTGATGCAAATCACTACATATAGAACTTAAAATGCGTCCCGGCCCTACATGTTGTATTAATCGTCTATTATGTCACCATATCTTATCGATGTCTGGCGGTGATGAGATGTGGATAAAACGGGCCGGATCTGAAGGCAAACAGCACGAGCCGTAGCGCGCAGCGCCTTCGGGATAACCTCCGCCTCTGTGGATAACCTGTTCTATATATGGAGTGATCATGACACCGCATGTGATGAAACGTGATGGCTGTAAAGTGCCGTTCAAGTCAGAGCGCATTCAGGAAGCAATTCTGCGTGCAGCTAAAGCAGCGGGAGTCGATGACGCAGACTATTGCGCCACCGTCGCAGAAGTCGTTAGCCAACAAATGCAGGGCCGCGCCCAGGTCGACATCAACGAGATCCAGACCGCGGTGGAAAACCAGCTGATGTCCGGCCCCTATAAGCAGCTGGCGCGCGCCTACATTGAGTATCGCCATGACCGCGATAGCCAGCGTGAGAAGCGCGGCCGCCTCAATCAGGAGATCCGCGGTCTCGTCGAGCAGACCAACTCCGCGCTGCTCAACGAAAACGCCAACAAGGACAGTAAAGTCATCCCGACCCAGCGCGACCTGCTGGCCGGTATCGTCGCCAAGCACTACGCCCGGCAGCACCTGCTGCCTCACGATGTGGTGATGGCCCACGAACGCGGCATGATCCACTATCATGACCTCGATTACTCGCCCTTCTTCCCCATGTTTAACTGCATGCTGATCGACCTGAAAGGCATGCTGACCCAGGGCTTTAAGATGGGCAACGCGGAGATCGAGCCGCCGAAGTCTATCTCTACCGCCACCGCGGTGACAGCGCAGATCATCGCCCAGGTCGCCAGCCATATTTACGGCGGCACCACCATTAACCGCATCGATGAAGTGCTGGCGCCGTTCGTCAGCGAAAGCTTTAACAAGCATCGCAAAATCGCCGAAGAGTGGCAGATCCCGGATGCCGAAGGCTATGCCCGCGCCCGTACCGAAAAAGAGTGCTACGACGCCTTCCAGTCGCTGGAGTATGAGGTTAACACGCTGCATACCGCCAACGGCCAGACGCCGTTCGTCACCTTCGGGTTCGGCCTCGGCACCAGCTGGGAATCGCGGCTGATCCAGCAGTCGATTCTGCGTAACCGCATTGCCGGCCTCGGTAAAAACCGTAAGACCGCGGTGTTCCCGAAACTGGTGTTCGCGATCCGTGACGGCCTGAACCATAAGTTCGGCGATCCGAACTACGACATCAAACAGCTGGCGCTGGAGTGCGCCAGCAAGCGCATGTACCCGGATATCCTCAACTACGACCAGGTGGTGAAGGTTACCGGGTCGTTTAAAACGCCGATGGGCTGCCGCAGCTTCCTCGGGGTGTGGGAAAACGAGAACGGCGAGCAGGTGCACGATGGGCGCAATAACCTCGGCGTTATCAGCCTCAACCTGCCGCGCATCGCCCTGGAAGCGAAAGGCGATGAAGCCGCCTTCTGGGCGCTGCTGGACGAGCGCCTGCAGCTGGCGCGCAAAGCGCTGATGACCCGTATCGCTCGCCTTGAAGGGGTCAAAGCCCGCGTGGCGCCGATCCTCTATATGGAAGGGGCCTGCGGCGTGCGACTGAAAGCCGACGACGACGTCTCCGAGATTTTCAAAAACGGCCGGGCGTCGATTTCGCTGGGCTATATCGGTATCCATGAAACCATCAATGCGCTGTACGGCAATCAGCACATGTACGACAGCGAGGCGCTGCGCGAGAAGGGTGTGGCCATCGTCCAGCGCCTGCGCGACGCCGTCGATTTGTGGAAGGAAGAGACCGGCTACGGCTTTAGCTTGTACAGCACGCCGAGCGAAAACCTGTGCGATCGCTTCTGCCGTCTCGATACCGCCGAGTTTGGCGTGGTGGAAGGGGTGACCGACAAAGGTTACTACACCAACAGCTTCCACCTCGACGTGGAGAAGAAGGTCAACCCGTACGACAAGATCGATTTTGAAGCGCCGTATCCGCCGCTGGCCAACGGGGGCTTCATTTGCTACGGCGAATACCCGAACATCCAGCACAACCTGAAGGCGCTGGAGGACGTGTGGGATTACAGCTATCAGCATGTGCCGTATTACGGAACCAATACGCCGATCGATGAATGCTACGAGTGTGGTTTCACCGGCGAGTTCGAGTGCACCAGCAAGGGTTTTACCTGCCCGAAATGCGGTAACCACGACGCCTCCCGCGTTTCCGTTACCCGCCGGGTGTGCGGCTACCTCGGTAGCCCGGACGCGCGTCCGTTCAACGCCGGCAAGCAGGAAGAAGTGAAGCGCCGCGTGAAGCACCTGGGCAATGGGCAGATCGGTTAAAGAACAATGCGCTTTTCCCGGATAGCGGCGCGCAGCGCCTTATCCGGGCTACCACTGCCTGGTGAGTCGTAGCCCGGCCGAGCGCAGCGACGCCGGGAAATGGCCGCACTCCTCCGTTTTCGCAAAGCAAATAACGTCAGAGCAAGGCGGCAAACGAGGGAATCCCCGGGAGCGTACATTCAGTACGTGACTGGGGCGAGCGAGCGCAGCCAACGCCGCTATGGCGTTAATTGAGAAGCGAAAAATGAATTACCATCAGTACTACCCGGTAGATATTGTCAACGGCCCCGGCACCCGCTGCACCCTGTTTGTCTCCGGCTGCGTCCATGAGTGCCCGGGCTGCTACAACAAAAGCACCTGGAGGGTGAATTCCGGCATGCCCTTCACGACCGAGATGGCCGACCGCATCATCGCCGACCTCAACGACACCCGCATCAAACGCCAGGGGCTTTCACTCTCCGGCGGCGATCCGCTGCATCCGCAAAACATCGCGGAGATCTTAAAGCTGGTTCAGCGCGTGCGCGCCGAATGCCCCGGCAAAGATATCTGGGTCTGGACCGGCTATAAGCTGGAAGAGCTGAATGAGGCGCAGATGCAGGTGGTGAACCTGATCAACGTGCTGGTCGACGGTAAGTTTGTGCAGGATTTAAAAGACCCGGCGCTGATCTGGCGCGGCAGCAGCAACCAGGTCGTGCATCATTTGCGATAGCGTTTAGAGCCGTTTATTCGCCTGATGATAAACGGCCGCTTTCTCTCTTTTGCCAATGGCAATAACGTAAACCACCACCACCCTATCTCGTACTTGATACACCAGCCGATAACCTGACGCCTTAAGCTTGATTTTGTCGCAATCCGGCAAATCGCTCAGCCTGGCCGACTCAATTCGCGGATTCTGCACAATCTGCTGGAGCTTATTTTTGAACTGTTTTTTGACCGTCTCGCCAAGCTGCCATTCGCGCCAGGCTCGTGGATCAAACTCCAGTTCATAGGTCATCCAGACTCACCTTAACCCCCGGCCGTGGGTTTTCCAGCCGCTCGCGGACGGTGCGTAATAATGCCGCTTCGCTATCGCTGATAGTCATACTTTTCACCGGCATGCGGCCATTTTCCGCAATGTATTGAAACAGCAGGCGTACCGCCTCCGTTGGCGTCATATCGAGTTTCTCCAGCACGGCATAAGCCTCTTTTTTGAGTTTATCATCCAGTCGAACGTTGAGCGTGGCCATTATGCCTCCAGAAAGGGATATTTTGTAATGCATTATAGCATTACATTTGAATTACACTCGAATCTGGAAAACGCCTCTCAAAACCGGCTGACGCATTCCATCGCCACCGTTTTAAACTCATCGAAGCTGCGGGTCGTGGCGAGGCGGCTCATGGCGCGCTCGCGCAGGAAAGTCACGAAAATATCGTAGATCGCCATCGCCTCTTCATACTCGCGCTTGCTGATAGCGAGCAGGAAGATGATATGGGCGGTTTCGTCCCCCCAGGCGATGCCCTGCGGGGCAATAACGGTATAGACCACCGTCTTTTTCGCCAGCAGACCCAGGGAGTGCGGCAGCGCAATACCGTCGCCGAGCATGGTGCTGACGATCGCTTCACGCTCCACCACCGAAGCATGAAACTCCGCATCGACGAAGCCTTCCTCCAGCAGCTGCTGACACAGTCCGGCGAACAGCGTTTGCTGATCCATCGGCGTGTCGATCACCCGGAAATGGGCGGCATCGAAGTACTTATTCAGCATCCACGGACGGGTGCGGTCCACCAGCACCAGCTTGCCGATCTGATCCAGTTGATAGTCAGTGGGGAACGGCGCGATGGTCACTACCGGCTTGTCTTTTTCGCTGATCCGCACCGTGGAGATAACAAAATCCGCCTCGATCGCGTCCCGCTGTTCGTACTCGCGCTGGGAAATAGTGGCGGCGATCTCCAGCTGCGGATATTTGCGCTGCAGGATCGCCTCAATCATCCGCACCATCGCATTGCTGGTATCGCACACCAGCAGCACCTGCGGCTGACGCTGGTAACCGATGTTGTAGTGGCGCTCCAGCCCGACGCCGATATGCAGCACCAGAAAACCGATTTCGTTTTCGCTAATGGTATAAGGCGTGTATTTGCCCCAGCTGGAGACCGCGGCGAGGGTCATATCCCAGGCCATCGGGTAGTGCTGTTTGATGTTATCCAGCAGCGGATTGGGGATCATGATCTGGTAGCGTACGCGGGTGATCATGGTCTTTATGTGGGTCAGCAGATCGGCGTGCAGCTGGGCATCGTCCAGCAGATTGTAGTTATACTGGCTGTTGATGTAGCGCAGGATGTAGTTGACCAGCGCTTCGTCATCGTCGGCGCTGATGGTTTCCGGGTCCACGTCCTGTACCTGACGGGCGGCGATATGCACGCACAGCCACTCTTCTTCCGCGGGCGATAAAGGTTTACCGGCCAGCCGCTGCAGTTCGCCCGCCAGATCGCGCGCGGCATCACGGACGTTCTGCGCCACATCTTCAGCACTGAAATCCGCCAGCGGGTAGCCTTCGCTGACGCGGCGCACCACCACCGCCCCGTACAGGCAGATAAAGCGCTCGCCGACGTCGGTGAGGCGAATATGGTGCCGGGTTAGCGTCTCCTGCAGCACGGGCTCCAGCAGCGCAGGCACCTCCGCGGCAAAGGCCTCGGCGCCGATCGGCGGCGCGATACCGCCCTGCTGGGCCAGCTCCCACAGCAGGTCGGTGAGGCAGGCGCGAACCGATACCTCGCTGCCAAACAGCTTCATACCGTGGCGCGGGCGGGTTTCAAGGGTGAGCTGATAGCGCTGGAAGCGCTCGCGCACCTCGACCATATCGTTCTGCAGCGTGGCGCGGCTGACGAACCACTCATCCGCCAGATCTTCCAGCTTGATAGAGAACGCCGAGGTCAGGAAACGCACCAGCAGAAACGTGATGCGATCCTGGGCGGTACGCGGGACATGCTGCGCCTTCGGCGACGTCTCCTCCAGTGTCTGAAAGCTCGCCGGGTTATCAATTTTCAGCTGATAACCACTGCCGCGGTTAAGGATAAACTGCGCGCCATACTGCGCCAGTAGCGCATTCAGGGCGGTAATATCGGCGCGCACGGTACGGGTGGAAACCGACAGGCGTTGCGCCAGCTCATCCTGCGGCAGCGTTTCATTCCGCAGCAGGGTGAAGAGTTGCGCTAAGCGTTGGTTGGGAAATCGCATGTCAGTTCCTTGTGGTTACGGCTCAGGGTTGGGCGGATATCACCATCTGCGATGGGCTGCCGACCGGCGTGTAGTCTGAGACAAAGGTCAATTTGCCATCCTTCGGCGCCACGCTGAAGCGGGTAATATTATCGCTACGCTGGTTCATGACGTACAGCCACTGCCCCTGAGTATCCAGGGTCAGCGTGCGGGGGTAATCTCCGCGCGTCCAGATATCCTCCTGGTGGCTCAGGCGGCCATCGGCCTGCACCGTAAAGTGGGCGATGCTGTTATGCAGACGGTTGGCGACGTACAGCTGTTTGCCGTCGTTGCTCCGCGCCAGACCGGCGGCAAAGCTGGTGCCCTTATACTCTTTCGGCAGCGCGGAGACGGTTTTGCCTTCGCGCAGCAGACCGCTTTGCTGATCCAGATGATAGAAGGTCAGCGTCGACGCTTCTTCGTTAATCAGCCACAGGCCGTCGCCCTTTGGCGTAAAGACGAAGTGGCGCGGGCCGGCGCCCGGCGACGAAGCGGCGATAAATGGCGGTTCGTTCGGCGTCAGCTTGCCGCTGGCGCTATCCAGCCGGTACTGATAGATCCGATCCAGCCCCAGATCGGTAGAGTAAACGTATTTTCCGCTGGGATCGGCGGCGATCATATGGGCATGCGGGCCGTTGTGATCGCTGATGGCGAAGCTGCCCTCGACGGCCGCCGCCGGGCGTTCGGCCCCTGCCGGGCCTTCATCCTGATGCCTGTCCACCGCCTCACCCAGGCTACCATCTTCTTTGACCGGTAGCACGGCGATGCTGCCGCTGACGTAGTTGGCTACCAGCAACTGTTTACCGTTTGGCGTCAGGGAGAGATAAACCGGCCCGGCGCCGCCGGAGGCGACCTGATTGAGTGCGGTCAGCTCACCGTTCTTCTCAATGCGCCACGCCTGCACCACGCCTTTCTCCACCTCGCTGGCGGCATACAGCGTTTTGCCATCGCGCGAGACGGTCAGCTGCGCGACGTTCGCCAGCGAGCTCACCAGCGCCTTGTCCCGCAGCGCGCCGGTTTGGCCATCAACGGTAAAGCGGTACAGACCTTCGCCATTGGGATTATAGGTGCCAATCCAGGCGTAGTGGGTTTGCGCGGCGGCGCCGGCGGCAAGCAAAGACAGTGAAGCAACAAGCAGGTGACGAGCGGTTGGCATGGTAACTCCTTGATGGTTCGGTGGGATCAGTTGCCCCTCATCCTTTGATGGGTGAGGGGCAAGGGCACTACTTCACTAACTGTTTGGTCATCTCCAGCAGCTGGCGAACATCGGCCGGGCGGGTGTTGCCGCTGGCTTTATCGATAATCGAGCTGTAGATATGCGGGATGATTTTGCTTACCCCGGCATCAAGGGCGATTTTCAGGATCTCGCTGTAGTTTTCCAGATCGATACCGCCGGTCGGCTCCAGCCAGAAATCGTGCGCGGCGCAGGCTTTGGCCACTGCTTCGAACTCGTCGCGGTGCTTCAGGCCGCCCATCGGGAAGTATTTGATGGAGCTGCCGCCCATATCTTTTAACAGCGCGATGGCGGTTTCCAGCGGCACAATCCCATCCGCCGCGCCGCTGCTCAGCGGGCCGGTGGAGATCTTCACCATCCCCGGGGTGCCGGTGGGCGAGACCAGGCCGTTGACCACCGTCTCGTTCTGCCCGAGCAGCGCGCGGCTGGTGGCCACGCCGGTGAAGACCTGGTTGACGTGCTGCGGCTGCACCTGGCGAGAAATCTCGCTCACCATCGCCGACTGATTCGGATCCCCCGCGCCCAGCCCGACGGAGAGGGCGTTATCAATCAGCTTCGCGTAGTCGCGCATATCGGCCACCGCGCTGGCGACGTCCGGGTAATTTTTGGAGAGCACGCCGACCAGGACATGACCTTCCGCCGCGTCGTAGATTTCCCGAGCGTTGTCTTTGCTGCCCGCCAGGACGTTCAGGCACACGCGGTCACGGTAAAAGTTTGGGGTCAGTTTCATGCTTGTTTCTCCTTGTGCAGAACTTCCGCGATGCGACGGGCGACCACCGCCAGCTGCTGTGCGTTAACGCTGCGGACATCGGCTTCGATAATGCCTTCATTCGCTTTATAGCCGCGGAAGTAGATGGCGTATTCGCCTTGCTTCAGCGCGTTAACCAGATCGCCGGTCTTCACGCCGGTCACCGCTTCGTCGAATTTGATTTCGGCGCGGGCGATATCGCGGCCGGCGCTGTCCCATACCACACGGGCAGTGACGCCATCGAGGGTGTTGAGCTGTTCGATAAACGGCGTCATCTTCGTCACCATCTCCTCACCGCTCTCTTTGCTCGCCGTCAGGTAGTGTTCAATGGCGCAGGTCAGGCCGAGGATCCCCTCTTTACCCACTTTCATCGCCCGGCCAATGCCCATCGACTGGCGTTTAACCCACTCAACGTACTGCGTTTTGCCGATCACCAGCCCGCTGGTCGGCCCTTCAATCGCTTTCGCGCCGCTGTAGATAACCAGGTCGGCGCCCATGCGGTAGTAGCACTGCAGATCTTCCTCCGCCGCCGCGTCGACGATCAGCGGTAAATGATGCTGACGCGCTACTTCCGCGGCCTGCGCGACGTTGAGCATGCTTTTCTGCACGCAGTGGTGGGATTTGATGTAGAGGATCGCCGCGGTGCGCGGGGTGATCGCCGCCGCCAGCTGTTCGGCAGAGCATTCGTTGGCGTAGCCCGCTTCCACCAGCTTACCGCCGCCCAGCGCCACCATGGTGCCGACCGGCGCGCCGAAGTTGACGTTGTGGCCCTTCGGCAGGACGATTTCGTTATTCTCTATCGGCGTAACGTGCAGGTTCTCCAGCAGCCAGTCGCTGTCTTTCACCAGCACCGCCGCCACCGACTGGGCAATCCCTGCCGACGCGCAGGAGACCACAGTCGCCCCTTCCACGTCCAGCAGCCTGGCGATGTACTCGCCGGTCTTATTCACCAGGTCTTTCATTTCAAAGTACTGGTTCATACCGGCCATCGCGGCTTCCACCACTTCCGGGCGCGGCGTGGAGACGCCCAGCGCCGTCATCCGGCCGGAAGTGTTAATAACTTGTTTTAAATGGTATTTTTCAAAAATCGAAGGCATGTTCCGCGCTCCCTTGTTCGGTCAGATAGCCTTTGCCCGCGCGGATCGCGGCCAGCGGCACCAGAATGTTGTCAGCCTGCAGGCTCTCTTTTTCAGCATCCACCAGCAGC
>OKVN01000807.1_pt1 | contig 10673 bp, 10 predicted proteins | sample 1606961 | NCBI WGS metagenome assembly OKVN01 (sample SAMN03281020, study PRJEB24777) | human gut metagenome | isolation source: fecal sample PR170 from 1 month old male Malay infant, vaginal delivered... | place: Singapore | collected 2005-12-29 | reverse complement strand
CCAGCTTGCGGCCGCATGGCACGATCGGGATATGGAAATCTCACCATATGGGGTAACGCATGAATTTGCTCAGGCACTATCCGCAGGGAGAAATCCCCAATTTGCAGGACGCAGCTTCCGGAGAGCCGAAGCGGTCCTGCAATGTCTGAACATACCATACGTGGTAAGAGACAAATCCAAGCATGACCGGGCCTCGACCTCATGGGCGTGGAAGCCCGACTGCGGCATCACGATTGCCGTCAGTATGGACGGCGATGTCATATTCTCAAAGCCCGCGATGCAAGCACCTGTTTGGGCAGATCCGCTGGATGCGCTCAAGTCCATGCTGTCTCAGGGTGATCTCGCGTCAGGCTTTAATCTACCCCGCTTCAGCGTCGCTCCAATTGTTCGCCAGCACCTCTTTGGATCTCTTCCAGCAATCAACCGGCAAGCATTGCCGGAAGGCTCTGTTGTTGGCACCGTAATGTCAACCGCTGAACGGATAAAGCATGATCTACGCTAAGGTTGCAGGCCAGATACCATCGCACACAAAGCAAGATGACTGATCGATCAAAATGACGGCTCTTGAACATCGCAATTCCTAGTTCGACGTTGAACCTTTCAATCTCACAGATGTCATTGGTGGAAAGTTTGCAAAGGAACCTCAAAGCCTCTCCACAGTGACAACGGGACCGATTTTCGATGCCGCGCCAGTGAGATAGTTGATTGCTCTCTCACGTACAGACCCACTCACGGATCTTGCACGCCTGTCCCTCGCCACCGCAGAGACTCATTGCTTTGTCCTCTGCTTTTTGTCGGGTCTCATCTGAGGCCGCACCCCAAGAGAGTGCTCCACCAGTTACAGATTTGCCGACAGACAAAGCCGCGCAATGTTCGTAGGGAAAGCCGGTGCCATCATCATCATTCCAATGGCGATGATTGCGGAAAACCGTGATGATCTTGCAGTTCTTTCCGTCTGCATTCTCACAGTATTCTAGCGCAGTGCTTTCCGCCTCATCGCGCTTGTCCGCGCCCCAAAAAAAACCATGCCGATTGTCCGCGACGGAATAGGCGATCGCACCCCAAATCCCTTTCTCTGCAAGGACCGGTTCCGGAATGGACTCGGGGACAGACATGTCGGCCGCATGGCTGCCGGGAGAAAGTCCAATGACCATTGAGAGCAGTCCAATCGAGAGGATGCGGTTAACATACATACGAATGCTCCATTGTCTGGGAGTTGCAATGCGGAAACGAGGCGCGGTTGTCATCCAGCCAAACTCCCTACGGAAACAACGACACAGCTGTTGCCCGAGGGGATCAGCAGCGCTTGGCCGCCATTGTTTGCAAGATTGTAATATGGAGTTCCAGAAAGGGTTTCAGCAAGCGCGCTGCCTTGCGGCAAGGTTGCGATCACCTCCTGGCAGGGTTTTTGAAACGGCGCCACGCGGACAAAGGTCCCCTCACAGCCCGCAGCCGTCGGAGAGGCAACAACGACACCAGCCGCTTGTTCCTTATATTCCGGTGTGTTGTAGCTCATTCCTGCAACGGCTTGCACAGAGTGCGCATCCGGAGACGTCTTGTTCCATTGGGTGTTGACGGAATAGGTCGAGCCGAAGGTCAGTGCTTGTCCGAGGACCGGAAAAAGATTGGCACAGGTGCGGATGCCAGCCTGGCCGATATGTGTGCGGAACGGCGTATCGTCTTTGGCTCCGGTTGGGGCCTGTGCCTGCGCGGTTGCCTCGGCGGAGAAAACCGATCCCATATACGGATGAAACTGAAAAGCCAGTACCGCTCCTGCAATGAGAATGGCCCCGATGCCAGCGAACCATTTGAAGCGTCCCTGCCGAGGTGATCCGGAACTGGCCGGTTCTCCCTCGCCTGCATTGCTCTTGGAACGCGATAGGATGCGATCATTAATCGATTGCTTGGCCAATTTGGCTTTCTCCCGCTATTTGATTGCCGACAAGGCAGCCGCCAAACCTTTGAACGGGGCGTCGATGCTGACGTTTTCACCCGAGTTCAAAGAGTAAGACACCCGGACGGTTGTCTGTTTACTGATTTGCTGGCGCAAAATCGGGCCGACGGGCAGATAACCGATACAGACCGCTGCGTCACAAGCCTTCACCTCAACACCGACGTCGCGGTCCATCCCCGCAAGCCCCAATAAAATCTTACTGCCAGCACCGATGACTGCCGGTGCCCGCAAGATCATGAAGGGCTTGCCGTCTACATTTGCCGCTAGAGACCAGCTGAACACCGGTGTTCCCTGCTCATCGATGAAGGACTGGCTGATGTTGCATACCCTGCGTCTGGTCTTCAGGTTCTCGTCACAAATGAGGGTCCAGTTCTCGAAGGGGTGAATGATCCGGCGATACTTGCCGATTGGCACCCCTTGCGGTACCAACACGTCCGACGACTTGACTTTATAGCCTCCCGCGGCGGCTTGGCTGCCTGAGATGAGCAGGCAAACCAAAAGCCTTGACATTGACGGGAACCTCGCACGTGCCATCGCGTCAGATGTCTCAGTTGAGGGTTACACTGACACCCGCACCAACGCCCACACTGCCACCTGTCGTGGCACCGGACAGGTTGGCGCGCACGCGTCCATTCTCGCTGGTGTAGCCAGCACCGAAGGCCAAAGCGCCTTCGTTGCGCAAATAGCCGCCGCCCAGCGACCCCCTGAGCTTGCCGGGGCGGTCATCGTAGCGCAGTGACGCGGCAGCCAAGCCGATGGCTGCCGCCCGTCTGGCTTCACTGCGAACTTCACCGATATCGTTGCTCAGCTGACCCAATTTGGAGTCCGTATAGGCGTTGGCGCTGTTGAGCGTGGTTGCACCAACCTGATCTGTATAGGATTTGGAATCTGCCAGCGTCGTGCTCATCCCATCTTTCAGCTGCTTGACATTTACCGCATCATTATTGGCTACACCGGCAGCAACGTTGCTGATCAGCACCGGGGCATTGGGATCGCCGCCCTGGAGTGTGATTGTGTTTGTCTTGCTGCCGTTACTTGTGTCGTACTGGACCGCGGAGTTTCCAAGGTTGCTAATGCCGGTTGTGAGAGATGCAATCGATTGGTTCGTCGCATAGAGCTGGCTGCCGTTGATGGCGTCGGTCGATGCAGCATTGATCTGGCCCGCCGCCACGTTGGTGATCGTCCGTTCCGCACCGGCACTGCCGACACTCACTGTTGACGTCGGATTGGTGCCTGCAAAATTATAGGTCTTGCCGTTGATGGTGGTGCTGGTGGTTGCAACCACGGCCGAGGTGGTTGAGCCGGCACCCAGCGCCACGTCCCCGGCTTGCGAGGTAGCCTGCGCGCCCGCGCCCAGCGCCACGTTGGTAGCAAAGGTTGTCGAGGATCCGGCGCCCAGCGCCATGGACTGGATGCCGTTCGCCTGCGCATTGGTGCCGAGGGCGATCGAATCGGCAAAATTGACCGTGGCATTCTGGCCGAGGGCGATGCCGCCTGGAGCAGTCTGCTGGACAAGCGCACCGTTGCCGATGCCAATGCCATTGTCGCCATTGACGATGGTCGATGGGCCTACCCCCACGGAATTGGTGCCCACGGCCAGCGAATCCGCCAGAGTGGAGTTGGCATGGAAGTATTTTGTTGTCGTGGTGGCAAACGAAGTGAGGGCGCCGGAAAGCTGGCGGATCGTCACCGCATCGCTTGCCTGCGTGCCATCGGCAACATTGGTGATCTGGCGGTAACCGGTGGCATTGCCGACCGAGACGGCGCCGAGCAAGGCAAGGTCGGTGGTGTTATAGGGAATGAAGGTGCCGATTGTGCCTGTCGCTGGCGCGAGGGCGCGGCTGGATACCGAGCCCGCACCGATTGCGACACCGCCGAGCACCGCGGCCTGGGTATTGTAGCCGAGGGCCAGAGAGTTTGCCGCAGTCGACGATGCGGCAACGCCCGCCGCCAATGAGTTGGTCCCGGTCGCACCGTTATTGGTGTAGTTCGCCTGCTGCGTGCCACCATCATTGAAGCTGTAGTAGTGCGTAAGCTGCCCTGACACGGCGTCGATCGACTGGTTCGTCGCGAAGAGCGGCGAGCCGTTGATCGCATCCGTCGACGCCCCGTTAATCTGACCCGCCGCCACATTAGTGATGGTACGTTCAGCGCCAAGCGCGCCAACGCTGACGGTTGAGGTCGGCGCTATACCGGCGAAGGAATAGGTGACGCCGTTGATCGTGGTGCCGGTTGTGGTAACCGCTGTGGCAGTCTTGCTACCGGAGCCCAGCGCCACATCATTCGCATTGGTGGCTGTTGCCCCATTGCCGACGGATACTGAACCGGCGCCCGTTGCTGTGGAGACCGGTCCGATGGCAACCGAATCTGTCCCCGTCGCTGTCGAATCCGCCAGCGTCGAATTGGCGTGGAAATACTTGATGCCTGCGCCATTGTTGATGTTGTTGATCGTCGTACCCAGACTGTCCACTGCGGAATTGGTGGCGAAGAGCTGCGAGCCGTTAATCGCGTCCGTCGACGTTACGCCGATCCGGCCTGCCGCCAGATTGGTGATAGTGCGCTCAGCGCCTGCTGCGCCAACGCTGACCGTGGACGTCGGGGTGGTTCCTTGAAAGCTGTAGGTTGTGCCGTTGATTACGGCGCTGGGCGTGCCGATCGCCACAGCGGTGACAGAGCCCGAGCCCAATGCCACGTCGCGAGCATTGTTCGCTTTGGCCGCATCGCCAAAGGCCAGCGAACCGGCACCGAGTGCGCTGCTGGCGTTGCCGAGCGCGACCGACCCCTGGCCGATGGCCTTGTTGGAGTTGCCGATAGCCACAGCACCATTGGCCGCATTTGCAGCCGTTGCGCTCGCTGTACCGTCTGAATTGGCAATATTGTTCGCGCCACCGGTAAAGGCGCCCGTGCCGCTGGCGTAACTTGGATCACCGATGGCAACCGCACCGTCGCCATAAGCGGTATTGCCGGCGCCGATCGACACTGCCTTGCCGCCGGTTGCAGTTGCGCCGGTGCCGATGGCGACGGCATCGGCTGAATCGGCCTTGGCGCTCGTACCGAAGGCGATGGCGTTCACACCGCTCGCCGTGGCACCAAGTCCCACAGCGGTTGCGCTGGCGGCGGTCGCCGTAGCGTTGTTGCCGAGTGCGGTGGTGGAGACGTCCGTGGCCCGGGCTCCAGAGCCAGTTGCGACGGAACCTGCTCCGCTGGACACGGATTGATTGCCCAGAGCCAGGGAGAAGTCACCCGAAGCCTTGGCGACATTGCCAAGTGCTTGCGCGTTTAAACCTACGGCATTGGCCTGGGAGCCGATGGCGACGGCATTTTGCCCGGCGGCATTGGCGAGATAGCCCATGGCTGCGGTCCCTACGCCGGAGGCACTTGCCCCGTTTCCGACTGCCGTGGACTGGTTCGCCGACGCTGTGGCGGAGGTTCCGAACGCGCTGGCCCCGGTCCCGGTCGCTGAAGAGCTTGAACCGATTGCGGCCGACCACGCCCCCGTTGCGGTTGCGGCCGTGCCGAGCGCAACGGCCTCGAACGTGAAACCAGCAGGAGCGGTGCCGCTTGCATTGGCATTCGTGCCAATGGCAACAGGAGAACCGCCACCCGTTCCAGCGTTTGCCTTGGCGCCGACCCCCATAGCTATGGCTGAACCGTTTGAAGATGAAGCGTTGGAGGACAATCCAATCGCCACCGAGGCACCGCCCGAAGAGCTGGCCGTTGAGCCGAGGGCGATGGCGTTCGCCCCGTTCGCAGTGGTGTTGACACCAAAGGCTGATGCTCCGTCCGCAAGTGCGCGGGCGTTGCCGCCTACGGCAAGAGCATTGACACCGGTGGCATTCGCGAAGACACCCATGCCTATCGCGTTGAGACCATTGACACCCATCGAATAACCAATGGCAATCGAAGCATCGCCCGTTGCGGTGATAGCGGTGCCTAACGCCACGCCGTTGTTGCCATTCACGTGGGCGCCAGAGCCGACGGCGGTTGAGGCGGCGCCGGGAGCGGTGCTACCACATCCGATCGCTGTGCTTTGCCCCCCAGCAGAGGGAGTCGTGCAGTTCGCGACGTTGGTCAGAACGCCGTTACCAATGACGACCTGCGCGAACGCTGCCTGCGGAATCATGATCCCCGCCACGGCAAGCTGCGCCCCGAGCACCCCGCCGACACCGAGCGTGCCCAGCCCCAGCCGATTGCGCTTGATACCAAGAACACGGTGGGCGGACCGCAACACCGCCATAAGGCGACGCCGCACTGAGCGATTGCCGTCAAGCGCTCCCGGCACCCGGTTTCGCGTGAAGACGGCGATCTTACGGAGAGCAGTAACGCATGAAAGAAGCATCATTTTGCAGTCCCTCTCAAATCAACGGCGGTTGGCTCCTTCGCGAACCCCGCGTTTATTTCCGGTGCAGATTGGTATTGATGTCAGTTCTGAATTGAATCGGCGCCACCGGCGTGCCGGATGAAAAATTCCCGGCCATCCTTGCGGCCGATGGCTTCAATGGGCTCAAGTGCATTGGCATACCAGTCGTCCCCGTCAGGAGGCGTGGCGAGAAGCGCCTGCGTCACCCGGTCAGACGGCATGACGTGAGCAAGGCGGTTGCGGATCGCGCCAAGATGTTGATCGGGTGGACTGCTTTCACAGAATGGAGTTGTGAGACCCAACACATAGGTTGCCAGCAAGAGATCACATCGAGGATCAGGTAGCTCCGTCTGTTGCCGCTGCTTCAGCGAGGCAGCGACAGCCGTTACTCTGCGATCAAGCTCATCAAGAAGAGATTGAGACAAGGCGGGTGCGAGGCTCATAGCGTCCCCCTGCGGCCCGTTTCCCGTCGGCGGACAACCATCCATCCGGTTCAGGAACCTTGGCCAAAAACGTTTACGAAAAATGGCCAACTGATTTTCCACGAGTGACAAAATATATCGCTCCCATTTGCTTAAGGACCAGAATATGCGAGATTATTTGGCATGGCATCGATATCTTGCGTCAGGCCGGTAAGCGGCGCTTCGAAATTCCCCTCTCGTATGAGGTGATTGAGCACAACTTTTGATAAAGATATTCCACGGAATCGTCATTTTTCCAGAATCTTACTTTAAAGCGAAATCTTGGCGCGATTGAATGCGGCAAAATACAATAGCGTTAACAAAAATGGAGTTTCCATCTCATGTTCATTTCAAATGACGAACAGCATGAGGTAGCAAGGGCCAGTACTGATTTGCATAATGATATACGACAATCGATCGCACTCGCGCCGGTTACTGACCTAGTACAGCGCGGCGGTTTTTCCAAACATTGGGCATCCACTGTGACATTGGTAAATTGCTCGTTTGCCGTTACCGTAGATGTCTAATTTTTGCTGGAGTAATTTGCTTATAGCGCCTCATGGTATCGGTCAGGTGGCTTTGACTGACAAAGCCTGTCTGAAGCGCGATATCTGAGATCGGCAGTACAGTTTCCAGGAGCAACTGCTCTGCCCTCTGCAAGCGGATCTGCATCAGGTATTGATGCGGCGGCATGCCAAACGTCAGCTTGAAGGCCCGAATAAAATGGCTGGCTGACATACGCGATAGGTTTGCAAGTTCATTGATCGGTACACTGCCAGATATGTTTTGCTGCATGTATTCGATCACCCGCTTCGACATCTGAACGGACAAACGCCGCGCCGCCGAAGACATCACTTGTTGCTTGGCGCTAGAATAGTGTCTTAGCAGGTGCACCCCAAACACAGTCAGCAATGAATCCAGATAAAGTGAGTTTTGCGACGACCCTGTTATCTCGGTAACTATAGTTTGTGCCAGTCGCAACGCCCAAAGATCGACGTGTCCAAACTTCGGCGGCTGCAGTTCCCAGTTGCCTCCTTCCAGTTCCGCAGCCGCCAAGTCTGGAAAGGCCGCGGGCCTGAAAGCAATTGCCGCATTCTGTTTCAACCCACTCCAACGCAATGTCCGTTCAATATTGGACGGATTGACGACCAGCATGCCGATTGGAGCTTCAAATTTCTGCAGGCGGTCGCTGGAAAAAGCTGCTTCCATACCAACTGGAGACAGGACTACAGAGGCAAATTCTGCGTTGGAGCGGAATGTCATCGATCCTGCAACTCTCGATGCATTGATAACAGCACCAATGGATGTTTCACGCCGGGGGCCAATCTGCGTAGGAATATCCGAGAGCATTCCCGATTGTTTGCTCGCTTCAAGCTCAATAACAGTATGGTGCAACTGCCTACCCTCTTTGACCCGTTTTCGAACGGAACGCACTTGTCCAGCATCGCGCAAACTTCCACGCTCACCGCAGATACGTGCGAACCCATTTGAAGTACAAATTATGAGAAATGCTTCCTATCGCTGGGCAAATCGGCCGAGAAACGCAGGGGCAATTGCAACGAAGCCCGGAATCTCGTTCGACGCCAGCCAATCGATTGCGGCTGCCATCCCATTCAACGGAAGTATCTACAATACAGGCGCCTTTGCCCGCGTGCTGTTAAGTCACACAATTCAAATGTTGTAAATCTCGTCCAAATGCTCGCTTCGTTTACAGAATTCTCCCCAAATTCCAATTCAAAGAGATTCACAATGAGGAAAACCTCAGCCAAATCAAAGATATGGTGAAATGAAATTCAAATTTTGATATAATTTTCAATCACTTATGCTATGCTTGCGTGCGCATTAAGAAGATTGACTGATATCAAAAAAAGTAAGATTCTAGAAAAATGAATGGATTTCTGGAACTCTGTCGAATCGGTTCATGGGTCATTCCGGTTGCCGGAAAGTTTGCAACAAAGCCCTATTCTCCACGCGCATATTCAAGTTGCAGTGCAACCAGATCTGCAGTTTCGTTGCCGTAGCGGGCCGCAATCATTTCAAGCGTGGTGTCGAGAAATCTCGAAGAAGCGGCCTTTTGGTCAAAGAATAACTCGACATAGCCCGTATCCTTCTCCTTATCCGGCACGAGTACAAGGCCATGCCGCGATTTCACACGGTTGTTCCCTGATATAGCGATCGCTTGTGAACGATATGTTCTCGACCATGCATCGGCACTGAGAGCCAGTGCGATTTCGTCAAAACCCTCTGTAATCGGAATGGATAACGTCTCGTGTTTCCAAAACGCGAGGTAGTTTCGAGCAACGAGCCCTGCGCGGCCCACCGTCAGGCGAAATGGCGCGGAAACATGCGCTGAAGTCCAGTTTTCAATACCGAGTTCTGTCGCCGTGGCTCTGGCTTTTGCACATCCCGCCATTGCTTCAACTAGGGCAAGGCTTGCCGGAATAGACGCGGTAACACCGGTGGTGGTCATGATGTTGTGGTCTACGACATAGCGCCTGCCCCGAATCCATCGTGTCTTAGGGAACTGTCGCGCAATACTATGGAACGCATACCAGTGAGTTGTTGCACCCCGTCCCTGCAGAATACCTGCCCGTGCGACGATCCATGCTCCCTCACAGATAGCGGTAACGAATGCTCGCTTTCGAGCTTGCTCCTGCACCCAGTTGATAACGACGTCACTTCTGTTGTCGTGCATCGCTGGCACAATCAGAACATCCGCACCTGCAGGGTAAACCTTGTCAAAAGTTTCCATCGTCATATCCGATTCAATGGCGAGGGCTGGCATCCGGTTGATTGTGCCTGCTTGCGCGGAGACGATGACGATATCGGCAATGTCAGCTGACTTCAAAACACCGTAGGGCACAACCAGATCAGTCGTCTCCGTGCCCACATTATCCGCCACAATCGCAACGAGTGGCCGAACGCGTTCAGCCTTAACGGCAGGCAGGTGAATGCGGTCGATATCTGCGGCCGCTGAAGCCCCAGACAAGATGAGGAGAAAGAGGAGAAGGGTTTTCCAGATTAGCTGACGCATGATGGTTTCCAACTTTGAAGACGGCATCCCAACCTATGCGCACACTGCCTCTGGCGAAAATGACAAAATTATCGCATTTTACGCCAATGAAAACGCAATCTGGAACGACAACACGAATCCTCCTGATCGGCTACGAAGGGGTGCAAGCCTTGGATGTAGTCGGCCCAATGGAAGTATTCGCGGCAGCGCATCTCTTTAAGTCCGAGCCCACTCCGCCATATGAACTTCTGCTCGCATCTCCGACGGGAGGATCGATTAAATGTAGTTCGGCAGGCGGTATTCGTCTTGGCGATGCCATCGCGCTTGATGCCGTTCCCAACGAAACGGTCATTGTGGCGGGTGGCAGCGAGGATGATTGCGGATGGTAATCTTCGAGACCAGCCTGATCGAATGGCTGAAATTACGTGTTTCGAGCACTCGTCGTCTGGCCAGCGTATGTACTGGGGCTTTCGTACTCGCTGCAGGTGGCTTTCTGGACGGAAAACGCGCAACAACTCATTGGAATTCAACTGGCTTGCTCAAAGAGTTGCGACCTCAGATCAAGGTCGAGCCAGATGAGATCTTTGTAGCCGGGCCACCAGTTTACACTTCTGCCGGAATTACGGCAGGAATTGATCTGTGCCTCGCTTTGGTTGAAGCCGATTGCGGGGCACAAACGGCTTTGTCCGTCGCCCGTCAGTTGGTGCTGTTCATGCGCAGGCCTGGAGGGCAGGCTCAGTTCAGTCCGAGCCTCGCGGTCCAGGTCAAAGCGACGCCACGACTGCGAAAGTTGATGGCTCTGTTGCAAAAATTTCTTGCTGTAGAATGAAATTCCAGGCGTCTGTGTTTTTTGACGAGGAAGCCCTCTCTTTATTTGCTCACGGT